>Ga0210386_10005601_pt1 | contig 10175 bp, 9 predicted proteins | sample IncBWH32OmetaG_FD_160091 | JGI IMG/M metagenome (GOLD analysis project Ga0210386, IMG submission 160091) | Forest soil microbial communities from Barre Woods Harvard Forest LTER site, Petersham, Massachusetts, United States - Inc-BW-H-32-O ... | reverse complement strand
AGATCGACCACACGCTCCGCTCCTCCGCGCACCGGGCGGCCGCCGACGAGGGGAACTCGCTGACCCAGGTCGTGGAGGCCATCGTGGACCGCTACCTGCGGCATGGCATGGCCGAAGGCGATCAGCCGCCGCGGGCCGCCAGCCGCTCCCGGTAGGCAGCCACGTGCTGCCGGTTGCCGCAGTTGCCGGTGTCGCAGTAACGGCGGGAACGGTTCTTGGACAGGTCGACGAAGACGGCTAGGCACTCCGGCGCCTCGCAACCGCGTAGCCTGGCCGCCTCGCCCATCCGGACCAGGTCCGCAAAGGCAAAACCGGCCTGGGCGGCAATCCGGTGCTGCAGCGCGGCGTCGTGCCCGGAGACGTGCAGGTGCCAGCCCCAGCCGCCACCATGATCGACCAGCCGGGGCCGGGCGCCGGAATCGGCCAGCAGCTCGTTGACCAGCCCGGCCCGGGTCGCACCGTCCGCCGCCTCCCACACGGCCCGCAGCCGGGGCCGCAGGGCACGGACCGCGCCCAGGTCCGCTGGGTTAGCCCGGACCCGTGGCTCGACCAGGTGCCTGTCCAGGAAGGCCTCGAGACCGGCCACATCCGCCAGCGGGTCGCCAGCCTGCGCTCCCAGGACGGGCCCGCCCGAGTTGACCAAATCGGCGGCGAGCAGCAGCGCCGCCGTCGTGTCATGAGCGAAAACCACGTTGACTCCTGACAAGGGCTCGACCTATTGTCATTACCGTAATCCATTTTCGGTCATGACATGCCCGCGTGCAGCTGGGAGAACCCGTGCCGGTCAGAACCCTTCCGCCGGCGGGTGCGGCCATGGCCGGCGCAGCCTGCATTTCCAGCTCGGCCGTGCTGATGCGGCTGGCCGGCACCTCGGCCAGCATTACCGCCCTGGGGCGCTGCGCGCTGGCGCTGCCGGTGCTGGGGGCCCTGGTCCTGGCCGGACGGCGCCGCGGTGTGCCGCCGCTGCCGGCCCGCAGCCGCTGGCTGGCCCGGCTGGCCGGGGTGTTCCTGGCCGCGGACCTGATCGTGTGGAGTCACGCCATCACCGCGATCGGGGCGGGCCTTGGCACCGTCGTGACCAACCTTCAGGTCCTCATCGTCGCCGGGGCGGCCTGGCTGGTCCTGGGCGAGCGCCCGGGCCGGTCCCTGCTGCTAGCCGCGCCCGCCATGCTGGCGGGCCTGGTCCTGGTGGCCGGGCTGGCCGATACCGGCAGCTCGCGGGCCTATGGCACCGATCCCTCGCTGGGGGTGCTGTTCGGTGTGGGGGTGGCCATCTTGTACGCGGTCTACATCTTGATGCTGCGCCAGGCCAGCTCGGCGGGCGGTGCGGGACGGCCCGCGGCCGATGTGCTGTTCGAGGCCACCGCGGGCGCGACGGTCACGGCAGCGGTGCTCGGGTTCGCGCTGCGCGACTATCACCTTGGGCCCGGCCCATTTCCCTGGCCCGCGCTTGGCTGGCTGGCCCTGCTCGCCCTGACCTCCCAGGTGATCGGCTGGCTGCTGATCACGGTGTCCATGCCCCGGCTGGCCGCCGGGATGGTCGGCGCGCTGCTGCTGGTCCAGCCCGCGGGCTCGGTGGCGCTGGGCTACCTGATCCTGGGCGAGCGACCCTCCGCCCTCCAGCTCCTGGGCGTCGTGCTGGTACTGACCGGGGTGGTGGTGGCGGTGAGCGGGCGGTCCCGCTCCGATGGCGCCGAGGTTCAGTCGCGGGCGAGCACGAGGATCATCCGCCAGGCCTCGGCCGCGTCGAGCGGCAGGTCTTCGCCGAAGTCTCCGTAGCATGCCACCAGGCGGAACCCGCCGGCCAGCCTGACCGCCGCCGTGAGCTCTGTCTCGGTCCAGAACCGGTTCGGCACCACGTCACTGACCGTCCGTACCGGGCCGCCCCGCTGGTGGTAGGTGACGCTGACGTGCTCCTGGGTGACCTGCGTAACCGGGTCAATCCTGTCCTGGGCGCCCCAGCGGACGGTGACGGTGCCACCCTCGGCCGCGGTGCTCCACTCACTGCTGGTCCGGCGCTCGGCGGCGAAGAAGTCGGCGGGATGCGCCATCTCCGCGATGTACAGACCGCCGGGCTCGACGTGGCGGGCCACCGCGGCCAGGTGTTCCAGCAGGTCGTCCAGGGTCAGCAGGTGGCACAGCGAGTTGAGCATGGTGATGGCCAGGTCGAAGCGGCCAGGCAGGCTGAAGTCCCGCATATCCGCCTCGACCACGGTCAGCGGGATCCCCGCGGCCCGCGCCAGGTCCCGGGCCCGCGCGCACATCGCCGGGTTGAGGTCGAGCGCGGTGGCCGGGACGCCGCGGCGGGCCAGGTCCCGCGCGTGCTCGGCCGGGCCGGCCGCGAGCTCGAGCACCGAGCCCGGCGGGACACCGCCGGGCTCACGATGACGGCCGTACCAGCGCAGGAGTGCATGGGTTTCGGCCGGCACGTCACGATAAGCGCACGCAGCCTCATAAAACTCAGGCTCGTCATAGATTCCAGGCACCCGACCATCATGCCCGCTTCGCCGGGCGCCGTGCCCGGGCGACAAGCAAGCTCTGCGATGAGTGCACTAGCCTCGCGCATCGGCCTGCGGCAGACTGTGCGCATGATGACAGAGAGCCAGGCGCTGGAGACGCTGACGCGCGAGGACCCGGAAGCGGCCGGCGACGCCAAGGCTGCCCTGGCCTGGCTGACCGGCGATGAGGGCCTGGAGACGATCTCCCTGCTCCGGCTGCAGGAGTTCCTGTGGTACGCGCTCCCGGTGAAGTGGCCGATGTCCACGCCGGGCCGGGTCGGCGTGGCCCGGGCCCTGGGCCGGCTGTTCCTGCTGGCAGGCCTGGAGCGGTACGCCGGGGTGTGCTGCTCCTCCAGCACCGAGAAGATCATCAATGCCTATGCGGACGGGCACGAAGACGGGATCGCCGCCTACACCGAGGCCATCGAGGAGTCGCACGCGGCGCCGCCCGACACCGACCTGCTGGCCTGGGGCTCGGTCATGGGCTCACAGGAGCGGGCCGCCTACGATGCCTGCGCGGCCGCCCTGGAGCTGGCCTTCGCCTCCGGCGAGCTGACCGTGGGCGCCCGCGGCTGGCGCACCAGGCGGGCGGACATCGTCAACCGCTGGCTGACCGGCCGCACCGCGATGGTGGCCGACGACGATGAGGATGGGCTGCTGCCGGACGGGCTGCCCGGCACGGATACCTGGCTGGGCCGGATCAGCGCCGAGCGGATCGACGCCTGGGCCAATGGCCGTCCGGGCGAGCGGTCCCGGCTGGCCCGCGGTCTCATCCCGCGCCTGCTCGAGCCGCCCGCGCTCCCGGAGGACCCGCTGCCCACGCTGCACTGGCTGCTCTGCCGGGCGGACGAGGGCCTGCGGCTGACTGCCCGGTACTACATCTCGCCGTCCGTCGTCACTGAGGCGGTGGACACGTTCGGCTGGCGGGACCAGCTGGTCGGCACGCTGCGCCAGGAGCTGGACGTGTTCCCGCTGCACACGCTGCGCGCCATGGCACAAAGCGAGATGGGGGCCATCCGGCGCAGCCGGACCAGCCTGGTGCTGACCAGGACGGGCAAGCTGATGACGGCCGACCCGGCCGCCAGGTGGCACATCGGCACGGCCGCACTGATCGGGCCCGACGACGGCCCGCAGCCAGACTTCTCGGTGGCCGTGCGCGAGGCCGCGCTGCTGGTCATCTTGACCAGCGGGCCGACCGGTTACGACGAGCTGACCCGGATGCTGACCGATATCCACAGCGTGGAGGGCTGGGCCTCGGGCAGCGCCCGCTCCTCCAGCGCGACCCTGGCCGGCGCGGTGCGCACCGAGCTGTACACGCTGCGGCACCGGCTGTGGGCGCTGCACCTGCTGGGCCACGAGCGCAGCTTCAGCGCGCCGCTGTCGCTCAACGAGACCGGGGTCTCGGCGGCCGTGTCCGCGCTGCTGGCCCGGGCCCTGCGCCCGCGGCACCACCTCGGGCTGGGCTTACAGGTCCGGCCGGCCTGGCCGCCCGGACTCTGCGCGCAATCATGGGGCGGGATCCTGTGGTCAGCCCCCTCCGGGGGTGAGGCCTGTGGCGAGATCCGTGCAGGATCGTGTCGTGGCGAGGTGGCCGAGGGCTGATGACACCCTCGTTTTCTCACACTCCGGCCGCGGCGTCGCGATGCTCGAGCAGCGACTCCTGCTGGGCGAGCCGCACGAAAGCCTCCGCCGCCGCGATGCGGTACCGGTCCCGGTGCCAGGCGATCCCGACGACGCGCGGTGATACGCCGGCGAGCCGCCGCACCCGCACGTCGCTGCGGCGCGGATCGACGGACAGCCAGGAGATCACCGCTACTCCCACGCCTTCAGCCGCCAGCCCGAGGATCGTCCCGTTGTCGTTGGAGCGGAAGATCACCTGCCCGGCCAGCTCCGGCCGGGCCAGCCGGTTCTCGATGGCATGCACTTCCCGCATGTGCGCGTAGGTCACCAGCGGCTCGCCGGCGAGATCGCTCAGCCGGATCGGCCCGGCGCCAGCGGCCAGCCGATGATCCGCCCGCACGACCGCGACGTACGGGTCCTCCATGAGCTCGGCCTGCCCGAAGGGACCGGGTGGCATGGGGTACACGACGAAGCTGAGGTCAAGCTCGCCGCGCTCGATCGCCCGCAGTAGCTCGCCGTCGTCCTCGGCCTCGGTCAGTTCCACCCCGACGAGCGGCCAGCGCGCGCGGAAGGCACCCAGCACGCGCGGCAGCACCCGCACCCCGACGCTCTGGTAGCAGCCGACGCGCAGCACCCCGGCCGAGCCGTCGGCCAGCGCCGCGAGGTCGGCGCGCGCGCTGGCCAGCCGGGCCCGGATCGCCTCGGCGTGCCCGATCAGGAGTTCACCGGCTGGCGTCAGCCGCACCTGGCGCGGGCCTCCCGGCCGCTCCACCAGGATGTGCCCGACCGCATGCTCCAGGCGCCGGATCTGCTGGCTGACCGCGGACTGGGTGTAGCCGAGGCGGTCAGCCGCCGCGCTGAACGATCCCTCCCGGGCGATCGCCGCCAGCGTGAGCAGGTGTTGCAGCTGCGGTTCACCGGCCGGCATTCACACAGCATAAGCATTATTACTGAAAATCATCATGAGCATGATTAGTACTTATAGGGCATGGGGTCCAGCCTGGGAATTAAGGCCAGGCTCGCTCGCCGGGCCGGCCGCCGCATCCTCACCCAGGGAGCCTTGCCATGTCTTTGTCTGCCGCCGTGGCCCAGCCCGCCTACGCCGACGTCGTCGACCTCAGCAGCTACCCCATTCACGACCCTGGCAGCGAGCACAGCCGGGCCCTGATCGCGCGCTGCCGGCAGGAGCTGACCGAGACTGGCGTCTGCAGCCTGCCCGGGTTCATCCGCCCCGGGGCCGTCACGCGCATGGTCGAGATCGCCGGCCAGCTCGCCGGCCAGGCGTGGCGGTCCGACGCGGAGCACACCGTCTACTTCGAGCCGGTCAACGAGACCGCCGGGCCCGGCGACCCGCGCCGGCGCACCGTGCGCAGCGCGAAGCACGGCATCGCGTATGACTACATTCCCGCCGACGCGCCGCTGCGGCGGCTGTACGAGTCCGACGACATGACCGCGTTCATGGCCGCGGCGCTCGGCAAGGAACGGCTCTACCGCAGCGCGGACCCGCTCGACGCGCTGCAGATCACCGTGTTCGAGCCCGGCGACGAGCTGGGCTGGCACTTCGACCGTAGCGAGTTCTCGATGACGGTGATGTACGCCCCGGCCGACTCCGGCGGCGAGTTCGTCTACGTCCCCGGGCTGCGCTCGGACGACAGCCCGAACTACGACGAGGTCGCCACCGTGCTCGCCGGGAACCAGACGCGGGTACGGCCGATGCACAACAGCCCCGGCACGCTGGCGTTCTTCCATGGCCGCAACGCGCTGCACCGGGTGACGCCGGTGACCGGCTGCCGGCCGCGCATCAACTCGGTGCTCACCTACGGCGAGGTGCCCGGCATGCAGCTCAACGACCTGACCTCGAAACTGTTCTACGGACGCACGTCCTCCTGAGGCCGGCTCCCGGCCGGTCAGCCTCCGGGCGACCAGGTCAGCGGGTAGTAGCCGGTGTAATTCTCGGCCAGCGTGGTGGCCGCGGCCCGGGACGAGATGACGTAGCGCAGCTGGGAGAGCTGCAGTTCGGCGCCGAACTGATCGGCGTGCGGGTCCACGTGCAGCATGGAGGTCATCCACCAGGAAAAATGCGTGGCCCGCCAGACCCGGCCCAGGCAGCCACTGGAATAGGCGCCCGCCAGCTCAGCCTGGCCGTCTTTCAGCAGGCTGGTCAGGGCCGTGGCCAGGGCGGTCACGTCGGCCAGCGCGAGGTTGAGGCCCTTGGCGCCGGTTGGCGGCACGATGTGCGCGGCGTCCCCGGCCAGGAACAGCCGCCGGTAACTCATGGGTGCGGCCACGAAACTGCGCATCGGCGAGATGGCCTTCTCCGTGATCGGGCCCTGTTCGAGCTCCCAGCCGGGCACGGCGAGCCGGCGGGTGAGCTCGGCCCAGATGCGCTCGTCGGGCCAGCGCTCGATCTCCTCGTCCGCAGGTACCTGCAGGTAGAGCCGGCTGACCTGGGTGCTCCGCATGGTGTGCAGGGCGAACCCGTCCGGGTGCCGCGAGTAGATGAGCTCGTCGGTCGACGGCGGCACGGTGGCCAGGATGCCGAGCCAGGAGTACGGGTAATTGCGTTCGGCCACGGTCACCAGCCCGTCGGGCATGGACTCGCGGCAGATGCCGTGGAACCCGTCGCACCCGGCGATCGCGTCGCAGCGGACCTCGTGCCGGGCGCCGGCGGCGTCGGTGTAGCGCAGCACGGGCTGGTCGGTGTCGAGGTCGTCCACCTCGGTTCCGGTGACCTCGAACTCGATCTGGGCCCCCGCGCCGAGCCGGGCCCGGATCAGGTCCTTGACGATCTCGGTCTGCGCGTAGATGGTGACCCAGCGGCCACCGGTCAGGTCACGGAAGTCCAGATGGTGCCGTTCGCCGTCGAACTGCAGGTAGATGCCGCCGTGCTCGAGACCCTCGGCGTCCATCCGCTGTCCCAGGCCCACCGAGCGGAGCAGCTCGACCGTGCCGGTCTCGAGCAGCCCGGCCCGCTGCCGCGCCTCGCAGTAGGCCCGGCTGCGGTTCTCCACGACGACCGAGTCGATACCGCGCAGGGCCAGCAGATGGGACAGCAGGAGGCCGGCCGGGCCGGCCCCCACGATGCCGACCTGGGTGCGTGCGGTGAGCGTCATCGCTAGAACGGGTACGGCGTGATGTCACCGCGGATGGTGATCCAGCGAGTATCGGTGAACGCTTCCAGGTTGGCCGCGCCGCCGAACCGGGCGCCGGTACCGGAGGCGCCCAGGCCGCCGAACGGGATGTTCGGCTCGTCGTCGACGGTCTGCTCGTTGATGTGCACGATGCCGGTCGGTATCTGCCGGGCCAGCTCGAGGCCCCGCATCACGTCCCTGGTCAAGATGCCGAGCGACAGGCCGTATTCGCTCTGGGCCGCGAGCTTGGCGGCGTCATCGGCGGTGGAAAAGCGCAGCACCGGGGCGACTGGGCCGAACACCTCGTCGGCGTAGGCCGGAGTCTGCGGGGTCACATCGGCCAGCACGGTCGGGGAGTAGAACAGTCCCTCGTAACTGCCGCCCGCGGCCAGCCGCGCGCCCGCTTCGACACTCTCACTGACCAGCCCGTGCACCTTGTCGCGCTGCCGTTCGTCGATGATCGGGCCCAGCGCGACCTCCTGCGTCGCCGGGTTGCCGACCGGGAGGTGACCGGCCTTGTCCGCCAGCCGGGTCACGTACTCGTCGTAAATCGCCTCGTGCACCAGGTGCCGTCCGGTGGTCATGCAGATCTGGCCCTGGTGCAGGAACGACCCCCAGGCCCCCGCCGAGACCGCCCGGTCCAGGTCCACGTCGTCCAGCACGATCAGGGCCGAGTTGCCGCCCAGCTCCAGGTGCACGCGCTTGAGGTGCCGCGCGGCGAGCTCGCCGACCCGGCGGCCCGCGGTCGTGGACCCGGTGAAGGAGACCAGCCGGATCAGCGGCTCGGTGACCACCGCCTCACCGACATCAGCCCCGCCGGGAAGCACGTGCAGCAGGCCCGGGGGCAGCCCGGCCTCCTCGAAGACCCGGGCCAGCACGACGCCACCGCAGACGGCGGTGCGCGGATCGGGCTTGAGGATCACCGCATTGCCCAGGGCGAGCGCCGGCGCGACCGAGCGGATGGCCAGGATCTGCGGGAAGTTGAACGGCGCGATCACACCGGTCACGCCGACCGGCACCCGCTCGGCGAAGCTCAGCCGGGGCTGCTCGCTGGGCAGCAGCTCACCGTAGGCCCGCGACGGCAGCGTGGCCGCCTCGTAGATCTCCTGGGTGGACACGTGCGTCTCGAAGCCCATCGCCGGGCCGATCTTGCCGCTCTCCCGGATCCCCCACCATTCGATATCGGCCGAGTTCTCCAGCCAGATGTCGGCGGCGCGGCGCAGGATCGCCGAGCGCTCGGTGTGCGGTGTCGCGGCCCAGGCCGGCTGCGCCGCCGCCGCGACCTGCGCCGCGTGGGCGACGTCGGCCGGGGCGGCCAGGCCGGTCCGGCCGAGTTCCTGCCCGGTGGCAGGCTCTATCACCGCCGCGTCCCCACCTGCCCCGCCGGTCCAGCCGCCGGAGTAGATCTTGCCGCGCCAGACCGCCTCGTCCATGAGTGCCATGACCGCTCCTCGAGCTCATTCCGTACGTAAGACGCACGATAGTTCAGACAGCGAACGTGTGGTGCCAGGATTATGATGTCATCGACCGAGCCAGGAGGCCCTCTTGTCTGATACCCAGGAACAGGGGCATGACGGCGACTTTGTCCAGTCACTCGAGCGCGGGCTGTCGGTCATCCGCGCGTTCGACGGTGACCACCCCAAGCTCACGCTGAGCGAGGTGGCGGCGAGTACCGGCCTGAGCCGGGCCGCTGCCCGCCGTTTCCTGCGCACGCTGGTGCAGCTCGGGTACATGCGCAGCGACGGGAGCCGGTTCACGCTGCGGCCCAAGATCCTCGAGCTCGGCTACGCGTACCTGTCTAGCCTGACCCTGCCCGAGGTGGCGATGCCGCACCTGGAGCAGCTGGTCGAGCAGGTGCACGAGTCTTCGTCGGTATCCGAGCTCGACGGGGACGACGTCATCTACATTGCCCGCGTGCCGACCAAACGGATCATGACCGTGACGATCAGCGTCGGAACCAGGTTCCCCGCCTACGCCACTTCGATGGGCCGGGTGCTGCTGGCCGCCCAGCCCGGGGAGCGGCTGGAGAAATACCTGCAATCGGCCAGCCTGCGCGGCCTGACCGGGCACACCATTACCAGCGCGACCGCGCTGCGCCGGGAACTGCGCAAGATCCGGGCCCAGGGCTGGGCTTTGGTGGACCAGGAGCTCGAGGAGGGGCTGCGCTCGATCGCGGCCCCGATCCACGACGCCGACGGGCAGGTCATCGCGGCCATCAACGTCTCTACCCACGCGGGCCGGCGGACGCTGAACAGCATCACCGAAGAGCTGCTGGCGCCGCTGCTGGCCACGGCCCAGCGGATCGAGGTGGACCTGACCCGCTCCCACAGCTCGGCCCGGGCCCGCCCGGACGCCTAGGCCCAGGTCCGCCGGAATCTTCGAGCCGCTATGCAGCCACCCCGGCCGGCGGGAGCTTGGCTGGCCGGAGGCAGCCGACGGGCCGCACACCGCCGACGCGTCACCGAACCGATGCGGGGGCACAGTAGCCCCAGCCGGGCTGCGCTGCCACACTTGCTTGCTATGCGTACGCTCGTCGTCGACCATCCGCTGGTCACCCATAAGCTCACCGCGCTGCGCGACTCCGGCAGCGACACCGCGACCTTCCGCAGCCTGACGGCCGAACTGGTGACGTTGCTCGCCTACGAGGCGACCCGCGAGATGCGCGTTCAGCCGGTGCAGGTCAGCACGCCGGTGGGCGTGGCCAACGGCGTCAAGCTGGCCCGGCCGGTGCCGCTCATCGTGCCCGTGCTGCGGGCCGGCATCGGCATGCTTGAGGGCATGACCCGGCTGCTGCCCATGGCGGACGTGGGCTTCGTCGGGCTGCGCCGGGATGAGGAGTCGCTGGTCGCCTCCACTTACGCGGACCGGCTGCCCACCGACCTGACCGGGCGGGACACGTTCGTGCTCGATCCCATGCTGGCTACCG
>Ga0210386_10005600_pt1 | contig 10176 bp, 10 predicted proteins | sample IncBWH32OmetaG_FD_160091 | JGI IMG/M metagenome (GOLD analysis project Ga0210386, IMG submission 160091) | Forest soil microbial communities from Barre Woods Harvard Forest LTER site, Petersham, Massachusetts, United States - Inc-BW-H-32-O ... | reverse complement strand
CCTTCCTGCGCGCGTTGAAGCGCACGGAAGCGATCATCTTCGACGTACCCGGCGTCGGTGGATCCCCCGCCCCACCCTACCCCTATCGGCTCTCGTCAATTGCGCGTCTGGCCGCGCAGCTTTTGACGAAACTTGGACATAAGCGCGCCGACATCGGCGGCGTGTCGTGGGGCGGCGGGATTGCGCAGCAGTTCGCCCATCAGCACTACAATATGTGCCGAAAGCTCGTGCTGGCGGCGACGTCGCCGGGGGCGATCATGGTGCCCGGCAGTCCGCGGGTGCTGTGGAAGATGGCGACGCCGCGGCGGTACGTCGACAAGGGCTTCATGCGCAGTGTCGCTCCGGAGATTTACGGCGGCGCCTTCCGCCAAAACCCGCAGCTCATCGAAGCCCATGCCGAAGCGATGGGTGGAGCGAGCGGCCGCGGATACCTCTATCAGGTCATGGCGATGACGGGCTGGACCAGCCTGCCTTGGCTTTGGACGTTGAAGCAGCCAGCGCTCATTTTGGCCGGGACCGACGACCCCATCATCCCTATCATCAATGCGCGCGTGATGGCGCGCCTCATGCCGAACGCTCGCCTCGAAATTCTTGATGACGGTCATTTGTTTCTGGTGACGCGCCCTGTCGAATCGGCAGCGATCATTGAGAAGTTCTTGGCCGAATGAGAGAAGCGGGCATGGCCCAAACGCTGAACCGGAGGATCGGTGATGCCTGAATTCACTCTTTCCGGAATCGCCCAACACGTTGGGAAGGAACTGGGCGTCTCGAGCTGGGTTATGGTGGATCAGTCGCGAATCAACCAGTTCGCCGAATGCAGCGGCGACCGTCAATGGATCCACGTCGATGTGGCGCGCGCGAAACGCGAGAGTCCATACCGTGCGCCAATCGCCCATGGCTACCTGACCCTCGCGCTCGTTGCGCCGCTGCAAATGGAGATTGGGGCTGTTCCGACCGACGCCGGCGCCGCATTCAACTATGGCCTGGACAAGGTTCGCTTCCTTGCGCCGGTCAAGGCCGGCGATCGGGTGCGGCTACGCGTGGCGCTGGTCAATGTTGAGCAGAAAAGCGGAGGGGTGCTGCTGAAGACGAGCAATACCCTTGAGATCGAAGGCTCGGACAAGCCGGCGCTTGTTGCTGAATCGCTGGCGCTGATAACACCCCGCAAGTCTGTCTGAGACGCGGGAACATGAGGAGGAAGAGATGACCACAGAATCATTTATGGATCAGATCAAAGCCTTTGGCGCTCGCCTTGGCCTGCCCAAGGTCGATGTCGACAAGCTTGTCGACATACAGCTCAAGAACATCGATGCGCTCGGGCGTTCCGCTCAAGCAGCAGGGGAAGGCGCCAAGGCGCTTGCGGACAAGCAGCGCGAGATTGTAGAGGCGGCGTTTAAGGAAACGTCGGCGATGGTGCGCGACTTCCATCCTGCGGGAGATCCGCAGGCCATTCTCGCCCAACAGAAGGACTACGCGAAAAGGGCGTTCGAGCTCACGATGCAGAACACACGCGACATCGCTGAGTTGACCAAGAAAACCACGACCGACGCGACGACGATCATCCGCGACAGATTGCGCGAAAGCTTAACGGAGCTGCGCGACAGCGTCAGTCGCTCCGGAAGCGAAGAGAAGAAGGGCTGACACTCGCGCTACCGCCTTGGGACTTGAATGCGCACCCTGCGCCCTGCACTACGTCGAGACCGCACTTTGGGCTCGATGGTCGCAACAGGCCAGCGGGAAGCAAAGTTCGACGGTTAAGCAACACAGGAGGAGGACGAGATGGACGACACGCTGGCCGATCGGGCTCCCGTAAAAGCAAGAGCGTACGTCCCTCCACCCGTGAATGGCGACTTCTACCGGATCACTGACTTGCTCGATCAAAAAGAGCGGGCGGTCGTCAAACGCGTGCGCGACTTTATGGAGGCCGAGGTCGCGCCGATCATCGAAGACTATTGGGCAAGAGACCAGTTTCCGCACGAAATCATCCCGAAGCTCGCGGCGCTTGATGTCAATATCGCGGGGGTCGGATACCAGGGTTACGGGGCCGCCGGCGGGAGCTGGCTGTTGAGCGGGTTGATCGCCATGGAGCTGGCGCGCGTTGACTCGTCTATCGCCACCTTCTGGGGCGTGCACACGGGTCTCTCGGCGGGTTCGATCTATCTCTGTGGCGACGAGGACCAGAAGCAGCGTTGGCTGCCGCCGATGATGCGTTGGGAAAAGATTGGGTCGTTTGGGCTCACCGAGCCGCTCGTGGGCTCAGCGACGTCCGGAGGCATGCTGACGACTTGTCGCAACGACGGCGACGGCTGGGTGCTCAACGGGCAAAAGAAATGGATCGGCAACTCGACCTTCTCCGAGATCAATGTCATTTGGGCGCGAGACGAAGCCTCAGGACAGGTCAAAGGCTTCGTCGTCGAGAAGGAAAACCCCGGTTTTTCCGTCGAGAAGATCAAGACCAAGATGGCGCTTAGGGTGGTGCAGAACGGGCTCATCACGCTTCAGGATTGCCGGGTGCCTGAGACCGACCGCCTCCAGAAGGCCAACACGTTCAAGGACTGCGGCAAGGTCTTGCGAATGACGAGAACGGGCGTCGCATGGTTTGCGGTGGGTTGCGCGATGGGCGCGTACGAGCACGCGCTACGCTACGCGGTCGAGCGCAAGCAATTCGGTAAGCCAATCGGCGGCTTCCAACTCGTTCAAGATCTGCTGGTACGGATGCTCGGCAACGTGACGGCCTGCCAGGCGATGATGCTGCGGCTCGCCCAATTGCAAGACCAGGGCGTGATGGAGGACGAACATGCATCACTTGCCAAGGCCTTCACGACAGTCAAGTGCCGCGAAACGGTCGGCTATGCGCGTGAGCTCCTGGGGGGCAACGGCATCTTGCTTGAGAACCACATCGGCCGTTTCGTCGCCGACGCCGAGGCCATCTATTCTTATGAAGGCACACGCGAGATGAACACGCTCATCGTCGGCAAGGCCATCACAGGCCTCAGCGCGTTCGCTTAGTCGGAGCTCAGGCGGGTCGGCCATCCGCTGAACATCCGACCTTTAACATGCGCAGGATACCGCAGGGGGGGCGCCGTCTCCCCTAATGGCGATTGATGTCTAGAGGCTGAGGCCATGCGATCTTAGGCCGCCCGCCGTCTCATCGCAGCGGAATCCAGAGGGGGGCTCTTCGAGGGGGCTCTGTCACGGCAACGGTAGCGCGTCGCGGTTTGCTGGGTAAAATGGCGGACGACGATCTCATTTGCCCGCCCCGCGCAATGTCACGTGGGCGCCCAACTTGCCGCGCGCCTTGAATGCGGGATAGCCGGAGAGCATGAGAAAAATAAGCTGCGCTGGATATCGGTTCCCGCCTGAGGTCGTCCATCAGGCGATTTGGCTTTATCACCGGTTCACGCTCAGCTTTCGCGACGTCGAGGATTTGCTCGCCGAGCGAGGAATTGCAATCTCGTACGAGACAGTCCGACGCTGGGTGAATCATTTCGGGCCGAGCATTGCAGCGGAATTGCGTAAGCGCCGTCCCAAACCGCATTCGACTTGGCATCTTGAGGAGGTTTATCTCAAGATTTCCGGCCGCAGGGTCTATCTGTGGCCCGCCGCCGACGCCGAGAGCGAGGTCCTCGACGTGCTAGTCCAGTTCAAGCGAACAAGCATGCCGCGCTGAAGCTGATGCGCAAACTCCTGAAGAAATGCGGGTTCGTCCCGGATCGATTGATCACGGACGATTTGCGCTCGTATAGCGCCGCCGCCCATGATCTTGGTACTAGCACCCGCCATGAGCGCGGTCGGCGGAAGAACAACCGCGCCGAGAATTCGCATCAGCCGACCCCGGCGTCCTCGGTTTTGGACATCAACGACAGCGCAGCTGCTGACGTCAGCGCGACCACATTCGGCTGAGGCGGAAGCGGCGGCTCAAACGAGGAGGCCTCTGTCGGCGGCGCGCCGGGCTCGACCACCGCATCGACGACCGTGGTCGGGGTTGGCGGCGCAATGGGCGTGAGCCAAGCCGTGGGCGGGGGCGGCGGCAGCGTCGCAACGGGCTCAGGCGTCGCCGGCGGGGGAGCGACAGCGACGGGCGACGTCACTGCTCCAGGCAATGCGACCAACTCAAACGTGACCGCCACAGCCGGCGCAGCCGCGGGTTCAGGCGGTGACTCGTCCCAAGGTTCGGGCGCCGCGGGCGGAGCGGCCGTCGCGAGAAGCAAGGCGTCGTCCAGCGGTTTGACGAGCGTGAATTCAAGCGCGACCGCTCAAGACGGCAATGGCGGAAGCGGATCCGGGGTCGGCAATGCGGGCGGAGCGGGCGGCGCTTCGACAGCTTCCGCCTCGGGCACGTCGACCGGCGCTGGTTTCGTCGGGGTCTCGGCGTCGGCAGGAGGCGCATCCGGCAGCGGCGGCAATGGCTTCGGCGGCGCGTCGGGTGGGGCCGGCGCATCCGAGAGCGTGATGAATGCCGTCAGCGGCTCGACGGCCGGACAATTGGTCTTGACGCAGAGCGCATCCGGGGGCCTCGGCGGCAATACGAGCGGCGCGCTGTCCGGCTCGGCCGGCATGGGCGGAAATGCGTCTTCGGCGCTGGACGTCGCCGATAAGGACGCTGCCAGCCTCACCGCCACGGTCGAAGCCGGGGGCGGGTCGGGAGGCGGGACCGACAACGGAAAAGCCGGGGCCGGCGGCGACGCGGTTGCTACATTGACGGCTACCTCCACCACCGCTTCTTCGGTCACCGGCGCAGCAGCCGCCGCGGGCGGCGACGGGGGATTCAACGCCGCGGCGGGGATTCACAGCGGGACCGGTGGCAATGCTTCCGCGAACGTTAGCATCTCCGCCAACGGCGGCGCCGGCTCCGCAACCGCGACCGGCGGCGCAAGCGCCGTGGCCGCCGGTTCGGCCGACGCGATCGCCTCAATTAGCAACGCGAAATCCGGCGGCGCCGCTGCGAGCAGCCGTTCGAACGACGGCGCGGGCGACGAGGTCCTGACAACGGCCGGCTCCCCAGTGGGCGGCCCGGCCAGCGCGGCGACAAAAACTGCCATCGCGACGGGCGAGAAGCCTTCGGTCACCCTCGTCGCCGGTCAGGCCCAGTCGGTGGCGGCTCTCACGCCCGGCGGGCGTACCTTTGGAGTTGGAGCAATGTCGGCGGGCTACGGCGGAGAAGGCGAGTCGCTTACCTATACCGACGGCGCCGATTTCGATTTCACGACCGCGGCCGCCGGCACCCTCTACGTCGACCTCGTCTCCAACGTCTCCTCAGGCGTTGGCTTCGACAGCCTCGGGCTCGACATCGACGTGAACGGCGAGCAGCACACCTACGGCTTCACAAACCTAGCTTCCGCTGAGGCCTTCTTCGATGGGAACGCGCTCGATCTTGGGTCGTTCGCAGTTGGGAGCCAAGTCGTCGAGTTCACTTACACGTTGACCGCGAGCGAAAGCGACTTCGCTGGCTTCGGATTCACCTACAACGCCGCGGGCCTGCCGATCTTCCCCGCGGTCCCCGAAACAAAAACCTGGGTGATGACGCTTCTCGGCTTCGGCTCGCTCGCTTACGCCGCGTTCCGGCGGCAGAGAGAAATCGGCGACTCTTCGTCTGTCGTAATCGCCTGGATTGAACTGTCACATTCGCGAGCTGCTTGCGCTCCAGACGATCGAACATCGACAGCGCGATCACCTCGAACCGGAGCGCCGTCCACCGACCGGCCCACGTCTTTGCGTTCGGATTCGCCGAGTTGTAGACACCGGTAGAGGTGAAGCTCACCAGGCTGTCGGCGGTCAGGGCTGTTTGCGCGGACTGTTCCTTGGCGTTGGCTGATTGCCGCCCGGGTCTGGGCTTGTCGCGCCAATCGCTGACGAACAGCGAGCCGTCCGACGCAGCCCAAACCGATACGACTAACCCGTGTTTTCTTCAGCCATCCGTGGTGTCTGGGTCTGCACCCGCATGCCGTCGCGGACAGTTGCGGGCGGATTCACGATGACGCGGTCGCCTGCCTTGAGCCCCTCGCGCACCTCAAGATCCGTCCCATTGTCATATTCGATATCGAGTTTGCAGAGCGTGACTTTGCCTTCGTTATCGCGCCCCGGATCAGGACGGAGCTAACGCCGACGTTCGAACGGGACGTGGGTTTGCCGGGATGGTGGCGGCTGACGGCCGGTGGTTCACCGATCAAGCGATGGCGCATGTCTCACACTCGCGCCCAGTCTCCATTTACCGCGCCGCCGTGCTCTCGGAGCGGACCTTGAGCGCGGACATCCACCAGTCATGGGCGTCATACATTGCGTTCGGTTGCGCGAGCCGGAACTTGATCGCGTCGGCGCCCTTCTGCGTTTCCTCCGTGATGACGCGCGTCCCGCCGCGCTCGGGGACCAGCACCCAGGCGTGATGAACACTGAACCTGGGATTATCGACGCTCCAGCCGATCTCCCGGCCCGGCTCGAACACATCCACCGTGCTGCGGAGCGGGAAGTTGAACGTCTTCCAGGTGAAGCTGACGCCCTTGGCGAGCCTGGACTGGCCGCCGTCGATGCGGACGTCTGCCGAGTTCGAATACCAGTTCGGCCATTGCGAGGCGTCGATCAGATTTGCCCAGACAATCTCAGGCGGTGCGCCGATCCAGCCTTCATTGTGGACGAAGACGTCAACACTGTGCGGTTCGAGCCCCTGCGGCCAATGGATCAGCGGCGTCGCCAGCCTCAGATACTCGGCGGACAGGCGGCTCGATTCCTGCGCAGGCGCGGCCGAGGTCGATAGCAGGGCCAGAGCGGCTCCCAGAACGAGTGCGTTCGCATTCATGACAACCTCCTTCGGGAAGAGAACAATTGCGCACCGGCTTAAGCCGGTAGCGTCACGCCTGAGATCTCGGCACGGATTGCAATCAGACGATCCTGCAGCGCCGCCTCTTTGGATTGCGCGTCCGGCGCCATCGTCTTTCGGTCGATGGTCTCAACGTCGCCCATGAGCTTCTCTTTCGAGCGCGACGACGTATTAACGACCGCCGGCTTCAAGGTTGGCATTCAGGATTGAGGGCTGCGAGGCTGTGACAACAAGCGCGGCGCCAAGCAAAGCGCATACAGCGCCGAACATGTAGACAGCGGCATAGCCAAACTGCCCGGCGATCGCGCCCGCGGCCGGACCGGAGACGCGGTAAGCGATGTCGAGGAAGGCCACGAACGCCCCCATTGCGCTGCCGCGATTGGCCGGCAGAACCCGCTTCAGGGCCTCCACGCCGAGCGCCGGGAAGACGAGCGCGCATCCGAGGCCGGTGACGAGCGCGCCGGCGAGCGCGACGATCTCATACGGCGCGAACCAGAGCATGGCCTGGCCGGTCGCCTCGATGACCAGAGACCAGAGCGCGACGCGGTAGCCGCTCATCCTGTCCGGCAGAGACCCGAGGGCCACGCGGGCGAAGATGAAGCCGATGCCGAAGGCGGTCATGACCAGACCGGCATGTCCCCAGCTCCGCGCCGCGAAGTAAAGCGAGGCGAAGGCGGTCAGACCCGACAGGCCTACGCCCTGCAGCATGAGGCCGAGACCTTCACGCCAGATCTGGCCGATCACCCGATAGAAGGACAGCCGCTGGCCAGCCGCCGTCGTGTAGGACACCTCGCGGAAGGCAATGACTGCGGCGATGAGCGGCGCAAGGATGCAGGCGATCATGACCGCCTGAAGCCCGTAGCCGTGATAGAGCGCCATGCCGATTGGCGCGCCGATAGCGAGCGCCGCGAACATCGCGATCCCGGTCCAGGACATCGACATGCCAGCGCGCTGGGGTCCGACCGCGGCGATCGACCAGGAGACGCAACCGGTGACCAACTGGCTCTCACCGAATCCAGCCGCCAGACGACCAAGGACGATCATGGCGAGGCTCATCGACGGCGACAGGCCAGGTATTGCCGAGATCAGATAAACCAGCCCGCCGAGTGCGCAGAACACCGCGCCCTGCAGAGCCGAGCGCTTGCCGCCGTGATCGTCGGTCAACCGACCAGCATAGCCGCGCGCCAGCACGGTTGCGAGGAACTGGATTCCGATCACCAGACCGACAACCAAATCGCTGAAGCCTAGTTTGTCGCGGACGAATAGCGGGATCACCGGCAGCGGCAGGCCGACGGCGAAATAGCCGCAGAAGAGCGCCGCGATGATGCCCGGCGCGGGACGGGACAGGTGAACGGGCGCGACCGCCGGCCGACTCAGACCGTTTATAGTAAGTCGTGACATGACAGCTCGATGCGGTTCGGCTGAGGTGACCGCCGGTTAGGCCGCGGCCATCGCGGCGGTAGACGGGCCAAACAGGTTCGGGCGGTAGCCGCTCGCCTCGAGCAGAAAGTTGCGCGAGGCAGTCACATCCGCCGTGAGTTTCGCGACATCGACGCCGACCAGCTTGCTCGCGCGCTTGCGGATCGCGCCGGCGACCATCACCGTGTCGACATCAGAGCGTTCGACCGCCTGCACGATCGTCCCGATGACATTGGTCACCGGGAACACCGCCACGCCATTGGTGCGGACCATGATGATGTCGGCCTGCTTGCCCGGCGTCAGAGTGCCGATCGAGCCATCGAGACCCACGGCGCGGGCGCCGTTCAAAGTGGCGGCTTCAAGCACTGCTTCCACCGAGATCGGCGCCGGGACGTTCGCTTCGCCACGGAGGCGCCGGTAGCGCATGGCCGAGCGTTGCTGCCCGAACAGGGCGTGCATCTCGCCGAAAAGGTCGCTGCCGAACGCCGTGTCCAGATCGATGCCGAGTGCTGGCGTCAGGCCATGATCGATCGCCTGCTGATAGGCGAAGCTTTCGTCGTCGAAGCCGAATAGCGCGTCCGACCGCGGGTTGACGGTGACGTTCACACCGGCGTCAGCGAGCAGCTTCCAGGTCTCCTGCCGCACGCGCGTGCAGTGATTGAAGATGTTGTGCGGGCCCAGCACCCCGGGCTCGGCGAACTCCGGCCCGAGCTTGGCGAGATCGCCGATGAACTCAGTCAGGATGCGCATGTCCAGACTGCGCGCCACCTTCCACCAGTACAGATTGAGCTGCCCAAACAGGCCCACCCGGACCAGACCGCCGGCACTGCTCCAGTTGGCGGCGAGGCGCTCGAGGTCAGCGGGCAGGTGCGCGGCCGACGCCTTCTTGTCCATCGCTGCGCCGACCATGTGCAGCGCGCGAAGGCCTGCGTCATCGAGAGCATCGAGCGCCGCGTCGGTGTGCTCGGGACTGCGCGACGAGTGGCAGGCGTCGATGATGGTGGTGATGCCGGCGTCGAGCGAGGCGATCGCTGTCAGCTTCGTGCTGATGTATATGTCGAGCGGGCGATAGTGCGCGCCCAGCGTCTCGGCGACGACATTGATATAGGCGAAGAGATCGTCGACATCCGGCATCATGCGCCGCATCACGCCGAGCCACATATGATGGTGCGCGTCGATCAGGCCCGGCATTACGATGCTGTCGGCGGCGTCGATCACCTGGACGTCGTCCACCTGGAGGTTCGCGCCGAGCGCGGTGATGCGGTCACCGTCGACCAGAACGTCGCCAATCGGGAGATTGGGAACCTTGGGGTCTAGTGTGAGGACAGTGCCGCCCTTGAAGAGGGTGCGGCGGTTTTTCTGTGTGCTCATGGGTCAAGTCCCTTCTGGGCGAAGCGAGTGGGGCATTGGCCTTATCGCTCCGGCAGAGGCTTGAATTAAGTGCGCTTATGTCAGATTCTTCCTGACTGAAAGTCAGGTGTCGATGTCATGCCCTTCGATGGATGAATCCTGTCCGGTGTCAGCATGCTCGGGGCGGTGGTCAAGGGCGCCAGCTTCGCTAAGGCGGCCGAGCTGATAGGGATCACCGACTCGGGCGTCAGCCGGGCGATCAGCCGGCTGGAGACGCGCCTTGGCCTGCTGCTGGTTCGGTGGACAGGCAGTTAAGCTAATCCAACCTTCCTTTCGAACTCAACCGGGCTGAGGTAGCCGTTGGTCGAGTGCCTGCGGATCGTGTTGTAGAATCTCTCGATGTAGTCGAACACGTCGGCCCTGCGGCGTCCCGCGTCCGGTAGACCTTTCTGCCGATCCGTTCCGTTCGGTTTTCAGCGACGAGAAGAAGTGCAGTAGTTAAGACTTAATCTGACAGTTGGTGTCATAGCTGAGGCGGAAGCCGAGGCCGGGCGCGGAGTGGTCGGGGTTCGCAGCGCCCGGGCTCGGCGTTT
>Ga0210386_10005599_pt1 | contig 10176 bp, 11 predicted proteins | sample IncBWH32OmetaG_FD_160091 | JGI IMG/M metagenome (GOLD analysis project Ga0210386, IMG submission 160091) | Forest soil microbial communities from Barre Woods Harvard Forest LTER site, Petersham, Massachusetts, United States - Inc-BW-H-32-O ... | reverse complement strand
CTCCGGGCTTCTACGCGGCCTGACCTGCGAGCCGGGGCCTGCGGGAGTGACCGTGGCGGACCGCCAGTCACCGGGGTTAATGACGCTAATTGCAGACGACCTTGGGAGTGAGCTACGCATTACGAGGGTGTTCTCGTGCGTTGCTCGCGGGTTCAAAGCCCGCCCTATCTTCATGTTCGCAGGTTGCCGCTGGTGGCGATCGTTGGCTGTTGACGGCGGGTCGGAGCCATCTCGGGGACACAGGTCCGTAATGCGTAGGCCAGGCTCTCAGTGGGACGGCGCTGTCGAACGACCGTCCGCTGATCAGGGCTTCAGCGTGGCGCCCGGGCTGCCCTCGGCCAGCCACCAAGCTCTACCGGGCCCGGCTAGCCTCGGCCGCGTTCGCCACGTTCCCTCGCTGCCGCCCGCTGGTAGCGGATCTGGCTGCACACCGTATCGGTGACATCCTGGTACCGGACGGTTGTCACGACCATCGCGGCGATGACCTCACCCAGCTTGACGTGGGGAGGCCCGATCGTGGCCGCGTTGCGGGCAATCCAGAGGTTCAAGATTGAGTGAACCGGTGGGTCTAGGTCTACGGTGATGCGGGTCATGGCTGCCTAAATGTAGATACGTAGATATGCATATACGTATCAGCGTAGGTTCCGGGCAAGCTTGTCTACCCCGGGCCCGGGGGTCGGAGGTTGGCGACGCGCACCAGCTCGTCGTATGACTCGTCGGGGTACTCGGTCATGACGCGATATAAGAGCTGGTGCGCTGGCGCGGGCGACCGTCTGCTGCTGGAGCAGGGCGGTGGCTCACACGTGACGCGGCAACCGTGCCCTGAATCGCGCGAGTTCGGCCATCTGCGCCTCGTGGTCGAACTCGCCCATCTGCGCCTGGTGCTGGGCCTGCGTGCAACCCGGCGGCCTGAAGAACGCTCTGGAGGCCGGGCGCCACAGCAGCCATACCACGGCGAGGCCAACCAGCCAGTACAGCACGGGCAGCGCCGGGCCGTAGATCATCGGGACGAGGGTCAAATGGATCCCCGGCGGCAGCCAGCTGAAGACGCTGGTCAGGTTGAGCGTCGCCAGGCCGAACAGCACCGTGGACACGATGCGCGCCCAGTTCCGGCCCCGGCCGCACGCCCGCGCCATCCACAGCCACAGCGCGATCGGGACCGCGCACAAGACGATAAACGTCGTGATGAACCGCTGGTTCACGTGGCTGACCTGCGCCGCAGTGACGTGGTATCCGAGAATCGCGTGGTAGATCTTGATGTCGGCGATGACGGCCAGCAAGATGACCAGGTTGACCGTGCTGACGACGGCGCCGGCGTACATGAGCTTGACGGCGGCCCGCACCGTGCGCGCCGAGCGTGGCACGCTGGGCCGCAGCCGCATCCACAGGCCGCAGCGGATCAGGTCCGCGGACTGGGCCAGGGCGGGGCGGCGCTGGCCGGGCGGGGCGCCGGCCATCAGCACCGCGAGGATCTCCGGCCCGTTCTCCCGCCGGAACTCCCGGGGATACCAGGCCAGCAGCCGTCGGTAGGCCCGCTCAAGGTGCTCCTGATCGGTCATGTCGCCATCCCCCCTGCCAGGTCCAGCCGCCTCAGCGCCACGGCGGCATGGGCCTGCAGCCGGGCCGCCTCGGCGGCGAGCTGCCTGGTGCCCGCGGGGGTGAGCCGGTAGTACCGGCGCAGCCGCCCGTCCACGACCTCTTCGCGGTCCACCGCGATCAGCTCGTCCGCGCGCAGCCGGTCCAGGGCCATGTACAGGGTCCCGGCGCGCAGCCGGACCTGGCCGCCGGAGATGTCCCGGACGTCGGTGATGATCCCGTAGCCGTGCTGGGCGCCGTCGGCCAGCGCGGTGAGGATCATGAAGGTCGCTTCCTGCATCGCCCGCATGGCCATGTAGACGTTATATACCGCTGAACGAGCTATAACAAGCCTGCCGTGCCCCGCGTGCAGCTCGCCGAGGCCATCTTCGCCCGTGTGGTCGAGAGCTGATTGATGAGCGCTGCCTAGCAAATCCGTTAGCAAGAAGGCCTCTCCCAAGCGGGTAGAGGCCTCTGACCTGGCGCGCTCGGAGGGACTCGAACCCCCAACCTTCTGATCCGCAGGAGTGGGCACGTCGTCCAGGACCGTCTATCGCGGTCCTTGTCCTGGGACGATATTCCACACCTATCCATGCCGGGCAGAAGCTGTCCGCCGTCTTGGCAGCAGGTTTGGCAGCAGTCGCAGCGCTGAGGTCAGCGTTTCCTGTAGTCGGTGATTATTCGGGTCCCCGGCTGCGGTACTTGCGTACCAGCATGGTGCCAAGACCGGTGACGGCGAGAATGAGCCAGATCGTAATCACCGCCGGTACGAGGGTCTGGCTCCGCCCGCCGTTAGCGACCATGGCTACGAGCCCGGTGACCGCAGCGCCGACCCCGAGGCCAACCCACATTGCCTCGTGCCTTCCGAATGGCGAAACCTCTGCCAGTGCGCGGGTCCCGCGCGAACGAGCGCCAAGCCTGGCATCCACCCGCTTGTCGATCTCCGCGCCAATCCGCTCGACCAAACCCTCGGCGACCGCAGCATCGTAGTCGTCGCCAAGCTCGTGATGCGCTGCCGCCGCGGCGGCGATGTCATTCCGGGTAGCCTGTTCCACGGGCTCAAGATACGTCTTGACCAACGGATGGTCTACTACCCTGATCCGGCGCGCCCTAGACGGTTCCTGGTCCGTCCCCGAGCGCCAGGCGCTCGGTGAGGCATGGCGGGATCATGGGCTGGTATTCGCCTCGTCCATCGGCACGCCAGTTGAGCCGCGCAACGTGAACCGGCGCTGGGATGAGCTGTGGCGGCGGGCTGGCCTGGACTGGCTCCGGCTGCATGACCTGCGGCACGGGTGCGCAACGCTGCTGCTTGCCAAGGGCGTTCCGGATCAGGTCATCATGGAGGTGCTCGGGCACGCGGAGATCGGCGTCACGATGAACGCCTACGCCCATGCCCTGCCGGTGCTTCGCCAAGAGGCGGCGGATGCCATAGACGAGCTGTTCGGAGCCTGACGTGAGCGGCTTTGGCAGCAGTATTGGCAACAGTAAAGGCCACTTCATGATCGCAAGTGGCCTTCTACCTGGCGCGCTCGGAGGGACTCGAACCCCCAACCTTCTGATCCGTAGTCAGATGCTCTATCCGTTGAGCTACGAGCGCAGTCGAACCAGCATACCGTGTCCATAACCCTGGCTACGCCCGGTTCAGTCCGCCTGCGGCCCGTGCACAGCGTGATTGAGCGTTTGATTCGACTATCGCAGCACGCTAAAGAGGCGCCTGCCGTCAGGTCTGGGTGGGTGACTTGAGCGCATCAGCGGGGTCGTGGGTGGCGGCCCAGTTGGCGAGGAGGCGCAGGGCGTCGTCGTCGCGTGAGCCAGCGTCGGCGCTGAATGCGAGCAGGGAGAGGCCTGGGTCGGCGCGCAGTTCCATGACCTCGAAGTTCAGGTGCATGTCGCCGACGACGGGGTGGTGGAAGTGCTTGCGGCCGGTGCGGTGCAGGCGGACGTTGTGGGCCGCCCAGCGGGTGCGGAAAGCCTCGGTGATCCCGTTTCTGGTCACGAGACAGCTCATCTGCGGGCCAGGCACGGTAGCGCAAACACCGCGTGGCACTGTGTTCTGCCTCAGCCGACCGGCTGGGCCCGCCGGAAGCGGCCTGTCGTCCGCCTCTCGGTCCAGGCCTGTTCGGCCCTGAGGAACGGTGCGCTATGACGCGCTGCGCAGGAAGGCGAGCACGGCCAGCACCCGGCGGTGGATGTCGGGGGAACCGTCGAGGCCGAGCTTGAGCAGGATGCTGCCCACGTGCGCCTCGACGGTCTTGGGGCTGAGCGACAGCTCCTGCGAGATGCCTAGGTTGGAGCGGCCCTCAGCCATCAGCGCCAGCACCTCGCGCTCCCGCTGGGAAAGCTCAGCCAGGCGGTCGTGTTCCCGGCGGGCGATGAGGCGGGAGACGATGGTCGGGTCGATGACGCACTCGCCTTCGGCCAACCGGTGCAGCGCGTCGGCGAGCACGGCGATGCTGGAGACGCGTTCCTTGAGCAGGTAGCCGGCGCCGCCGGGGTGACCCTCGAGAAGTCGCATCGCGTAACCCGACTCCATGTAGTGAGAGAGCACCAGCACGCCGGTCCCTGGGTATGCGTCCAGGATCTCCTGGGCGGCGACGATACCCTCGTCGGTATGGGTGGGCGGCATCTTGATGTCGACGACAGCCGCGTCAGGCCGTTCGGTGGCGACAAGGCGGCGCAGCTCGGCCGGGTTGGCGGCTTTACCCGCGACGGTGAACCCGGCCTGGTCCAGCAGCATGGCCAGGCCCTCGCGCAAGAGCGCCTCGTCGTCGGCGATCACTACCCGCACGGCAGGCTCACCGTGATCAGCCCGTTCCCGTCCGCGGCCAGGTCGCCGTCCTGCGCGGCGACTCGGTCCCGTGCACCAGAAAGGTCGCCGCCGCCACCCAGGTCCGCTGCGCCCTCCAGGATGATCTCCAGCCGACGGTCGCGGATGGCGGCGGCGACGGTCAGTTCGCCGCTTTCCGGCACGGCACGCGCGATGACGAAATACGCGGCGGTCTCCACGGCCGGGCGCAGCCGCCGGGCCGGCAGTGCGACGATCCGCACCGGAGCCCGTTCGGCCAGCGACTGGACGGCGGCGGCCAGGCCCTCGTCCGCGAGCACGGCAGGGAATATGCCCCGGGCGAGATCGCGCAGCTCGGCCGCCGCCGTCCGCAGCTCGGCCTCAGCATTCTCCAGGGCAGCACTGTCGGCCTTTGCGCGCGCCGCGCCCAGGGCGAACAGTAGCGCGGTCAGGTGCTGCTGGGCGCCATCGTGCAGGTCCCGCTCGCGCCGCCGACGTTCTTCGTCCGCGGCCTCGGCGACCCGGGCCCGGGACGCTCGCAGTTCGGCGAGCCGCGCGTTCAGCTCCGCCTGCAAGCGCTCGTTCTCCAGCGCCAGCGACGACCCCGCGACGATCTGCCCGGCCAGCGCCGGATCATCGAACAGCCCGGCCCGGTGGATCACCAACGCGATCTCGCGATCGTCACGCGACAAGGATGTCACCGTTCCCGCCGGCTGTCCGCCCAGCGCGGCAGGCCTGCCGCCAGCGTCGACGACGCGCCCATCGGGCAGCGGGTAGGCCAGCCGCAGAGTGGGGTCGCCGAGCCGGGCCGCCAGCATGTCACGCAGCTTCCCTGGAGTCGGCGCGGCCGCGAGTTCCACTACCAGCCGGGCCATCTCGCCGCGTGTTCGGCGGGCTGCGAGCCAGGTCCACCAGACGGCGGCCGATGCCGCGGCGAGCGCGACCGCCTCCGCCGTATGCAGGTACGCGCCGTAGAAGCCGGCGTCGAGGCTCAGCCGGCCATCCCAGGTGACGAGCGCCAGGTAGCAGGCGGCCGTCACGGTCAGCGGGGCCTTGACGGCGCGCAGCGCGGGACCGCACCGCGCGAGCTGCACGATGAGCGCCGCGATCAGTGCCGGTGCCCAGGCGATCGCCAGCCAGATCCCGGCCGTGTTCAGCCCGGTGTACGCGCCGGGGGCGTCCGCCGCCAGGAGGGGGTTGGCCGGACAGCTGACGCAGCCCAGCGTCACCGGGTCGAAGACCAGCGTCGGCCCCACCCCGAGCACTCCGATCGCCGACGCGTACGCCAGGCCGAGCACGCATGCTTCGGCGCGGGACAGGCGGCGGCCGGGGAAGGCGAGCGCGGCATGCGCCAGCAGCGGAGGGGCGGCCGCATACAGGATCAGCCCGGCCAGGAAAGCCGGCGTGAAGCCGATCGCAGGCGTATTCCACGGAGCCACCAGCCAGGCCAGCCCTGAGGCGGCGAGCAGCGGGCCCGCGTAGATCACCGGCCTCAGGCCGGCCTTTTCCGCCGCGTCACGCAGCCCGGCGCTGCGTGCCCACTGCAGGAGTCCCGTCGCGATGAGCATCCACCCGGCCGCCAGCCCGGCTGCCGCGTCGAGCGTCCCGGCTCCGTTCACCGTCAGGCCAGCCAAGCCCGCGCCGGCGCCCGCCGCGGCTACGGTCAGGACGGCACCCCTGGGCGCAGGATCCCGCCGGAACGGCGACCTCGGGGCACGAGCGAGGCTCATGCGAGCATTCTCGCCGCTCGCTCCGGTGCGGGATAGCCCTTATCCGCCGCCCCGCACCGAGCGGGATTGCCCCGATGTGCCGGGCGGCCTTCCGTCTTTACATTCGTGATGACAACAATGGACCGGGGAAGCGGAGGGCACCATCATGAAATCGGCACTTTGGACCGGGCTGCTGTGCGCTGCCGCGGCCGTCACGACGGCCTGCAGCGCTGGCAGCCCGCCGGACCGGGCGGTCGTACCGACCCCGCGACCGGTCGTACTCACCATGGCTAACGGGCTGTCCGACTCCGAGGAACTCGGCACGTTCGTCCATGAGGTGTCGGTGCTGACCGGCGGCACCGTACGGATCGACGTCCGCAGCCACTGGCGCGCCGGCCAGGCCGGCTTCGAGAGCGGCCTCATCGCGGACGTCCGGGCGGGCAAGGCGGACCTCGGCGTGGTCGGCAGCAGGGCGTTCGGCTCAGCCGGGGTCCTCAGCATGCGGGCGCTTGACGTGCCACTGCTGATCACCAGCTACGCGGCCGAGGAGGCAGTGCTGGCCAGTCCCGTCGCGCCGAAGCTGCTCAGCGCGCTTCGCCCGGCGGGCCTGACGGGAATCGGTATCCTGCCCGGCGACCTCTTCCGTCCGGACGGGGCCGCAGGCCCTCTAGTCAAGCCGTCCGACTACGCCGGACAGCGCATAGGCACCCAGCAGTCATCGGTCGCCGGCGCGACACTGCAAGCCCTCGGCGCCCAGCCGGAATGGCTTCCCGCAGGGGGGACGATCAGCGGGTCCGACGGCGTGCTGCAGTCAATCCAGGCGATCGAGGGCTTCCAGTACAGCAAGACCGCTAAGTTCCTGACCACCAATGTGGCCCTGTGGCCGCGACCGCTCGTCGTGTTCGCCACCGGGAAGGCACTGGCAAAGCTCACTCCTGCCCAGCGCAAGGAGCTGCAGCAGGCCGCCATCGCAGCGCTTCCCGGTTCCGTGCGGGTGGTGCAGGGGGACGAGCAGGAGTCGGCGCAGGACCTGTGCCGCGCCCCTGGGCTCACCGTCGAAACCGCGACCCGCGCCGACCTCGCCGGCCTGCGCACCGCGGTCGTACCGGTCTACGCTCAGCTTGAGCAGGACCCTGCGACGCGGAGCGCTATCGGCTCAATCCGTGCCATCGCTGACAGCGTTACGCCGGAGGCCCCGCTGTCGTGCCCCAGTCAAGCGTCCCCGTCGGAGCCCAAGTCCCAGCTGGACGGCGTGTACACGATGGACACGAAGTTCGGCGACGACCCCGCCGACTCCGATGCGGTGCCGGAGAACTACGGGCACTGGGTCTTTGTCTTCCACGGCAACCACTTCGCGATCACCCAGCAGTACCAGAACGCCTGCACCTGGGGATACGGCAAGCTTGAGTTGACCGGTGCGCAGATGGCGTGGACGTTCACCGACGGCGGCGGGGCCGCGCCGAACGACTCGGAGAACAAGCCGGGAGAGTACTTCGTCTACGGCTGGAGCCTGTACCGCGGCACCCTCACGCTCACCTCCGTCCCCGGACAGACCTCGCCCTTCAATTTCATGATGAAGCCGTGGCACCGGATAAGCAGCACGCCAACGTTCTCGTCCTTGAACAAGAGCTGCCCGCCACCAGCGGATGCCCTTGGCTGACCTCACCCGACTGGTTCCCGGGCCCTGCGGTCAGGGCCCGGGAACCGGTGTGTAAGTCAACGGCAGCTCCGCCGTCACCCGGGTGCCCGACCCGGGTGGGCTGTGCACCACCAGCGTCCCGCCGAGCGCCGCCATCCGGTCGGCCAGCCCGCGCAGCCCCGACCCTGCGACGCTCCGGGCGGCCTGGATTCCGTCGCCGATGACAGCCCCTCCCGCACCGTCGTCGGTTATCTCCAGGTACAGGCGGCCGTCCTGTTCCCAGACGCGCAGCCCCGCCGCCGTGGCACCAGCGTGCCGGGCGATGTTGGCCAGCGCCTCGGAGCACGCGAAGTACACGGCCGCCTCGACACCCGCCGGGAACCGCCCGAGCGCCACGTCAAGAGATACCGGAACTGGACAGAGCTCCGCCAGGCCGGGCAGCGCGGCAGAGAGCCCGCCGCTGGTAAGGGCAGCCGGGTGGACGCCCGTGACCAGGTCGCGAAGGACGGACTTGGCCCGCTCCACCCCGGCCAGGAGAGCACCAGGCACCTCGCCGTCAGCGCCGCCAAGGAACTCGGCGGCCCGCGCAAGGTGCCGTCCGGGACCCTGGCCCAAGTCCTCGGCCAGCGCCCGGCGAACCGCGTCCCCGGTCTCCACCAGCCTCCGTCGAGACGCGGCGACCTCCGCGCTGCGCGCCCGGACGCCCGCCCGTAGCCCGGCGTTGGCCATCGCCAGCCGGGCCGCGCTCGCGACATCGGCGACCAGCACCGGGTCAGCAGGCGCTGGCGTGTCGTGAATGAGCACCCCAGTCGGCTCGCCGTTCACATCCAGGAACGTGACCGTCCGCCCGAGCCCGGACGTCGCCGCCGGCACCGACACCTCCTGCCCGGATTCGTCCACGTACCCGCCGCGCGCCGCTACCCAGAAGCCGACCGTCAGGCCGGGGTCGCCAAGGGCACGAGCCAGCCGGGCGCGCAGCGGCCCGGGCTGGGCGAGCTCGACGACCAGGCCGCTGACCGCGGCCCGCGACCACTGTCCCCAGCGCAAGTCGGCCGCGAGCCCGGCGGCGATCGCCGCGATCAGCACGTCGTACGGGACCGCGAAACCGGTGTCCCCCAGTGCGGCCAGCTGCAGAGCCGGGCCGGCCGACAGGGCGATCGCCAGCGCGGTCGCCGCGACCAAGGCGCTGGCCTTGGCCCGGCGCCGCGGGCCCGTGGCGACGGCGAAGCCGTAACCCGCAGACAGCACAAGCGCCGCCGCCAGCGCAAAGGCGGCCGGGCTGCTCGCTGTGAGCACCGGGAGCGTCGCACATAGATAGCCCGCCATGGTAAGGCCCAAGGCCCGCGCGCCGCGAGGCCGGAGGAACGGATAGACCGCCACCAGCTGAACCAGCGGCCCGCGATGCAGGTAGGCCGCCCACGACACCACATCACCACCGAACCAGGCCAGCCCGGCCGCCAGCAGCAGCCAGCCTGGGGGCCGCCGGACGCTCATCAGCCCAGCAGCCAGCAGTACCAGCCCCGTGACCACGTCCATAGCTCTCATCACGCGGAGTGCCACCATCAAATGCTCGTCTGGATGCGATGCCAATTCGGGGTACCGGCCGATTGCAGGGCCACGCCCTAGTGGGCTGGAGATGCGCTGGCACTCACCCTCTGTAGGGGTGCCCATCCGAGAAGGCTAGCGAACCACCGGAACAGCTGCCGACTCGCCGCTTTCCGCCAGGCGGGTTCGTCCCGAGCGGAAGGCAGCGGACCAGGAAATGCGGACGCCGGTGCGGTCTTCGCTACGACTTCACTCCGAGAGCAGCGAAGCGGCGGGTGACGGTCTCGTACTCCTCCGCCGTAATACCTGGCTTGCCGCCGATGACAAAGTCTCGCTGCCGTACCGCCCACTCGTGCCAGCGATCGAAGGCAACTTGCAGGCTGTTGCCGAGCGCGCCCGCTAGCGCTTACGGGGGAGCGCCCGCAAGCATCGCGCTGTGAATCGCGATCGGCTGCCACAAGCGCAGCCACTTGCCCAGCGCGGACATGACCGCGAGTTCGGATAGCTCGTCGTACTGGGTCCGCTCGTCGAGCGGCCACGCGGTACGGTCGGCCCACAGTTGCGCCAGCTCGAAAGGACCCAGGTCCTCAGCGGCGCGGAATGTGAGCGGGCGCGACGGAGTCTCGTCGCTCTTGCCGGGAGATCGTTCATCGGGTTGCCTGACCCCCTCTGCCGTAGCCGAGGACAACCCCAAAACTTGCGCCCGAGACCCTGATTTTAAGCGTTTGATTCGGCGCACACCGTGGATTGGTGATCAGAGAGTTCGCAGGTCAGCACTGGGTCTAGGGCTAATCCGCCTGGATCCAGCTGATCAGGTCCTCCCGGCTGACCGATTCAAGCAGAGCCGGATGGTCAGTGGACATGTGCCCGCGGATCATCCCGATCACCTGGTCATCGCTATCGCCGCGGGCCACGTACCCGCA
>Ga0210386_10005598_pt1 | contig 10177 bp, 8 predicted proteins | sample IncBWH32OmetaG_FD_160091 | JGI IMG/M metagenome (GOLD analysis project Ga0210386, IMG submission 160091) | Forest soil microbial communities from Barre Woods Harvard Forest LTER site, Petersham, Massachusetts, United States - Inc-BW-H-32-O ... | reverse complement strand
TCCTACGACCATCGTGGCTCCCCCGTCGGCCAAGACCGTCGAGCTCACCGTGCAGGTGCCGGTGCCCGATATGGCCAACCTGACGAACAACACCATCTGGCCCGATGTGGAGGCGCGGCTGGTCGATCTGATCGAATCGCATGGTTCGACCATCGTGTTCGCCAATTCGCGGCGGCTGGCAGAACGACTTACTTCGCGGCTCAACGAAATTCACGCCGAACGGTGCGGTTTCTCGCTAACGCCGGAGGCCAACCCGCAGGTTGCCGGCGGAGCACCGGCACACATCATGGGCAGCGGACAGACTTACGGCGCGCCCCCGGCGCTGGCGCGTGCCCACCACGGTTCGGTCAGCAAGGAGCAGCGCGCCCTCGTCGAAGAGGACCTCAAGCACGGGCGACTCAAGGCCGTGGTGGCAACCTCGAGCCTGGAACTGGGCATCGATATGGGCGCGGTCGATCTGGTGATCCAGGTGGAAGCGCCGCCGTCGGTGGCCAGTGGCTTGCAACGTATCGGGCGGGCCGGCCATCAGGTCGGCGAGATCTCCCGGGGGGTGCTATTCCCCAAGCATCGCACCGACCTGATCGGTTGCGCGGTGAGCGTGCAGCGGATGCTCGCGGGTCAGATCGAGACGATGCGGGTGCCCGCCAACCCCCTCGACATCCTGGCCCAACACACCGTAGCGGCGGCTGCGCTGGAACCGCTGGACGCGGACCGGTGGTTCGACACGGTGCGCCGCAGCGCCCCATTCGCGACGCTGCCGCGCAGCATCTACGAGGCCACCCTGGACCTGCTGTCGGGAAAGTACCCGTCCACCGAGTTCGCCGAACTGCGACCGCGATTGGTCTACGACCGCGACACCGGGACCCTGACCGCGCGGCCCGGCGCGCAGCGGCTGGCCGTCACCTCCGGCGGCGCAATTCCCGATCGCGGGCTGTTCACCGTCTACCTGGCCAGCGAGGCCGAAAAGCCTTCGCGGGTAGGCGAACTCGACGAGGAAATGGTCTACGAGTCCCGTCCGGGCGATGTCATCTCGTTGGGGGCCACCAGCTGGCGAATCACCGAGATCACCCATGACCGGGTGCTGGTGATCCCCGCACCGGGTCAGCCCGCCCGGTTGCCGTTCTGGCGCGGCGACGACGTCGGCCGCCCGGCCGAGCTCGGCGCCGCACTCGGCGCGTTCACCGGCGAGCTGGCCGGGCTGGACCGCGAAGCATTCGGAAAGCGTTGTACCGCTTTGGGTTTCGACGACTACGCGACCGATAACCTGTGGGTGTTGCTGGACGACCAGCGCACCGCCACCGCGGTGGTACCCACCGACACCACCCTGCTGGTCGAGCGGTTCCGCGATGAGCTGGGCGACTGGCGGGTGATCCTGCACTCGCCGTATGGGCTCCGGGTGCACGGGCCGCTGGCGCTGGCGGTGGGCCGGCGGCTGCGCGAACGCTACGGCATCGACGAGAAGCCGACCGCCTCCGACGACGGCATCGTGGTGCGATTGCCGGACACCTTGGATGACGCCCCACCGGCCGCCGAACTGTTCGTGTTCGACGCCGACGAGATCGACCCGATCGTCACCGCCGAAGTGGGCGGTTCGGCGCTGTTCGCATCGCGGTTCCGGGAATGCGCGGCCCGGGCTCTGCTGCTGCCCCGCCGACACCCCGGCCGCCGCTCGCCGTTGTGGCACCAGCGTCAGCGCGCCGCCCAATTGCTGGAGGTGGCGCGCAAATACCCCGACTTCCCGGTCGTGCTGGAGACCGTTCGGGAATGCTTGCAAGACGTCTACGACGTCCCCGCGGTAGTCGATCTGATGGCGCGCATCGCCCAGCGCCGGGTCCGGGTGCTCGAGGCCGAAACCGCGAAGCCGTCACCGTTCGCGGCGTCGCTGCTGTTCGGTTACGTGGGCGCGTTCATGTACGAGGGCGATAGCCCGCTTGCCGAGCGCCGCGCCGCGGCGCTCTCGCTGGACAGCACGCTGCTGGCCGAGCTGCTTGGCCGCGTAGAGCTGCGCGAGCTGCTCGATCCCGAGGTCGTCGCCGCGACCGGCCGCCAGCTGCAGCACCTGTCGGATGACCGGGTGGCCCGCGATGCCGAGGCGGTCGCGGACCTGTTGCGACTGCTGGGACCGCTCACCGAAGACGAGGTGGCCGCCCGGTCCAGCGTCTCCGACGTCGGCGGCTGGCTGGAGGGCTTGCGCGCCGCCAGGCGCGCGCTCACGGTGTCGTTCGCCGGGCGGAGCTGGTGGGTGGCCGTCGAAGACATCGGCCGGCTGCGCGACGGGGTCGGGGCCGCGGTTCCGGTCGGCGTCCCGGGCACCTTCACCGAGGAGGTGGCCGACCCGCTGGGCGAGCTGCTGGGCCGCTACGCGCGCACCCGCACCCCGTTCACCACCGCGGCGGCGGCCGCCCGCTTCGGCCTGGGACTGCGGGTGACGGCGGATGTGCTCGGCCGGATGGCCGACGACGGGCGGCTGGTGCGCGGCGACTTCGTCGCGGCCGGCGAGGTAACGGGTGGGACCGGCGGCGAGCAGTGGTGCGACGCCGACGTGCTGCGCATTCTGCGGCGGCGCTCGCTGGCCGCGTTGCGCGCGCAGGTCGAGCCGGTCAGCACGGCCGCCTACGCGCGATTTCTGCCTGCCTGGCATCGAGTGTCTTCGGGTCAGTCGGGCCTTGACGGACTCGTGTCCGTCATCGATCAGCTGGCCGGTGTTCGGATGCCGGCCTCGGCGATCGAACCGCTGGTGCTGACCCCCCGGGTCCGCGACTACTCCCCGGCGATGCTCGACGAGCTGCTCGCGACCGGGGAGGTCACCTGGTCAGGCGCCGGGTCGATCTCGGGTAGTGACGGCTGGATCGCTCTCCACCCCGCCGATTCCGCGTCGTTGACGCTGACCGCGCCCGCCGAGATCGACTTCACCGACACCCACCGGGCGATCCTGGAAACGCTGGCCGGCGGCGGCGCGTACTTCTTCCGCCAACTGGCACAGGACGGACTCATAGAGTCGGCCCTCAAAGATGCGCTGTGGGAACTGATCTGGGCCGGCTGGGTCACCGGAGATACATTCGCACCGGTGCGCGCACTGCTCGGCGGCACCGGTACCCGCAAGCGTTCGGCACCGGCACACCGGGCACGCCGCCCGCCCCGGCTGAGCCGATACAGTGTCGCGCACCCCCAGCACCGCAGCAGCGACCCCACAGTGGCCGGGCGATGGTCGGCGCTGCCGGTTCCCGAACCGGATTCGACACTGCGGGCCCACTACCAAGCCGAGCTGCTGTTGAACCGCCACGGGGTGTTGACCAGGGGCGCGGTGGCGGCCGAGGGTGTGCCGGGAGGGTTCGCCATGCTTTATAAGGTGCTGAGCACATTCGAGGAAGCCGGCCGGTGCCAGCGAGGCTATTTCGTCGAGTCGCTGGGGGGCGCCCAGTTCGCCGCCGCATCGACCGTCGACCGGCTGCGCAGTTATCTGGACGGTGTCGATCCGGAACGACCGGAATACCGGCCCGTCGTGCTGGCCGCTGCCGACCCGGCGAACCCGTACGGCGCGGCACTGCCCTGGCCGGCGTCGAGAGGCGACGCGAGCGCGCGGCCAGGCCGCAAGGCCGGGGCGCTGGTGGCGCTGGTGGACGGCGAACTGGCCTGGTTCCTCGAGCGCGGCGGGCGCTCCCTGCTGACGTTCACTGACGATCCCGCGGCCCACCACGCGGCAGCTCTTGCGTTGGCCGACTTGGTCGCGGCCAAGCGCGTCGAGTCGATCCTTGTCGAACGCATCGACGGCGTGCCGGCGCTGCAGCCGCTCGCCGGCGGGCCGAGTCCCGTCGTCGCCGCGTTGGCAGAGGCCGGCTTCTCTCGCACCCCGCGCGGGTTGCGGCTGCGATGAGCGATGCCCGAGGGTGACACCGTCTGGCACACGGCGGCCACGCTGCGACAGCACCTGGCCGGTCGCACACTGACTCGCTGCGATATCCGGGTGCCACAGTTCTCCACCGTCGACCTCACCGGACAAGTGGTGGACGAGGTGCTCAGTCGTGGTAAGCACCTGTTCATCAGAGTCGGCCCGGCCAGCATCCACTCGCATCTGAAGATGGACGGCAGCTGGCGGGTTGGCACTCGTCCGGTGCGGGTGGATCATCGGGCGCGAATCATATTGGAAGCCAGCGATATTCGCGCAGTCGGTGTCGACCTCGGGGTGCTCAACATCCTCGATCGCGACCAGGACGGCGATGTGGTCGCGCACCTGGGGCCGGATCTGCTGGGCGACGATTGGGACCCCAAGGTCGCCGCCGCCAACCTGACGGCACGCCCCGACCGGCCCATTGCCGAGGCGCTGCTGGACCAGCGGGTGCTGGCCGGGATTGGCAACGTCTACTGCAACGAACTGTGTTTCGTCAGCGGGCATCTGCCGACCGCGCCGGTCAGTGATATCACCGACCCGCATCGCGTGGTCACCCGAGCCCGAGACATGCTGTGGGCGAACCGCTTCCGTTGGAACCGCTGCACCACCGGCGACACCCGGGCGGGCCGGCAGCTGTGGGTCTATGGGCGCGCCGGGCAGAATTGCCGTCGCTGTGGCACCCGCATCAGATGCGACGACACCGCTGAGCGCGTGGCGTACTGGTGTCCGGCCTGCCAACGCTGAACGCCCATGGCATGTCCGTCACGTAACCGATCGCACTCTCGGGCGTCGGCCGCGCGCCCAGGGTTTCGCCAGTCCGGATGTCGCATGCAATGATCGCAAGGTCAGCGGAAAGGTTCAGAAAGGACGACCACCCAAGTGCGTTCGCCCAGCCCTGTGCGATCACTGGCCGGCCCTGTCCTGTTGGTCGCACTGCTTAGCCTTGTGGCAGTAGCAGCCCCGACCGCTCATGCCGATCAGGTCGATGACACATTCCTGACAGCACTGAAGACCAAGGGCATCAACTTCGCGTCATCGCAAGCCGCGATCGTTGCCGGTCATGAGGTGTGCGATGAACTTGATCTCGGCAGACAACCGTCCGACGTCGCAAATGACGTGACGAAAAACAGCAATCTGGACGGCTACCATGCCGGGTTCTTCGTCGGGGTCAGCATAGCTGCGTTCTGCCCGAGGCATGCCCAGTAGACACCTGGTCGACGCCGGGGCCTCCGCTTAGCGCGCAATCCGAGACCCGCGCTCCTACACTCGGGTAACGGCTATCACGGAGAATCATTAGTGATCACAAAAGTACTGTTCAGCGCGGCGATCGCGCTCGGGGCGGCCGTGGCGGCAGCAATACCGGCAAGTGCTGACCCCAGCTTGTTCGGAGTTCTCAGCTGTAGCTGCGAGGGAACAGTTACGGCCCCGGATGGCGGGTCTAGTGACACCGACCAAATGAATCAAGGGATCCGAAGCGGCCTCGATTATCTACAGGGCTTGCCGCGCCCCATCGACTTCTGAGCTGCCGCGCCGGATCGCTCATCCCGCGGATGGCGGTCGGGGCATCACCGTCCCCTTCAGCTCGCGGCCGATTGCGATGTCTTCATACTTTTGCGGCTTCCGTTTGCGCCAACCACTGCCTGCCCCGATCGGCGGCGGCATTAACGGCGGCAGGGGGAACCCGGAATCTTCCGCAGTGAGCGGCGTCGCCGCCGACGCGAGTTGGACCGGCGCTTGCGACGCCGGCAACAGCCCCACCACAGCGGGCGGCGCGGTCAGCTTGCCCAATGACACTCCGACACCTATCGCCGCCGTGGGTTCTGCGGAGAGTCCGGCTGCACCGAACGCGCCCAACGCTCCGGACCCCGCTCCCAGGGCCGACTGACCTTCCGACAGACCCTGACCAATGTCGCCGCCCACAGTCTGGAGCGCCTGGGCCGAAGTGTTCTGCGCCAGGTAGCTCAGCAGGTTGACGGGGAAGCCGGACGATATGAACTGGTTGGCATACTGGTTGGCCAAACCAAAATAGCCGGTGGTCGGGTCCAAAAGGCCAAGGTTAAGCGAATCACCAGCGGCAGCGGGCGCCGCAGCCGCGGCAGCAGCGCGCGCCGCAGAAGAGGAGGCGGCAGTGCCGGGCGCCGCACTGGCTTGAGCGGCCGCCCCCGCCGGATTGGTAATCGAAGGAGGCGACGAGAACTGAGGCAGCGTGGTGGCTTGTGCCGAGGCCGCCTGATAGCGGCTCATCGCCGCCGAGTTGTTCGCCCACATGCCCTGGTATTGGTCTTCGGTTTGCGCAATGGCCGGAAGGTTCTTCCCGAACGTGTTGGTGGCCAACAACTGCGCCAGCCGGGTCCTGTTGGCAAGGACCTGCGCGACAGGAACCACCGCCGTCTGGACGGAGGTGAATGCCGCTACGGCGGCCAGTGCCGAAGAGGCTATCTGCTGACATTGCTGCGCGGTGGTGCGCAACCAGGTGAGGTAGGGCTGGACAGCCTGGGCCATCGCCGACGCGGACGGGCCGTGCCAGTCCTCAGTCAGCGACGACAACGCAGCGCCGTTGATGCCGGCCGATTCTTCCAAATTGGTGCCGAGCCGCTGCCACGCATCAGAAGCCTCGATCAGTGATTGCGCGCCGGGTCCAGCGTGGATCAGCGCCGAGATGACTTCGGGCGGCAATGTTGTGAACTCCATGACACCTCACATTGACTAACGTGGGAAAACTTTTGGAACATTGCATTGACTAAGCTGGAAATAGACCCTGGAACATTGAGCATCCACGCCGCCATCCGGCCGAATATTATCGATGTGCTAAGCCAAGACTAGGCTAATCGCGGGCATGCGCCAGGAAAAACTGTGCAATCGCTTCCGTCGCGTCGAACGCGCGCGTGGTGGGTCCGATGATCGCTTTGGGCAGATATTGCTTGCCGCCCGGCCAGGCGTGCCCCCCATGGTCGATCTGGTAGAGAACCACTTCGGTGGAGTCCGCACATGCTGTCGAATCGAAGCGGCGAACGAACGTTCCGTCCCCGACGTCGGGCAACTCCTGTTTCGACGGATCGCCTTGGCACCCGTCGATCGAGCGCCATTTATCCACCATGACTGAAACGGAGACGGAGCGGCTGACCCCACCGCGGCCGTGCACATCCCCGCCGTTGAATGGCACCACCGGATCGGCGGTGCCGTGCGCCTCCAGAACGGACACCGGTCGCGACGGATTACAGGCCACACCGGCGCCCAGGGTGCCCGCGACCGGCGCGATGGCGGCGAAGACATCGGCATGATCGCAGGCCAACTTGTTGGCCATGAAGCCCCCGTTGGACATGCCGGTGGCAAAGACGTGCCCGCGGGCAATGTTGTAGTCGCTCTGCAGCTTGGCCACCAGCGCAACCAGAAACCCGACGTCGTCGACATGGCGGCGAGACGCGGGCGACGCCGCTCGCCCATCGTTCCAGCTCTTGTCGTAACCGTCGGGATAGGCCACCACCAGATTATTGGCGTCGGCAACGGCGTCGAAGTCGGTGAGAGACCGCTGCCCGGCTCCGGTACCACCGCCACCGTGCAGGCTGAGCACCAGGCCGGCGGGAGAGCCCGGCGGTACATGCACCGAATAGGTTCGGGTCAGCCCGCCGAACTGAAACGTCCCGGGCTCATCTCGAGAGCTGGCCGCCGAGACCGGCCGCCCGACACACCCGACGAGGCAGACCGCCAGCACAGCTAGCGACATCCATCGTTCGTAGGGCATGCCGTCAAATTAGCAAGCGGCGACACTCTTACCACTTCGGCCGAAAAACTCACAGGCCTGTCAGTGGCCTGCGATGATCGCGATACCAAGGCTCGCCTTGCCGCGAGGAAGCAACGGCGCTTCCGCTGGAACGGAGGGTTCAGAAATAACACCCACCTGTAGATCAGCTGCCCGGCTCGTGCTGGCGATCGCGCTGTTCGGCCCCCTGGGGGCGGCAGCGCCGACGGCTCATGCCGACGCGGTCGATGACGCATTCACCGCGACGCTGACGTCTAAGGGCATCAACTTCCAGTCACCGCAGGCCGCGATCATTGCCGGTCACGAGGTCTGCGATGAAATTGGTCTCGGAAGGACGCCGGTGCAGGTCGCAACTGACATGACGAAAAACAGCAACTTGGACGGCTATCACGCCGGGTACTTCGTCGGTCTAGCCATGCATGCGTACTGCCCACAGCGTGCCCTGTGAACCAGACTTGTATACGTCGCGTTAAATTCTGATCGCATCGGGTTCGGCTGGCAGACATCCGGAGACCGGCGACCATACGATGCCGGTAGCGACGATTTGGAGAGCTACTGGTGATCAAAGTATTGGTGAGCGCCGCTATCGCGGTCGGGGCAGCGGTGGGGGTAGCAGCACCAGCCAACGCCGACCCTACCCTGTTCGGTGTTCTCGGCTGCGGCTGCCAAGAGACAGCTCCAACCGACAGCGCGGTCTTTACTGAGAAGGTAAATCAGGGAATCCAGGAGGGCCTCTCCGACCCGGGAGTCATCCCGGGAGTCGTGCAGTAATCCGAGCGGCGGGCCGCGCGTGGTCACCTTCGACCACAATGGCCCTCGCGCCGTCGGCAGCCGTGGCGTCTGCGGCAACGCGCGCCACGGGGTCGCCGGTCCTTAATTCGGGCGATCAGGACGACGAGACTTTCATCCAGGCAGATTCTTAGGCTTCGACTGGCCGCCTCACCTTCCGGCTCAACGTGTGTCAGCCGCGATACGAGCCGGACACCTTGGTGGTCTTCTCGTTCACGGAGCTAGCCGGCGGGTGAACAACGCATGTATAACTATCCGCCCATCTTGGACTCTGTTGCAACAATCGCACTGTCGACGAATAGAATATTGGACCGTAGATAGCCGAAACTTTTAATGTTCCCGGCTCGACCCGGCGTAAACAAGCAATCTCACTTCAGGGGAGTGTCTGAAATGGTTATCCGTCTTCTAGTGGCCATGGCGATCGGGTTACTCGGCCCGCTGCTTGCAGTCTCGACCGCTCGAGCCGACGCCAACGACGACAAGTTCATCGCGTTGCTGAAGTCCGAGGGGATCACCGACCACGTATCTCCGTCTCACGCGATCGACGCCGCTCACAACGTCTGCCAGAAACTTGATGATGGAGAGACACCTACCGCGGTGGCGAACGACGTGCTGAATAGCAGCGCCATGCCCGCCTACCACTGCGGCTACTTCGTCGGCGCGGCCATCAAGGTGTACTGCCCGCAGTACACGCCTGAGGAAAAGAACCCTCCGGCCGGCGCCTGACGGCATACGTCGAGCTGGCAGGACTCTTGGCCTGCCAGCCCTGCTCAGCCCGCCGCGCCCTGTCCGACAGCTTGGACCGAGGCGTGCTCGTGTAACGCTTTTTCGACTTCAAGGGGGACTGGCTTGAGGTCGAAGACGACTTCTATGACGGTTCCGGTGAACGCGTAGGGAGCCTTGTCCTCATAGCCGCGGTCGACGACCAAGCCATTGTCGCGGCCGATATCCATCCCCGCATAGGACGTGAAGGCCAGGCTCACCGTTTGGGGCAGCTCACCCTCGCCGATCACCCGCTCGTCGGCCCACAGTGTCACGCGACCACCGGAACCGACGACGGGCGCCCCGGTTTCGAACTGCATCCGCACCGTGACGTCGCCGGTGGGAATCGGTTCGGTAGAAACCTGCCGGTAGGTCTCGACCCCGAGGAATGAATAGGTGTGGTGCAGTCGGCGCTGTCCGTCGACCCACAGCGCGAAACCGCCCATGAAGTCGGCGTTGGCGACGATCACGCCCTCCGCGCCGTCGTCGGGGACGTGCAGCCGGGCCTCGATCGCGTAGGAGCGGCCGAAGATGCGTGGGACCATGCCGCGCTGGATGTTTTGCACGTCCCCTTTGAAGGTGAAGCGTGCGGTGGTGGGCAACGGCGGCAGGTCGCCGAACATCACCGCGAGCCCGCCCAGCAGCGGCAGCACCCGGTTTCGTTCGGCTTCCTGCCACCACAGCTGCGTCAGCTCGGCGACCTTGTCCGGATGCTCGGTGCTCAGATTTCTCGCCTGGGAGAAGTCGTCGGGTAGGTAGTAGAGCTCCCAGACGTCACTGTCGGGGTCGTAGTTCCCCGGCGCGAACCGCTGCATTGTCTCGGGCCGAATCCGGCGTCGTCGATCAGCACGATTAGCACGTTCGGTGCGTCGTCCGGCGGGAAGGGACCCGGAACGATCGACCAATCGCCGACCGAGTCCGCCATGGTGCGGCCGATCGTCCCGCCGAAGCTGCGTTGCGCAACGGCAGCCGGGTGC
>Ga0210386_10005593_pt1 | contig 10182 bp, 8 predicted proteins | sample IncBWH32OmetaG_FD_160091 | JGI IMG/M metagenome (GOLD analysis project Ga0210386, IMG submission 160091) | Forest soil microbial communities from Barre Woods Harvard Forest LTER site, Petersham, Massachusetts, United States - Inc-BW-H-32-O ... | reverse complement strand
CACAAGCGCGGTAGTCGGCGCATGAGCCCTTGATCGTCTTCCAATTGAAGCAGCGGACATATTCGGCGAACGCCTCGGGATCGAAAAAGCCGAGCCCGATGCCGGGCTTCGACAATTTCTTCTCCATGAAATACCGCGCCGGGATGCCGGCGAGCATGCGTTCGGGGAAGTCGTAGGGCTGGGCCATCAATGCCCAATGCCACGAGCGCAACGCCCATTCCCTCGATGCGTGGGTCCAGATGTGGTGGTTGGGCAGGATGTCGATCAGAGCCGCGCGCTTGACCCGGTCGGGATGGTCGAGACACATGCGGGCGGTAGTGCGGGCGCCGCGGTCGTGCCCGGCGACAAAGAATTCGCGATAGCCGAGGCGCTCCATGATCTCGACCTGGTCCTGCGCCATCGCCCGGAACGAATAGTTGACGTTGTTTTCGCCGGCATCGTCCGGGCCGACGCTGTCGCCATAGCCGCGCAGATCGGCCGCGACGACGTGAAAGCGCTCGGCGAGGCGAGGCGCGATCTTGCCCCACGAAGCATGGGTCAAGGGGTTGCCGTGCAACAGCAGCAGGGGCGGGCCATCGCCGCCATGACGCAGATTGATCCGCGCGCCGGAGGTTTCGATCTCGGTCCGGGTGAACCCTTCGAACATCTCTGCCACTCCTCATCGGGGATCGCTATCCGATCTTCCCGCTTGGCACTCTATATCCGCTGTGTGCGTCCACGCGTCTACGCTTTGCCGGCCGATCTATGGCCCAGACTGGTCTGATCGCAACAGGGGGTCGAGGATTGTAAGGACAATTGTGCGCCGATGCCTCGTAAAATCTTTGGACTCATTGTTGGGCTCTGCCTGATCGGTGCGCAGGCGACGGGAAATGCGGAAGCAACGGCGTCGCATCTGCAACGCCGGCTATACGCGGTCAACGAAGCGCCGAGTGATCGAGGGACGATCTCCGTTTACGAAATCGACGCTGGCCATCGACTGATCAAAACCATCCAAACAGTGCCAAACCTCGCCGATGTGAAAGGAGTGGCGGTCAGCGGCGTGACCGGAAAGCTCTACGTCACCTACATCGACGATGCCGGAACGGGGAAAATCTACTGCCTCGATCTCGACACCGATAAGGTTCTTTGGAATAGGGCTGTCAGCCCTGGTGTCGATCGGCTGGCGATCAATCCCGATGGGCGGCTACTCTACGTGCCGACTTGGGAAGGCGGTCAAGCCGACTACATCAACGTTCTCAATGCCAATACCGGCGAGGCCGTGCGCAAAATTTATTTCTCCAACCGATCGCACGACACACAGTATCCGTTATCGGGGCCGATCTTCCAAGAGACCAAAGCCGCCGACGGCAGCGGCAGCTACCTGTATCGGATCGACCCGCGCAGCTACGCGATTTCGCCGGTCGGACCCTATTCGGGAATCCTCGGTCCCTATGCAGTCGACAGCACGAGCCGCTTTGTCGTAAACGACGTGATGAAGCTGTGGGGAATGCAGGTCGCCGATCTCAAAACCGCTCGGATCATTACCGCGATCCTTCCCCATCACCCGGCCGGGGATGCCACATTGATGCATGGAATTGGCTGGACCCCCGATCAAACCGAGGTATGGCAGAGCAGCGTCGCGAGCGACCCGCATGTTTACATCTGGGATATGTCGGATCCGCTCGCCCCTGTCTTGAAGCAAACCCTCACCCTGAGAAGCGGTCGGGGATCGCATTGGCTCACCTTCGACATAAAAGGAGAGTACGGCTACGTTTCACCCGAAAAAAACAGTGCGGATGGGACCGAGATTTTTGACGCTCGCACCCATTCCTATCGCGGGATGATCGGGTCATCGGAAGACATGATCGAAATCGACTTCACTAATGGCAAGATCGGCCAAGTCGGCGATCAGTACGGGATCGGCCGTCGATAAGACCGGCGCGCATCCGCCTTTCGATCGGCGGGCGCGAGCAAAGCCTTTCCCTGCGACCCCAATGCAGGTAATACGAACCGAGGAGTGCTACCGGGGCGAGGGTGCGTTGGGGGACCGCCGGTTCGTCGTCGAGTTAGTGAAGCCGTCGCATTACGACGATGACGGCTATGTGATCCAATGGTGGAAATCGTGGATCCCGTCGAATTCGCTCGCCTGCCTCTACGGCATCGCGACCGACATCGCCCGGCGCCGCGCGCTCGGGCCTGACGTTTCGGTTGAAATCCACGCCTATGACGAGTGCCACACGGTCATCCCGATCCGCCGCATCACCCGGCGGATAAAGGCGGCCGAAACTGGGCTCGTCTGTCTCGTCGGGGTGCAGTCGAACCAATTCCCGCGGGCGATGGACCTCGCCGCCCGGTTCCGTGCGGCCGGAATCGCGGTTGCGGTCGGCGGGTTTCACGTTTCGGGGTGTCTGGCGATGCTGCCGCGGCTGCCGGCCGATCTCGAACGGGCGCGGCAGATGGGAGTGACACTCTTCGCAGGCGAGGCCGAGGGGCGGCTCGAAGGGCTGTTCGCCGACGCGCTCGTTGGCCGGCAGCGGCCGATCTACAACTACATGGACGACCTGCCCGCCCTGCAGCAGCAGGTGACCCCGTTTCTGCCGATCGGCATCGTGCGCCGCTATGGCGAGACGATCGGCGCCTTCGACGCCGGGCGCGGCTGCCCATTTCAATGCAGCTTTTGCACGATCATCAATGTCCAGGGCCGCAAATCCCGCTGGCGCGACGCCGACGATGTCGAGCGGCTGGTGCGCGCCAATCTGGCGCAAGGGGTGTTCCGGTTTTTCATCACCGACGACAATTTCGCGCGCAACCGCAATTGGGAGGCGATCTTCGACCGGCTGATCCAGATGCGCGAACAAGAAGGGCTGCGCCTGCAATTCATCATCCAAGTCGACACGCTGTGCCACCGCATCGCCAATTTTGTCGAGAAGGCGGCGCGCGCCGGTTGCAAGCGGGTCTTTATCGGCCTTGAAAACGTCAACCCCGACAATCTGTTGTCGGCCAAGAAAAAGCAGAACCGGGTGCACGAATACCGCCAGATGTTCCATGCCTGGCGGGCGCAGCGGGTCATCACCTATGCCGGCTATATTCTCGGTTTTCCCGGCGACACGCCGGAGCGGATCGCGCAAGACATCAACACCGTGCAACAGGAACTGCCGGTCGATCTGCTGGAATTCTTCATCCTGACGCCCCTGCCCGGCTCGGCCGACCACAAGGCGCTCGATGCCGAGGGCGTGTGGATGGACCCCGATATGAACAAATACGATTTGGAGCACGTCACGACCGGGCATCCGCTCATGTCCGCGCAAGAATGGCAGACGGTCTATCGCCGGGCCTGGGATCTGTATTATTCCGAACAGCACATCGAGACCATCTTCCGCCGCGCCAAGACGAGCGGCATCAAACCTGTGCGGCTCCTCAACCACATCCTGCAGTTCTACTTCACCTTTGTTCAAGAAAAGGTGCACCCATTGCAGGGCGGCTATATCCGCCGCAAGGTATGGCATAGCCGCCGCTCGGGCCTGCCGCGCGAGAACCCGCTCGTCTTTTATCCGCGCCGGGTTCGCGAAATCGTCGCAACCCACGCCAAGCTCGCCGCCTTCTATCTCTACCTGCACCGCATCCGCCGCCGCGTCGAACGCGACCCTCACCCTTACGCCGACCTGGCACTCACCCCTATCGCCGACCCCGCCCCCATCCCGCACCGCGATGCCGCCCGCCTGACCGGCGCCGCCGCCTAACCCACGCTTGCGGCTACCCGCGTGAGCCGTCGCCGGGCAGGATGCGCCCGGCATCCTCGCATATCGAAAGCGCGGGGATGACAACAACCTCATAGTTTGTTATGCTTAAAGATGCCGTAAAAATTAGGTGATCGAGATGGACGACGTCCATCTGAGACGAAGATTGACGGCCATCCTGCTCGCGGATGTGGTCGGCTACAGTCGATTGATGAGTACCGATGAAGAAGGTACCCATCTTCGACTGGCGGATTATGTAAAGATTTTAATCGACCCCGCGGTCGCCAAGCATCGCGGGCACCTGATCCGCAGCATGGGCGACGGGATGCTGGTCGAATTCGACAGCGCCCTCGATGCCGTGCGCTGCGCGATCGAGATCCAGCGCGGATTGACCGCGCACGAAAGGGCTGTTGACGCGGAGAGGCAAATCCAACTCCGCATCGGAATCAACACCGGTGACGTGATCGTCGATGAACGCGATATTTACGGGAACAGCATCAACATCGCCGCCCGGCTCGAAGGCTTGGCCGAACCGGGCCAAATCTACGTAACCCGCGGTGTCCGCGATCAGCTGCTCGGCTATCCCAATCTGTCGTTCGAGGACAAAGGTGAGCGCCGGGTCAAGAACATCGATCGGCCAATTCGTGTTTATCGCGTCGAGTACGACCCGGAATCCAGACCGAAATCGGCGCCACAAAAACTGGCCGCTCAGGCGCGTCGCTTCTTCCGCACATCCTTGCCTCGCAAGTCGCGCTCGACTTCTCTGATCGGCGCCGCGGTCCTCGCCGGATTGGCCATCCTCAGCTTGGTGGCTCCGCCTACTTGGTTCAAGAATACGCCGCTTCCGCCCCGAAACTCGATCGTCGTCATGCCGTTCAACAATTTCACCGGCGATTCACAGCAAGGGTATGTCGCCGATGCGTTAACCGATGACGTAACGACCGATTTGGCTCGCCTGAAGGGGATCTTTGTTATCGCGCGCGGCACAGCTTTTACTTTCAAAGGGCGTTCGGTCGACGCGCGTGAGGTTGGCAAGGAATGCGGCGTTCGTTACCTGCTGGAAGGTAGCATCATCCGGTCCGGGACCAGGGTCGAGACGAATGTGCAGTTGATCGACGCCCAATCGGGCGGCCATGTCTGGGCCGACCGCTTTGAAAGCGATATTACCGACCTGTTTGCACTTCAGGCCGCCGTGACTGGGCGGATCGCGGCCTCGCTTGACATCCAGCTGGCCAAAGCAGAGGGCGAACGTGCGATGCAGCAGACTGCGGTAGATCCTGACGCTGTCGACCTTCGCCTGCAGGCGATGGCTCTTTACATCAGTGGGATCACCCCCGAACATACGCTTGAGGCACGCCGGCTCCTCGAACGGTCGGTGCAGCTCGATCCCAATTCGGCCGAGTCCTGGGCCTGGCTCTCCGAAATCGTGATGACCGAGTATTTGCACCATTGGAACAAGGTCGGGAAAGAAGACCTCAAGGAGGCGGATGAAGCGGTTGGCAAGGCGGTTACGATCGATCCCAATATCGCCCAGGCCTATTACGCGCAGGGTCTGCTCCGTCGCGCCCAAGGGCAGCACAACGGGGCATTGGAGTCGTTCAGCCGGGCGCTGGAACTGAATCCCAATCTGCCGAGCGCGCTCGCCGAAAAAGGCAACGAGCTGACCCTGCTCGGCCGACCCGCGGAAGCGCCGCCATTGGTCGAGCAGGCAATAAGACTAAGCCCGCGCGATCCCTCGCTCGGCGGGTTTTATTGGATTATCGGACGAGCGCACTTCTTCGCCGGGGATTACGGCGATGCTGTTCCCTGGCTGCGGAAGGCGGTAGCACTCAGGCCAAACGATTGGTTCAACCAGCTTTATCTGGTCAGTGCATACGCGCTTGATCATCAACAGGACGAGGCCAAGAAGGTGTTGCAGGAATTTAACAACAACAGTCAATTTGCCGGCTACACGCTCGAACGGGTAAATGCGAGCGAAAAAACCAACCCCGACGACAACCCCGTGGTTGTTTCGGCTCGTCAGAAATTTCGCGAGGGCCTGCAAATCGCGGGTATGGCGGCTCAATGAGGAACGCAGCCCACGAGCGATTGGATGTTTAGCGCCAGCATTGGGAGGTAAGCATATGGCCCAGCAGTCAGCAAGTCCGCCGGCGGACACAGCCGATGCGGTCTCGAATGCGGTCGTGACCCCGGCAGCCAGCCTCTTTATCCGAGAAATCCTCGAAAAGGCTCTGACAAACCCGGCGGGAATGGCGCCTCGGTGGGCGGCTGACGCCTGGGCATTATTGGCCAATGTTCTGATGAACGACTATCTGAATTGGTGGAATTACGCCGGGCTAGAAGAGCTGAGAAAAGCCGATGATGCGGCACACAATGCGCTGGCGCTTAATTCGAAGCTTGCCTTCGCCCATCACGCAAAAGGTATGGTTTACCGTGCAGGAAGAGAGCACAAAGCGGCGCTGAGAGCCTTCAAGACGGCTCGGAGATGCGACTCTGGCTTTGCCCGTGGCCACGCTCAATTTGGCAATCAAAAGGTTCTCCTCGGGCGAGAGAGCGAAGCGCACGACCCCATTTCTAAGGCAAGAAATGTCGCCCCGCGCCATCCGGCTACCGGGTATTTTGATTGGGCTGATGGCCGGGCGTACTTCCAGGAGCAGGATTGGCCCAACGCAATCAAGTTGTTGAAGATGTCGGTCGGGGAGCTGCCGACCGTCTGGTACAACCACTGTTATCTGGCGGCAGCGCAAAATAGCTCCCCAAATGCCGCAGATAATAGTGACGCCCCAAAGACTATGAATGCTTTCATCAGTCGCTTTGGTAGGCCTGTATTGGCGCGAGCAGTGGCCTCGCTGCAGGACAATCCAGCCGATCCTCAGTCGGTGCGTGATGCGCGCCAAAGAGTCCTCAAGTTTATCCAGCAATTTTAGCGACACCCTCCTGTCATCGCGTCGTTTCGTGCTAGAAGAGCGGCAAATCTTGCGCAACGTGGTTCTCGCGGATCTAGCGCGCTCGGCCAGTGGTTGCAGGAACAAGACTGTGTGACGAGCCGGATCATCCAGAGGCCTATTCGTTCGGAGGCGGCAATGGAGAATCAGACGGAACTCAATCTCGCCGGTCTCATATCGCGTGCCAGGGCACTCCATCGGCAGCGGCGCACCCCAGCGAATTCCCTCGAGATCCGGGAGTTGCTGCAGAAGGCCTTGGAGGACCCTAGCGGCCTGGAGCTTCGCGAATTGGCCGAGACGTGGAGCTTGCTCGCCGAAATTTTGATGTGCGATTACTTGAATAAGTGGAACGAAGCCGGTGCCCGCGAACTGTCACAGGCCGAGATAGCGGCGCGCCGGGCATTGGAGATCGTTCCCGACCTTGCAGCAGCGCACTATGCCAGCGGATTGATCCATCGCGCCAGGGGAAGGCACGATGCCTCGCTCGCCGCCTTTACGCGAACCGTCGAGCTCAATCCCGATTTTGCCCTCGCCCATGCCCAGCTGGGAGCCGAGCTGATCTATACTGGCCGCCCATTGGAAGCGCTCCCGCGGATCGAGAGCGCGATCCGGATCAGCCCAGACAGCCCGGCTCGCGGCATGTTTGATTGGTATATGGGGCGCGCTCATTTTTTCGCCGGCGATTACGGCGATGCAATCCCGTGGCTCCGGTGGTCGGTCGAGGCACGCGGCAACCTCTGGTACAACCGTTTATATCTGGTCAGCAGCTGTGCGCTTATGGGCGACCAAAGCGCGGCGACTGCTGCACTGCGCGAGTTTAACGCCGAGTTTCCGAACTATACATTGGCTCGGGTGATCGCAAGCGAGCAAACCAACCCGAACCATAATTCGGTGGTGATCGCAGCCCGTGACAAATTTCACGAGGGGCTGCGGCGCGCCGGAATGCCGGAGGAGTGACGCGGGGCAGGCGACCGGTCGCGGCCGTATCCGAGTCGGCACGATCATCCGCGGCGGCTTTCGGTTTCATATCCTGAGCTGCCGCCGCGTAACACGCGGCGGGCGATTGACCAGCGGTGGACTTCGCTGGGGCCGTCATAGATGCGGAACGGGCGGACCTCGCGGAAGAGGCGGGCGACAATCGTGTCGTCGGTGATCCCGAGCCCGCCCAGGATCTGCACACTGCGGTCGACGACGCGCCAGATCGCCTCGGAGCAGATGACCTTGGCCATGCTCGATTCGTGGCTGGCGCGCTGCCCCTGATCGAGCAGCCAGGCGGCGTGCCAGATCACCAGCCGGCTCGTATGCAGGTCCATCTCGTTGTCGGCGAGCATAAAGCCCACCCCCTCGTGCTCGCCCAAGGGCTTGCCAAAGGCGGTGCGGCGGCGGGCGTAATCGGCGGCGATGTCGTGGGCGCGGCGGGCAGCCCCGAGCCAGCGCATGCAATGCGTGAGGCGCGCCGGGGCGAGCCGTACCTGGGCATAGCGAAAGCCCTCGCCGACCCGGCCGAGGACCGCACTCTCCGGCACCCGCACCCCGTCGAGCCGGATCACCGCGTGGCCGCCCGACATGTACTGGTCCAGGGTGTCGAGCACCCGCTCGACGACAATCCCCGGGGCGTCCATCGGCGCCAAGAACATCGTGGCGCCGGCGGGGCCGCTTTCGTCATTGTCGTTTTTCGCCATGATGATTGCGACTTCCGCACCAACGGCGCCGGTGATCAGCCATTTCGCGCCGTCGATGACAAACTCGCCGCGGTTGCCGTCCGCGGCGCGGCGCGCGGTCGTCTTCAGCATTGAGGGGTCGGACCCGGCGCCGGGGGCCGGCTCGGTCATCATAAAGCACGAACGTATCTCGCCCGCCGCCAACGGCCGCAGCCAGCGCTCCTTTTGGCGCTCGTCGGCGACTTGCTCCAAGAGGTGCATATTGGCCTCGTCGGGGGCGAAGCAGTTGAGCGCCACCGGCCCCAGCGGCGAATAGCCCGCCTCCTCGAACACCACCGCCTTACCGCGGTGATCGAGCCCGAGCCCGCCCCATTCACGCCCGACATGCGGCGACGACAGCCCGGCGCGGCGGCCGAGCGCCACCAGCTCGCGGCGCAGTTCCGGAGCCGGGCCGTGCGGCGTCTGGCGCGGGTCGGCCTCGTAGGGGATGACCTCCTCGCGCACCAGGCGGCGGGTGCGTTCCTGCAATTCAAGGAGGTCGTCGGGCAGCGAAAAATCCATCTCGGGCTCCAGCCGACGGGCGGCGACAGCGGACATCGTCGGTTTTTCGTCGGCCAGCCGTCAAGGTTGGCGCTGCGTTGCTTAAATCGGATTTCGCAATTGACATTGTTGCCGATATGTGTTTATGTTTTGTTCCTAAGCAGGAGGACAGCATATGGCGATTTCGGGACGGGCGCAGGCGGCGGGGCCGCGATCGAGATCCTACCGATCGGCCGCGGCGCTCGGCGCACGATTGTTCAGCGTACGACCGGAGGCGGCGGCCATGCGATACGGCGACGATCCCCAATCCTGCATTCGCGCCGTGTTGCGTCGGCGACGGCGCGCCCTGGGGCTGACCCAGGAAGCCACCGCACAGCTGCTCGGCATGCCGCGACTGACCTATCACCGCATCGAGACCGGCGCCCGCCATATCCACTTCGCCGATCTCGCGGCGATCTGTGCGATGTTCGATTGCGCGCCCGGCGAACTCCTGCAAGACAGCCAGCTCGCCGCCGCCTTCGCCCGCGCCGCCGGCGCGCTGCTCGCGTCGGCGCCGGGGTAGGCCTCGGAAAAATTTCGTGTAGAACAGCAGGATAGCCGCCGCGCTGGCGATCGCGCCATTCGGCGGCGGCGCTCGGCCTGAAGGCGGGGTCGGATCCCGGCAGGATTTGACCAGGGTGGTGGCGGGCATATCCGGGGACTCAGCGTATTTTAAGCATCGCGCCACGAAGCTGCCCATTTTTCGCCCTAGGTTTGCGATGTCGTTCGCTCAAAGAGTTGGTGTCTTGCGCAAACTCGAAGCCTCTTCAACGGGCCGGTTCGACAGCGCTTGCGGCCGCGGACGCCGGCAGCAGGGCTTCACCCTGCTCGAACTCTTGGTCGTCCTCGCCATCCTTGGGCTGTTGATCGGCCTGGTGGCGCCCGCGGCATTGCGCCAGCTCGGCTCCGCCAAGGAAAAAATCGCCCACCAGTCGATCGAGCGCCTGGCGAGCGTGCTCGACATCTACAAGCTCGATGTCGGCACCTATCCGACGACCGAACAGGGATTGGAGGCGCTGGTGGTGCGCCCGGACGGGGTCGAGCATTGGAGCGGGCCTTACCTGAAGGGCGACAAGGCCCCGGAAGACCCGTGGGGCCACCCGTTTCTCTACCGCATGCCGAGCCAGCGGCCGGGACACGACTACGATCTGTACTCCCTGGGCCCGACCGGCAAGCCGGGCGGCACCGGCTCGGATGCGGAAATCGACAACGAGTAACGGGCTGCCGCTTTGGCTCTCAGTCGACCGCGGGGCCCCAGACCAGCACCGCATAACCCTGCGG
>Ga0210386_10005592_pt1 | contig 10183 bp, 7 predicted proteins | sample IncBWH32OmetaG_FD_160091 | JGI IMG/M metagenome (GOLD analysis project Ga0210386, IMG submission 160091) | Forest soil microbial communities from Barre Woods Harvard Forest LTER site, Petersham, Massachusetts, United States - Inc-BW-H-32-O ... | reverse complement strand
TGGTCAACCGGAGCGTTGGCGCTGGCGAGGGCGGCCACTGCCTGCCGCAGGGCTGGTGCTGCGGCCGCCCGGTTGTCGGTAACGGCCAACGCCAGGCCATCCAGCAGCAGATCGATCGAGCGCGGCGGATCCGCCGCCGCGTGGACCTTCCGGGCGGCGCGGGAGACCTCAAGCAGATCGCCCGCGGCCGCCAGGTGCCCGGCGAACAGCGCCGCACCCCACGCGTTCAGATAGGTCTCGCGGGCCAGGTCCAGGTCGAGCGGCTCGAGCCGGGCGGCGGCCTTGAGCAGCAGCGGCGGCGCATCACTGCCCAGGCCCGAGGCGAACGCGATCTGCCCGCGTAGCAGGTCCGCCCGGGCGCCCTGGAGCTCATCCAGCGGGCCGGCCTCGGCCGCGACCACGAGTTCGAGCGCCCGGCCGAATGCGCCGGTCTGCAGGGTGGCTCGTGCCGCAGCCACCGTGCGTTCGGCGCGGCGCCCCGGATCAACCGTCAGCAGCACCGCGCGCTCCAGGAACGCCGCGGCCGCCGCCAGCCCGCCGCGGGCCTGCGCCCGGCCTGCGGACCGCTCAAGCTCTACCGCGATCTCCTCATCCGGTTCGTCCGCGGCCTGCGCCCGGTGCCAGGCCCGCCGGTCCGGATCGGCCTCCGGATCGATCGCCTCGGCCAGCACCCGGTGCGCGCGCCGCCGTTCCGCAAGCGGCGCTGACCGGTAGGCGACCGAGCGGACCAGCGGATGGCGGAACCGGATCCGCGTGCCGAACTCCGCCAGACCCGCCTCGACGGCCGAAATCGCCGTCGCCTGGAACGGAAGCCTGAGCCGGTCCGCTGCCCGCCACATCAGCGCCAGGTCACCCGAAGGATCAGCCGCGGCCAGCAGCAGCAGCTGTTTGGTCTGGTCCGGCAGGGCGTCTAGCTGCCGCTGGAAGCTGTCCTCGATCCGGCCGGTCAGCGACCTGGCGCCAGGCAGTCCGAACCCGCCCGCCAGCTCGGCGTGGGTCATCCCTCGTGGCAGCTCAAGCAGCGCCAGCGGGTTGCCTGCCGACTCGGCGACGATCTGGTCGCGGACCCGGGCATCCAGCGGCCCGGCCAGCGCCGAAGCCAGCAGCGCCCGGGCATCGTCCTCAGCCAGCCCCTCGACCGTCAGCTCCGGCAATCCGGCCAGTTCCTCACCCAGCACCCGGGCTGCGAACACGAGCCCGACCGGGTCGGCGGCCAGCCGCCGCGCCGTGAACCCCAGCGCCTGTGCCGACGCCTGGTCCAGCCACTGCTCGTCGTCGATGACGCAGATCAGCGGCTGATCCCCGGCCACCTCCGACAGCAGGCTCAGCACCGCCAAGGCGGTCAGGAACCGGTCAGGCGCCGGGCCCGTGCTGAGGCCGAACACGGTCCGCAGCGCGTCCTGTTGCGGGGCGGGCAGTTGTTCCAGCCGGTCAAGCATCGGCGCACACAGCTGATGCAACCCGGCGAAGGCAAGCTCCATCTCCGACTGCACGCCGACCACGTGGACCACCCGGCAGCCCTGAGACTGGACGGTCAGGTATTCCAGCAGCGCCGACTTGCCCACGCCCGGCTCGCCCCGCACCACGAGGGCCTGTCCTTGGCCCGTCCGTACGCTGGCCACGAACTGGTTCAGGACGGCACGCTCAGCCTCGCGGTCCCTCAGCCCCGGCGTACGCCTGCTGTCAGCGTGACCGGTCACGCGGCCCTCCAAGCTGGAAACAAATCAGCCCGACATCCCCGGAGGGCGCACGGCATAGCCCGCCTCTGGGCTCACCACCCGCCAGAAGTTTACCTCTCAGAGTCGGGCCAAGAAATAAACGATCATGATCAGAACGGGCGGTGGTGTTTGGCCTAGGCCTAGCCCGGCTGCCTGCCGTCTGGGCTGCCGGGCAGCACGCGACGGAGCTGGCCGCGGGAGGTGATACCGAGCTTGGTGAAGACCTTGCTTAGGTGGTGCTGGACGGTATGGGGGCTGATGAACAGCCGGGCGCCGATCTCCGGGTTAGACAGCCCGTCGCGAGCTAGCTGCGCTACCTGGGCTTCCTGGGCGGTCAGCTGCTGGCTGGCTGCGGTGGTGGCGTGGGCGATGCGCTTGCGGGCGGTTTCCCCGGTGGCCTCTAGCTCCCGGCGGGCCCGTTCGGCAAAGCCCTCCATCCCCATCTCATCCAGCATGTCATGGGCGGTCCTGAGCTGTTCCCTGGCGTCGACACGGCGGTTCTCTCGGCGCAGCCATTCGCCATACAGCAGGTGAGCGCGGGCCAGGTCCGGGCGGAGCCGGGTCCGGCCAAGCCGGCCGATCGCCTCGCGGTACAGGTTCTGTGCAGCCGGACCCTGGCTCACCAGCGCGCGGCAGCGTGCCTCGATCCCCAGTCCCCAGTCGGTTCCGCTAGGCGCGGTGGTTTCCGCGAGCTCATCGAGCGCACGGACTGCCAGCTCGGTGTCACCGGTGCGTGCGGCGGCCTCGATCAGCTCCGCAAGCGCGTACATGGCGGCCGGGATTTCGGGCATGTCCTGGCTGGCGTGTCCGGCCGCGGCCGCTGCGTCGGTGTAGCGGCCCAGGCCGTTGCACAAGATCGCGGTCGCCCAGTGCGTCCATATCGTGCCGAGTCCCTGGCCGCCGGCGGTGGCTCCCGCGAAGACGGCCTCGATCAGCGGGACGGCCTCGCTTTCCCGGCCGCGCAGAGCCGCCAGGGACATGGAGGCCATCGGCGCCATCTGGGTTCCGGTCGCCTCCGCGACCAGACTAGCCTCGGCGATCAGGGCATCCGCCGCTGGGAAATCACCGCACCACACGGCCGCTGTGGCTCGAGCCTGCAGGTCGATCGGCAGCTGAGCGAGCGCGCCGACGTCGCGGGCAAGCTGAGTCGCCCCGTCGATGATCGCGATCCAGCCGTCCACATCCCACAGATACAGGGCGGCCATGGTTCCCAGCCAGGACCACTGGAGCCGCTCTTCGCCGGGGGTGTCCGTGCTGCCGAAGGCGGCTGCCGCCTGCCGCAGCACCGGTACCGCGGCCACCCGGTCACCAGTCACTACCCGCACCAGCGCATCGAGCAGCAGGTCGATCGAGCGCGGGGGATGCGCCGGAGCGGGGGCGGCCTGACCGGCGCGGGAGACCTCCCGCAGATCGGCCGCCTCCGCCATGTGAGAGGCGAACACCGCAGCGCCCCACGCGCTGAGGTAGGTCTCGCGGGCCAGGTCGAGGTCGAGCGGCTCGAGTCGCCTGGCCGCGTTGAGCAGCAGCGGAGGGGAATCGCTGCCCATGCCTGACGCGAACGCGATCTGCGCGCGCAGCAGGTCCACCTGGGCACCCTGGAGCTCATCAAGCGGTTCGGCCTCGGCTATGACCAGCAGCCCGAGAGCCTTGTCAAACGCGCCGGCCTGCAGGTGGGCCTGTGCCGCTGCCACTGTGCGCTCGCCGCGGCGGGCTGGATCGAGGGTCAGCCGCACCGAACCTTCCAGGAACGCCGCCGCCGCGGCCAGCCCGCCCCGGGCCTGCGCCCGCCCCGCCGACCGCACCAGTTCCGCCGCCACCTCCTCATCCGGTTCGTCCGTCGCTTTCGCCCGGTGCCAGGCCCGCCGATCCGGATCAACCGCCGGGTCGGTCACATTCGCCAGCACACCATGCACACGCTCCCGGTCCGCGAACGACGCCGACCGGTAGGCCACCGAACGCACCAGCGGATGCCGGAACCGGACCCGCGTGCCGAACTCCGCCAGACCCGCCTCAACGGCCGGAGCATCCGCCTGCACCCCGATGCCCAACCGCCCCGCCGCTCGCCAGACCAGCGCCGGGTCGCCAGACGGATCAGCTGCGGCCACCAGCAGCAGCAGCCGGGTTTGTTCCGGCAACGCATCCAGCCGACGGCGGAAACTGTCCTCGATCCGGCCAGTCAATGACGCCTGGCCGGGCAGCCCGAACCCGCCCGCCAGCTCAGCCGGCGTCATCCCGCGCGGCAACTCCAGCAGCGCCAGCGGGTTACCGGCCGCCTCGGCGAGGATCTGCTCCCGGACCCTCGCATCCAGCGGCCCGGCCAGCACCGAATCCAGCAGCGCCCGTGCGTCGCCGTCCGCCAGGCCCTCGACGGTCAGTTCCGGTAGTCCGGCCAGTTCCTCGCCAGGTACCCGGGCGGCGAACACTAGCCCGACCGGATCCGCGGCCAGCCTTCGCGCCGCGAACCCCAGCGCCTGCGCGGTCGCCTGGTCCAGCCACTGCTCGTCATCGACCACGCAGACCAGCGGCTGATCGGTCGCCACCTCCGCCAGCAGGCCCAGCACCGCCAGCGCCACCATGAACCGGTCCGGCGGCGGGCCTACGCTGATCCCGAATACCGTCCGCAGCGCATCGCGCTGCGGTACTGGCAGCCGATCCATCCGGTTCAGCATCGGCGCCAGCAATTGGTGCAGCCCAGCGAACGCGAACTCCATCTCCGACTGCACACCCGCGGCGCGCACCAGCCGGCAGCCCTGCACCTGCCCGGCCAGGTAATCCAGCAGCGCCGTCTTGCCCACGCCCGGCTCACCGCGCACCACTAGGACCCGGCTTTGCGCTGCCCGGACAGCCGCCGCGAACTCATCCAGGACGGCACGCTCAGTGTCCCGGTCCGTCAGTCCCGGCATGTGACCGTGGCCCTCATAGCGTGCCTCCATCGATCCGGTGCCGCGCCGCAGTCACCCGATCGAAGCCGAGCATTCATGCGGCCCCAGGCAGACATCGCACAAATTTTGCGCAAATCCTACCTTGCGGGTCCGCACCGAGATCAGCCCGGATCCGGAGAAAGCAGCCTGAGGCCTTGCTTGATGGTGAGTTCCACTGGCGAGCACTCCGGGTCCGGGCAATCCAGCCGGTAGGGATAGTTGGCGGGGATGGCCGGCTGCCCGATGAAGCGCGGACGGCTGCCGTGGTTGGCCTGGGCGGCATGGACCAGGAAGGGATGACACAGGTAGACATCCCCGGCGCTCCCGATGGCGTAGCCGACCTCGCAGTGCTCGGTGGCCGCCACGAGCGCGGCGGCGAAGGTGGGCCCGGCCGCGCCCTCCTCCCCGTAAGGCTGGAGCACGGGCGGCACCGCGAGGTGCGAGCCGACGCGGATGCGGGTCGGGCCGTCGTTCATCTCGATGTCGGTGAACAGGTACAGCGCGAGCAGCGCCCGGTCACGTGAGCGGACATTGGTCCAGTAGGACGTCTCGCCGGCCGGCGTATAGCTGCCTTCGACATGCCAGCCGAGTCCGTCAGGCTCGTCGTCATGCGGGAAGCGCAGCGGGAAGCTCCCCATCGAGGCACGCGGCTTCCATCGCCCCGGGCCGGCCAGCGCTTCGCACGCGTCCAGGACAACCATGCTGTTCATGGCCTGGACGAACGGCGGCTGGGACATGCCGCCGACCCAGTAGACCGGCTCGGCCCAGCTGGACGGGTCGTGCGGATCAAGGCCGGTCGCTTCCCACAGCAGGCCAGCGCAAGTGTCGGCGACACCGCGTGGCACGGCGCCGGGGAGCTTGACGAATCCCTCGCGCACGAATGAGTCGATAAGCACGCTGTCCACGACAGGAGTCTGCCGCAGCAGGCCGCCGGGCAGCCAGCCAATAAAAGCTCTCGGCGGGTGACGCCTTCTATGCTTCGGCTGTGGTGATGGTCCCTATGCTTCGGCTGTGGTGATGATCCGCCTGGCTGAGCCCGGCGACGTGGATGCGCTGCAGGCGATCGCGGTAGCTGCGTATGAGAAGTACCTGCCGCGGATCGGGCGGCCGCCGGCCCCGATGACCGCCGATTACGCGCGGGCAATCCGGGACGGGCAGGTGTGGGCGGCCGTCCAGGACGGCGAGCTGTCCGGCTTTGCCGTCCTGATCACTCAGCCTGGTTACCTGGAGCTGGAGAACATTGCCGTCCTGCCGGCGGCCCAGGGCCGCGGGATCGGCGCACAGTTGCTCACCCTGGCCGAAGATCGCGCCCGCGAGCTGGGCATCGGCGAGATCCGGCTCTACACCAACCAGGCCATGACCGAGAACCTCGGCTACTACGCCCGGCACGGCTACGCCGAGACCCACCGGGCCGAGCAAGGCGGATTCAACCGCGTCTTCTTCCGTAAACCCGTCGGCTGATTCCCAGGCATTTTCTCGCTAGTCACAATGACGACATCAGCACGTTCATAAAGTTTTCTCGAATCATTGTGCGCGTTGCCAATCACCCGGATCGAGGCTGTTGCGCAGCCCTCCCGGCCAGTTCTGGTCACGCCGGCTCTCCATACACCGGCGCCGCGTCGTACACCTCAATGTCCCCACTGGCTGCGCCTGGCCCGGCTATCACGCGACCGACGGGATTTTCGTGGATGCTTCTGGCTTCGCGGAGGTTTTTGGGTAGCGGGGTCCACACAACCCTCCGTGTAGCTAATATCTTCCAAGATCTTTAACTGCCAGGGATAACAAGATGTTACCCGATGGGACAGGCGGGGCGGAAGCTCCTGGCCGGGCAGCCTGGGCCCGGCCAGGCCTGTCTAGGAGCCGGTCCCGCCTAGGAGCCGGTCCCGCCTAGGAGCCGGTCCCGCCTAGGAGCCGGGTCCCGCCTAGGAGCCGGCGGCCTGTCTAGGAGCCGGCGGCCTGTCTAGGAGCCGGGGTCCCGCCTAGGAGCGAGCTTGCCCCCGCGGACGGAGCCAGGACCAGTTAACCGACTGGCGAGCACCGGGCTCCCGAACCGAGCTGGCCAGGAAGCTACCCGGCGCCCGCCCCAGGGTGCGCGGTTAGGCTCCGGATCGGAGCTGAGCGTATGCCTGGTCGGCGTCGGCGATGGCCTCGGGCTGGACATCGCGGGCAGTTCGCCCGCCGGCGATTTTCTGCCAGTTAGCCCGGGCGAGTACCCGCTGGACGGCGAGCACCTGGGCGGCCTGCAGCCGCGGCCCGATACCTGGGCCGAGGGCGCCCGCCAGCGCCTCCTCGTCGTCGAGCATGTACTGCGTGAGCCGTCCCGCCAGGCTCGGCGTGCTGAATACCAGCCGGTGAAACGCCACCACCTCGGGATGATCGTTGAGGCCGGTGACGGGGTCGTAGCGGTCAAGACCGGCCAGGAAATGCCGGTGCAGCGCGCTAACCGGCGGGAGGCCGGGCGGGCGGTCCCGTACGACCCGCGCGGCCTCGCCCTGGTGATCCGCGAAGCGGTGCAGCACCAGGTCTTCCTTGCTGGCGAAATACCGGAAGAGAGTTGGCTTGGAAACCTCGGCCGCCGCGGCGATGTCGGTGACCGAGACGTGGTCGAAACCGTGCGCCAGGAAGTGCGTGATCGCCACGTCGGCGATCACGTCATGGGTTCGTGCCTTCTTGCGGGCCCGCAGCCCGGTCGGCTCGATCATCCCATCAGGGTAACATTTATAACCGGGTTGCTTTTTTAACTCGGTAACGTTTTGATGAGAAGATGGCACTGACGGATGTCCTCGTGGTGGGCGGCGGTCCGACCGGTCTGACCCTCGCGCTTGATCTTGCCCGGCGTGGCGTCACCGTGCGCGTCATCGATCAGGCACCGGAGTTTCCCGGCGGTTCCCGCGGCAAGGGACTGAGCCCGCGCAGCCTGGAGGTGCTCGACGACCTCGCGGTGATCGACCGGGTGCTGGCCTGCGGGACCACCCGGATGCCGCATCGTAAGTACCGGGGAGCGGAAGTCATCGCCGAGATCGACCCCGGAGCCGGGCAGCTGCCGACGCCGGACGTCCCCTACCCGGCTGGCCTGATGATCCCCCAGTGGCGGGTGGAGCAGATCCTGCGCGACCGGCTGGCCGACTTCGGCGTAGCCGTCGAACTGGGCACCGAGTTTCGCCGCTTCAGCCAGCACGCCGACTACGTGACCGCCGCCGCCGGCGAGGCGGAGATTTCGGCGCGATACCTGGTCGGATGCGATGGCGGCCGCAGTACCGTCCGCAAGGCGCTCGGCCTGAGCCTGCGCGGCGAAACGCCGGACGTCCAGCTCATGGCCGTCGGCGATGTCGAGGTCGACGGGCTCAGCCGCGACGCCTGGCATCAGTGGTTCACCGGCGATGGCGCGATCATGCTGTGCCCGCTTCCCGGCACCCGTTCCTTCCAGGTGCAGGCGTCGCACGAACTTGACCAGGACGGTTCGCCTCTGGAACCGACGCTGGAGCGGTTCCAGCAGACCTTCGACCGGATCGCCGGCCTCCCGGGCGTGCGCTTGCGCAACCTGGCCTGGCGCTCGAGCTACCGGGTCAACGTCCGGATGGTCGACCAGCTGCAGGCGGGCCGGGTGTTCCTCGCCGGGGACGCCGCGCACGTGCACCCGATCGCCGGCGGCCTCGGCATGAACACCGGGATCCAGGATGCCTACAACCTTGGCTGGAAGCTGGGCCTCGTACTGGCCGGCCAGGCCACACCAGGCTTGCTCGCTACCTATGAGGAGGAACGGCTGCCGGTCGCGAGCTGGCTGCTTGATATCACCTCCGAACGGCTCGATGCCGTCCTCGAGGCGATCAAGGAAACGGGCGGCGGGGTGGACGCCGTGGCCTCCCCCGAACTCACCCAGCTCACGCTCCGGTATCCGTGGAGCCGGCTCTCCCGCCGCACATCTACCCGGTCCACCGGACCTCAGCCGGGCGACCGGGCACCGGACGCGCTGCTGCGGGAACCAGTCACCGGCTCGCCGGTCCGCCTTTTCGATCTTTTCCGCGGGCCGCACTTCACCCTGCTCGGCCTGGGCCAGCGCAGCGCTGCTGCGCTCGGCCACGTCGATACGGGCGTCGTCAAGCCCTGCCTTGTCGGGCCGGGCGGTCTTCTCGACGACGACGGACACGTCGCCGATGCCTACGGCGCCGACGCTCTTATCCTCGTCCGCCCGGACGGGTACGTCGGGCTGATTGCCGGCCCGGAAGAGACGGGAGCAGTCGCCGGGTACTTCCGCTCGCTGTAAGGGCTTCCCCGGACTATCGAAGCGCGATCAGGCCGGCGTTGGTGGGCGTGAACCCGCAGCTGCCGAAGTAGAACGGGCGAAGGTCGTCCTCGAAATCGACATGCAGCCACTCGCATCCCGCGGCGCGGGCATGCTCTGCCGCGATCTCGACCAGCCTCGTCCCGACTCCGCGGTGCCGCACGCTGGCCGTCACCAAGGTGTCGATGACGAACGCGTGAACGCCGCCGTCCCATGGGACGTTAATGAAGCCGACGAGCTCGCCGGCTTCTGCCGCGCACACCCAGCCAAGGCTGTGCCGGCGGACTTGGCCCAGCCAGTCATCATCCAGCAGCCGGTGACCGAAACCTTCTGCGTGCAGCGCGTTGACCTGGGCGTTGGTGAATTCCCCGCGCCATTGATAACTAATCACGGGCGGAGGAGCGGCCGCAGGTCGTCGAGCCGGTCGAACAGGTGCCACACGTAGGCCGAGCTGCCTTGTTCCCGGTGCGGGTGCAGGTCGGCCAGCGCGGGATCCTGGCGGTAGCTCTCGAAAGCCGCCCTTGACTCCCACTCCACGAGGATGAGCACCTGCCGGGGAGTAATGTCGCCGGTCACGCTCTCCCGGAACTGGCCCAGGGCCAGCACCCGCCCGCCGTGCCGGCCGACCTCGCGGGCCGACCGGCGCGAGTAAGCCAGGTATTCCGCACGGTCGGCGATATCGAAAAGGTTGAGCGCGTAGACCTTGGTCTCGTCATCTGCCACATCCCGACTCTAGGCCAGCCGGAACAGGGCCGTCGCGTTGCCGGAAGCGATCTTCTCACGGTCTGCGGGGTCGGGGATGGCGTCGAAGAACTGCTTGACTGACGCCGCGTCGGGCTGGTGGAACGGGTAGTCAGTGGAAAAGAGCACGTGGCTGGCATCGGTGAAGTCGAGGGTGTGGCGCAGCAGCCGCTCCTGCAGCATCCCGCTGCTGGTGATGTGGATGTTGGTCGTGATGTAGTCCGCCACCCGGCGCTCGAGGTGCCTGGCGATCCCGGAGAGGCTGTCGGCCCGGTCCATCCAGAAGAGCAGCATCTCGCCCCAGTGCCCGAGGATGAGCTGGAGATCGGGATAGCGGTCGAACGTGCCGCGCAGGATCAGCCGCAGCGCGGCCAAGCCCGCGTCCATGTGCCAGCCCCAGCCGAAGGTCGCCAGGCCGAGGTCGATCAGCGGGTCCAGTCCCCGGTACGCGGCATCGCGCAGCTCGTCCGTCGGTATCTGCGGGTGGATGAAGATCGGCTGGTGCCAGCGGGCCGCGGTGG
>Ga0210386_10005591_pt1 | contig 10183 bp, 9 predicted proteins | sample IncBWH32OmetaG_FD_160091 | JGI IMG/M metagenome (GOLD analysis project Ga0210386, IMG submission 160091) | Forest soil microbial communities from Barre Woods Harvard Forest LTER site, Petersham, Massachusetts, United States - Inc-BW-H-32-O ... | reverse complement strand
CCCCATCGACAACCTTCACGTCCGGCAGAGAAATCTCACCTAAAGGGCTAATGACGCGAAGTCCATGCGTCTGCATCGCTTCGAAATGTGCGCCTCGGGCAACAAAAGTTACGTCGCTGCCTTCGGCTGCCAGCCGGGCGCCAAAATACCCACCGACGCCTCCTGATCCGAAATCACAATCTTGGACGACATTCGCACCACCTCTCACAGAGACTCGCGAACCATCTGACGCGTCGATACGCCTCGAGGATGCAGGCGTCTGCTAGACGGCCGGGCCTCTTTCCCGGTTCCAACCGCAGCGATGCCTGTGGCTGCTCGGCTCATGAAGGGACAGTAATCGGCTTCCTCCAAAACGGTCAGCCGTTCGCTAAGGCTGTTTCGAGAGCAAAAGGCGGAGCGGATTTAGTGGCCCGAGCGGCATCAAGTCGAACTCCATGAGCCCAGTCTGCCCCAGGCGCAGCTTTGCCAGGAAGGAATGCGCCTCTTCAACAGAGATGACGTTGAGCAGAAAGACAACACCTTTCCCGTCCTGTCTCACGTACCCATTGCGCTGCGCAGCGCCTAATTCCGGGGATTTCATAAAGCCGAGTGAGGAGCAGCACCCGAGTCTGCAACTTTTTCAAACTGATCTGTCCATCACGAACATCACGCGCGAGCGCCCGAATGGCATCGGCTTTCACTCGCGGCAATCCGATCGATTCAAGGTCCGCATTGGCTAAGACCTCGGGTGTGGGAAAGAGATGGGTAATACCGCCGACCGCGCCGAATAGCCGCCCAAAATTTCTCAGAATGCGGCCTGCAAGTGTATTGGCTCGCCTGATATCGATCTCTTGTTCAGATCGCTCGCGTCGCAAATTCGAAGCATTCTTGCAACCAGGAACTCGTAATCCTGGATCGCACCTGATATATGAAGCCAGAACCGAGTCAGTTCCCAGCGTTCGAGCGATCGTTGCCCAGCCCGCGTCCGGATCGAATATTGCGCGCACTCGCTCGATGATGAAGAAGAGCGAACCGGGGTCACCAGACTGAATGCGAACGTTAACGGCATCGCGACCCGTGTCGAATGACACCTCGAAATATCCGGAACGCAGGCATTGAGGACTCGCTGCCATCTAAACAGATTGCGCGAGCGCGGGGCCACTGAATCGTGGTCCTGCGCCCTCAATCGAGTGCGGCACTCCTCAGAGCAAATGCTGTGGTAGTCACAACGTGTGACTGTGGTGGATATGAAAATATTCTTCGAGTCCGATAAGGATCAGAGTGGCGATGGAGAGAACAAACTGTATGCGTTCCATCCTCAGCGTGCGGAGACTGGGTGGCTTTATACGCCATTGTGAAGCTGGACGGCTGCGAAGATGTCGGACTTGTGCAAGAACGACCAGATTCAGCAGTGCACCCGCGAGCGCGATCGCGATCATGGGAATGCGAATCCAGTTCACGTGGAATCGATCCAGCGCCGCGGCGAAACCTGCGCTCACAGTTAGGGAAGTTATTCCAATCAACAGACGGAGACCGCTTACCGCGATGAAAAACGTGCAGACACTTTGAAGAAGTGCAAAGAAAAAACTGGACCAGCCGAGCAATCCCGAAGCTTCCGTTGTACGAGTGCGAATCGGTCTGGAGATATCGTCGTGAGATTGGAAAGCATGAATCGGTCTGGTCAGCATGGGAGAGCCTATTCTGCAAAGAGAATCCAGGGCTGATTCCCCTAATACCATCATTCTATGCGAATTCAGGGAAATCCCCTGATCTGTTGGGTTTACTTGCTCCGAGAAACCGTCTTCGCATCAACGAAAACTTCGACGGTACGGCGGCGACGCTCAGTTGTTGCCAAATCTATAGCGGCGTATCGACAGTGCTTCGTGTTGGCGCCCGATAGAAATGTCTCTATGCGCGCCGAATAGAAATGTCAGTGTAAACCCAGTAGCAGCGGTGCGGTGGAAATGTGTGGAATCGTCTGTTCTATGGCGATTTCCAAGGTCTGTGGGAAGGGTGGGAGCCGGACAGTTTCATTGTCTGGCTTCCATGCTTTCCATCAGACCGTCATTTCCACTGCCGTGGCCAACCTTGTTTTCGGCTCGAAGGCTGGTCCATAAACTCGTCGCGGTGTTTTCTTATAGCCGGACTTCTCGCTGTTGGTCATCACCTTAGTCTCGAGTTTACGATCCTGCTGCGCTTTGACAAACGCCAATGCATGGCCAAGGCATTTGTTTTCGACGATAGCGGTGTGGCTGACGCGCTGGTCCTTACTGAAGACACGGTAGGGAAGTGAGCAGCCCTTCCATCTCACCTCCAGACGGCCATCTGGAAAGTCGTATAGGTCGACGTACTTACCGCCGAGACCTTCAGAAACCTCGTTCCGTTCGAGGATGATCTGTTTGCGGTCATAGGACATGGTCAGTTGTTCACTGACATGACGTTGTTCGCGGTGGCACAGGATATCGTTCAACCGGCTTGCCTTGATGTTGAGAGGACGATGCAGGTTCTCTGGCTTGGCAGCAACTAGCGCGAAGCGTTCGTTGAAGCGTTGCAGGAATCCGGGCAGGAAAGCGTTGCCGGCCTCTATCTCGCATATGTTCTTAAGACGAAGCTCCTTCACCAGCCGATCCTGCAGAGTGCGATTGGCTCGCTCGACGCGACCCTTGGCCTGGCTGGAGTTCGCGCACAGGATCTCGATGTTCAACTCAGCGAGTGCACGGCCGAACTGGGTCATACCCGAGCCTCCCTTAGCGTCTGGCCGGTTGACGCGAAAGACCGTGTGCTTGTCGGAATAAAAGGCAACCGGGCAGCCATGGGCTTCCAGATAACCTTGCAATGCCTCGAAGTAGGAGTTCGTGCTTTCACTCGGCACGAAGCGCAGCTGCATGAGCTTGCTGGTCGCATCGTCGATGAAGACCAGCAGCGTACACGGATCGCCGCGGTCTTCAAACCATCGATGGTCACTTCCGTCGATCTGAATCAACTCGCCATAAGACTCGCGCCGAAGCCGAGGCTGGTGAAAGCTCTTACGCTGCTTGCGCGAGAGCCACAAGCCATCCTCAATCATCCACGTCCGCAACGTCTCACGACCCACCCTGATGGCATGCTTGTCGTGCAGGACTTCGATCGCGAGTGTCGGACCGAAGTCAGCGTACTTGGTCCTGACCAGTGCGAGGGCGTACTCGCGGATGCCGGGAGACAGACTATGGTTCGAGGGTTGGCCGCGACTCTTGTGAATCAGAGCTCCTCCACCATCTTCACGGAAGCGGATCAGGAGCCGGTGGATCTGCCGTACACCGACCGCCAGCACAATGGCAGCCGAGGCAACGGTCCGTCGACCTGAAAGAACTTCTGCCAAAACCGCCACACGTCGCACGTCTCGTTCGCTCATCAGCACCCATCCCAAAGTCGTCCGCCTCCCAGGCGACCATACTGCGGGGAGGGCAATCGGACATTTCTATCGGGCAGAGGTGTGACATTTCTATCCGGCGCTAATACTTCGGGTGCGGAGAAGTGCGGTTATCAGCCGTTACGGGCAACCGGAAGAGATCGCCGAACTCCTCGGCTTCATGGTCTCTCCAGCTGCGAAGCGGATGACGGGCACATCGGTCCGCATGGACGGTGGCGAGACTAGAGGCATTTAGAGTCAAATGCGAAGATTCGTTGGCATAAGTATTGAGCTTACTGCCGCCGCAAAGCAACACACCGGCCGATTTTCCTGATTCCAATGCCCCTTGGAGCCTCCTGTATTCTGACAGGCGAATATCTCCTTGCACCGCGACCGCGGGCATGGAGAATGATTATGCAATATGGAAGTCTGGTGAGAACGAGTCGCAGCCGGGGCCCCGATGTCTGGCTGTTTCGGTGGTCTGAGCAAAACTACGACGGGCAGCGCGTTTGTCGCAAAAAGGTCATTGGAACGATTGACGATTATTCTGATTGCGAAGCCGCGCGGCGTTCTATTGCAAACCTGATCGCAAAGGTAAACTCGGCGAATCGGCGTACCGCCTCCGATTCGATGACAGGCGCATTCTTGTTGAGCGCGGATTGCGGACAATTGCTGGCTGCGCCGAAAAGCTGGGAGAGGACGAGATGCGGGAGTTACGCACGCGACAGGCGCTGCTGGAAGGACTGATAACCAGTTCTCAGAATTGACGGCGTCTACCACCTTCACTGTTCAACACGGGCGCGGTTTTGGCGTCTCTTCCACTGGAAGTGCCCGTAGATGGTCTCCGCTGTTTGCGCGGAAACGCGGGAGATGGAGACGCTCGCCCCTCGATACAATGTTACTGCTGGATCGATAGGCAGGTAGGTACTGTAAAATGCAGAAGTCCATGCCCTTGACGAGCACACAATCACCCTAAACTGGTGGAGGTTGGGGTGTCACGGAGGTCGACCATGTTTAAAGCACGAATCAGTCGATTGGTATTCCTGTTCGCTGCAGCGCTGTTCGCAATCGGTAGTCTTGCGGGGGTCTCCTTCGCACAGAAAGATGCAGCTCCGAAGCCCCAGGATAAGCTCGCGCTCGGAGAAGATCAGGTCACACAGTTATTGCTTCTGATGGACACGAACAAGGATGGCAAGATCACAAAGCAGGAATGGATGAAGTTTATGGAGGCAGAGTTCGACAGACTGGATAAACCGAAGACCGGAGTGATTGACACTAAAGAAATAGCGCAATCGAGATTGCGCGTCAGTCCACCGGCCCGATCGGTCAGCAAATGATTCCTCCAAAAGGAGGATGACCTACTGGGAGTGCACTACATTCACTTGAAGGGAAAGGCCGGAGCGACCTGCTCCGGCCTTTATGCTTTTCAACTTGGAAACGTGATTCTCGTTGCCTTGCTAAAACTTCACCATGATGGCAAAGGTAAACTTCTGCTCGTCGCGGCGTATGTCTGGTTGCCACAGCGTTGCGTAGCCGGGAATGCCCGCGCAGACTGCCTTGGCGGCAGCGATGTTCGCGGCGTACTCCCGTGAATACGAGAGTCCCGGCATGGATGTGTATCCGATCCCTGAATCGACAGAAGCGCTTCCGTTGGTGCAGGTAAAGTCGCTTGGGCTGCCAATCGATGTATTCTGCGATCCGCCCGGAGGTGTCGAGCCTCCACGGCCGGCCCAGTAAGGCACATCCGAGTGACGGTAGCCGTATTCCGCACGGAAGGTGATGAACTGGCGCGGCATAAAGTCCCAGGTAATGGTGCCATCGGTGCCGTGGAAAGGCTGGCCTGGATTCTCAGGAAAGTATGCGGTGCCGGTGAGAGCTGTTGCGCCGTTGATGGCCGGCACCAGTACGAGATAGCGTCCAGGGTTGTTAATCTGTCCACCGCCGATGGTAAGGGCGTAGCGATCCCTGTTGAACCAGGTGCGATCGTAGGCCATCCATCCCAGGAAGCTCTGCTTGTTGTAATAAACGGGGGGCGAAGTCGGGGTCGCCGGGATGAAGATCTTGTGATTCGCCGAACCGGTGCAGGCCACCCCCGAACCCTGTTCGCAGCCGGCGTCGCCGGTGAGGGAGAAGGCCATCTTGGAAATGAGATTCTCCGGGTGATCGTAGTACTTCACTTCCACACTGTCATCAGTATGGAGGCGGGTGCGGCCAGGGATGTTCAGGTCGTCTTCACCATAGCCATAGTTGTTGCTGATCACATTAATAAAGTTGTTCGGAGTCCATTTGATCTGTCCGCCAAGTCCCGGCTTGTAGTTGAAGCGGCCGTAGGACTGCCATCCATTGATGAACCATGGCTCGATCTTCAGGTGTTGTGTGACGAAAAACTGTCCCCGGACACCGTTGAAGAACCATGGCGTGTTGGATGAAACAAACGACGGCTGGTAGGCCCAGTTGTCGAAGTTGTAGTAGCTGAACAGGCCGATGTAGGACATGAAAATGCCGGCGTCGAGATTGATGCCGTGCATTTTGTCCCAGTGGTATCCGCCGTAGGCCTCAGCGAGGTAACGGTAGGCATTGTTCAGCTGCCATTGTCCACGGCCTACGCTGGCGTCGTTGCGCGGCGTAGTAACGGAGTACATGCCGAACTGTGTCATAAGGCGGGCGTGCACATGGTTAATGAGCAGATCGCCACCGACGCCCAGTTGTTCCAGCTGAACTTCCTCGGCGCGGAAGATTTCGCTCGAACCGTTGATGGTGTCATCTGCAGGATGATTGAGGTCGAGGTTGTAGTTGGCGTCGACGCGAATTTCCGGCGTGAAATACTTCGTAGCCAGCGGGAAGTCCTTGGTGCGGGGATTGCCGTTGAGCCACGTCCAGTCTGCATCGGCAAACGGGGTGATCTTATCGACAGTCGGAGCTTGAGTCGTAGTTGTTATCGAAGCTGGGGCCGGCTCGGTGGTAGGAACTGAAGCGATGGATGGCGATGACAATGCTCTGGTGGCGGCCGGCGCTCCCGAAGCCAGCAGTGCCTGCCGCGAGGCTTGAAGTTGCGTGGCTGCATCCGCTGCCAGGGCGTTGTCATTCACTGCAGATTGCGCCTTCAACTGAGCTTCCAGCTCGGCGATGCGGGCGCGCATGGCGTCCAGCTCCTTCAGAATGGCCTCAGTACTTGGAGGGACCTTGACAGCAGTGGACCCGCCAGCGGCATCGCTGTGGTCCTCGCTTGTGATTTGGTTTGCCGGAACCGACTGGGCCCAAAGCGCTGCTCCGGCAAAGAGAAAGGCGGCAGCAGCAAGCAAGCGACGGCCTGACTTAAACATTCTTCGGATCTGCATGACGGTCCTCGTAAAGTGTGTGCGCTATATGGAAGGTTGAGCGCAGGAGGGCCTTCCGCCTGCATTGCGCAAACATTTCAGGCTAGAAGTGAAGGCATAAGGAAGTGCTAAGCGGCACAAAAGGAATTCATAATGGCTCTTTGATTCATTTGTGAATGACAACTTGCCGCATAATCTGGGCCGGCCAACTTTACGTTTTCCTTATGTCTTTCGAACCCCTTCGCATTCAGTATTTAGGCTGCGTCCGACATCATTACGTTTTACTTATGGATTCAGGGATACCCTGCACTGCAAGGGAAAGATGAGCCCTCGTTGGAGCAAAGGCATACTGCACATACTGGCTAGCGTGCTAATCGGCGCGTTAGAAACAGTGATTGCCTGTGGCGCCCATGCAAAATCAGTTGTCACGGCCTTCCTTATTTACTTCCAATCATGCTGAGCGTCTTTCAATGGGAATTCTTGAAGCAAGTATTGCCTCAGTCCGGAGTTGGGTTGTCTTGGTTACTTCTTTTTACGCAGACGGTCTTCGACTTTTACATGAGTGACTCGCAGGATTGGATTGCGCTTGCGAATTTTTGAGGCCACGTTTCTTGTGGTCGGCGGACTAGCGGACCGGCTTAAAACGTAATGTGGCCGAGAGAAGCAGAAAACGAGAGGCAGGTTAAAAGGCTGTATCCGGTTCGCCGGGAGGAGCAACAAAGTGGCTCCATTGAATGGGCGTGTACTGATTGTCGATGGCGATTCAGCTTTGAGACGAAGATTGAGCACGAAGTTGGGTGGGCTTGGTTTTGACATCGGTGAAGCGACAACTGGAGAAGAGGCACTGCACAGACTGCGCATGGTGGAGTATGAAGCAGTTCTCCTCGACATCAATATGCCTGGAATCCAAGGGATCGAAACCTGTCGGCGAATCCGTCGCATGTTTCCACGGCTGCCCATTCTCGTGCTTACGGTCCGCGACACTCTAGACGACAAGGTAGAGGCTTTGGATGCCGGAGCAGACGATCATATTACCAAGCCGTTTCAGATGCGCGAGCTAACGGCCAGAATTCGTAGTGCTGTCCGGAGATTTCGGACGCCTGCATTCACCTCCGAGGCGCTCATCGCAATTGGAGAAATTACTTTAGACCCGGCACGTCGTCGCCTTGTCCGCTCAGGCTGCGAAGTCCGCCTCACACCACACGAATTCGACGCATTGCAGTTTCTGATGGAACATGCAGGTCGTCCGATTACTTACTCCCGACTGGCAACTGCTCTTTGGGGCCCTGATTCGGGCGAGAATCGAAAATACCTACGGGTTCTTATTGGACAACTCCGCAAAAAATGCGAAGTGAAACCCGCCAGCCCGGAATACATCCTGACTGACAGCCACTTCGGATATCACTTTCGCGAGGCTTAGCAAAACCTGTGCAGCGAGCCCGCCAGCTCTCCCGCACTCGATGCAGCGAGATACCTCTTAACGGCCCTGCGCTTTGATTGTAGTGCCTGTTCAACAAGATGGCGGGTAGCCGGCGCATTCCTCCCTTGAGGGGGTATTCGGGTGCCGCATTCCAGACATGCAGAATTTGGAATAGAGCATTCTGGCCGAATCACCGGCAATCCGGAGAGCGCCGGGATAAAACCTTCATGTGCGCTACGCGCTCACCCCTGGTCACGAAAACCGATAGTTTATCGGGCCGTTGACAGGAAGCCCCCGGCCTCTCATGATCAAGCCCATCGCCGAGGTAAGGACGCTGCCGGACTGGTGGCAACGACCCCGTGGATAAAACTGTATTTTGCTGGCGCTATGTATCCCCTGATTGGTGCTTATAGCCCGTGGAGCAACTTATGTGCTTCGCGCCAGCTTTCGGCGATCAGGAGGAGAGTATGGGAAAAATCAACGAGCGATGTGGGGGAATCGATGTAGGCAAGCGATTTCTCCTTTGCTGCGTGTTGACTGGTGCTGCTCACGAAGATCCGCGAAGCCAGACCCGGCGTTTCGATGCCACAGTGTCCGATCTCGTGGGTCTGCGCGAGTGGCTCGCTGCGGAAAGGATTACGCATGTAGTGATGGAGGGCACTGGCTCTTACTGGGTTCCAGTGTTCAACATCTTGGAAGGTCATTTCATTATCGTGCTGGCCAACCCAGAGGAGGTAAAGAACCGCAAGGGCCACAAGACGGATCGCAAGGATGCCGAACACCTGGCAGACCTGCTGAGACACGACCATATCCGCGCCGGCTTCATCCCGCCCAAGCCCATTCGAGACCTGCGCGATCTAACTCGCCGACGACTGCAATTGACACAAGATGCGACGCGGGAGCGAAACCGGGTAGAAAAACTCCTGGAACACGTGAACGTCGAAATTGGAAATGTTCTCAGTGATGTATTTGGTGTTTCAGGACAGAGTATGTTGTTAGTTCTGCTCGATGGGAAAACAACGGCCGAAGCGATCGCTCATTTGGCGCGAGGTCAAGCCAAGCGTAAGATCCCACAGTTGACCGAAGCTCTGGAAGGACATGGGATGCTCGATCATGAGCGATTCCTGATTCGCAGTTGCCTCCGCCACCTAGCCTGTCTTGAGGAGGAGGTCGAACAGATGGACTGTGAGATATTGCAGCGCATGCAAGAACCGCCATTTCAAGGTGCGTTTCAACGACTCCAGACTATCCCTGGCATCGGCCAATTTGCGGCAGCAAGTATTTTGGCAGAGACAGGTGTGGATCTGACGACATTCCCGACAGCCGAAAAAATGGCTAGTTGGGCCGGATTGTGTCCTGGCAACCGAGAAAGTGCTGGCATAAAGAAAGGAAGCCAGACGACACAGGGTAACTCGTACCTGCGCACAACTCTGGTGCAGTGTGCGTGGTCAGCGACTCGAAAGACGGGATGCATATTCCAGGCGCGGTTTCGCGAACTGTCTCCGCGGCGCGGCCAGAAGCGGGCCATAGTCGCGATAGCACATCAGATGCTGATGGTCCTCCACTTCATCCTGAAAAACGATGTTCCGTTCAATGGTGCAGCGAATGCTCCCACGCAGCGTCGTCGTCAGCGTCGTGCGCACCATCACCTCCGATGCCTCAGGCGGCTCGGCATTTCAGTGCAGATTGTCGAGCCTACAGAGTTCGCTCCTCAAACGGGATGAGTTGTTGTTTTCGGAGCAACCGGCATGTTGTAGGGGATGCAAGAGCCCTACAGGAAGGGAGACAGCGACTCCATCCTGACTCTAGTCTTGCGGGACCCAGCGCGAGGTGAGCTTCGAAGCGTAGGCCGGAGGCATTGGTGGGCGGGGTGATTGAGCTTCGAAAAGCCGGTAGATCAGGATGCCGACTCCCTTCCGAGTAGGAGGAAGGCAACACGGCAGCTGCGTTATCGCGAGTGGCTGTCCGGTCCTGCGTAGTCTAAGAGCACGCGCACGCTAAGAAACAACATACACGAGAACCGGGAGATCTCCAGCACGCCTTCGAGAGTATGCGAAGGCCGGTCCGCGAAGGCCATAA
>Ga0210386_10005590_pt1 | contig 10184 bp, 10 predicted proteins | sample IncBWH32OmetaG_FD_160091 | JGI IMG/M metagenome (GOLD analysis project Ga0210386, IMG submission 160091) | Forest soil microbial communities from Barre Woods Harvard Forest LTER site, Petersham, Massachusetts, United States - Inc-BW-H-32-O ... | reverse complement strand
TTCAGGTACAGGCCACTGGTCGGTTTGAGGTCGAAGACTTCGCTATATAGATACGACGCCTTACTTACTTCTGCGGGCAAATCGGGACGGTTAGCTTGCAAAAAGAGGGTAAGGCGGGACGCCTTACTTACTTCTGAGGCCATGCCCCGTGGGGTCTAGAGGGTTCAGCCCGGCGTTTTAACGCCGGAAAACTCCCCATTACGACGACGCGGCCTGCATGGGCGCCAGAAGAACGGGGATACCATACAAGCCATCTCGGGAAAAGTTCGCTTCCGATCTCTACCCTGGCGGCCAGGTGAGCGGGCGTCCTCCAAGAAGATGAACGTGCAAATGGGGAACCGTCTCTCCGCCGTGGCGTCCACTATTGATGACCACGCGAAATCCTGTCTTCGAGATTCCAAGCGCTTTGGCCATTTCCTGGGCTTTGAGCAGCAGTTTACCCAACAGAATTCCGTCCTCCGCCGTTGCTTCGGCGAGACGCGGTATCGGCTTTTTCGGCACCAGGAGCACATGAACCGGTGCCTGTGGGTTGATATCGTGAAAAACGATCAATTCGTCATCTTCCAGGATGATCTTTGCCGGAATCTCGCGCGCGACAATTTTTTGGAACAGTGTCATCTGATGGTGAGGAGGATATCGGTTTTCACGTTGGCTCGTTCAAGGTGTGCCCGAAGAAAATTGACAATTTCGCTCCGTAACTGTGAACATCCACGGCTCCAGGTCTTTACCGATTGCAAGTGCCGCACACACGATTGCAGCCCGTAGATATCAAGACTCGAAGTCCGATCGCAGAAGGCAGGTTGAATGCGTTCTTGCAGCAGTCGAAAGAATGCTAACTCGTACCCTGGGCCCGCCTCTTCTGCCAGATCGCTCAAAGAGAGTTCGAATGGTGGAACAACGGCGTCCAGACGCAGCGCGATCTCGGCGTAGCCAATCGCCTGCAGAGCGGATAGGACGATCTCGCGCAGTTGTTTCGACGTGACAACATTATTCTCGTACGTTTCGGAGAGATAACACAACACGCTCGCTGCGACATGTTCCGCAAGCCACCAGCGGCTGTAGCCGGCTTTCTCCGCAGCTCGGTAAAGGCAAAAACAGAGCCACTCCTGCCGAATTGCACAATGCTCATTCTCGCTGTGTCGAAGGAGCGGTAGAGAGTCGCGTAACGCTATCACGGCACAAACAGATCCGGTTGCAGGGCGTTGCGTTTGGTCTTACGACCAAGAGATTCTATCTCGTTAATAAACTCTCCAATATCTTGAAATTGTCTGTAAACGGATGCGTATCGAATGTAGGCCACTTCGTCCAAGGAATGCAGCCGTTCCATCACGCGAATACCAATCGCGTTGGTAGGCACCTCATGGTCGTACGCCTGCTCCAATTCCTGGATTATCTCTTCCACTGCGCGCTCCAAGGCGTCGTAACTGACGGGACGCTTTTCACAGGCCTTGACCATTCCGCCCAGCAGTTTTTGCCGGTCGAACGGCTCATGCCGTCCATCCCGCTTGATGACTCGCAAATCGCGACGCTCAATTTCTTCGTAGGTCGTAAACCGATGCTGGCACGCAAGGCACTCGCGACGACGGCGAATAGCCGCTCCAGCCTTCGCTGAACGGGAATCGATTACCTTGTCTTCAAGGTTTCCGCATTTTGGACATCGCATGGTTGAGAATGATCGAAGTGCTGACCCCAAGATATTGTGGTCGCCTCCAACAAAAATACAAGTGCAGATTCGGGCGCAATCCGCAGGCGTGTTTTTTTGTCTCTGCTAGGCGTGCTCGCGAGCCCGAGTCTCGAAACGCGTGAACTGTTTCAAGAATGTCAACGGTACGTCGCCGGTCGGCCCGTTGCGTTGCTTCGCGATGATTAGCTCTGCTTCGCCGGCTCGTTCCTGTTTTGCTTCGTCGTCGGTCTCGTAATACTCCGGTCTGACAAGAAGTCCGACGAGGTCGGCATCCTGTTCGATTGAACCCGACTCCCGCAAATCACTCAACCGGGGTCGGCCTCCTTCTTTTGTGCGGGTGTCTGGTTGCCGGTTCAATTGAGCGATCACGATGATTGGCAGCTCGAGCTCTTTGGCGAGCGCCTTGATTCCGGCCGAAATCTCGGAGATTTCCAACTGCCGATTGTCTTGCGCCCTTCGGCTCATTGATCGAAGCAGCTGAAGATAATCGACGACAATAAGCTGAATATCGTATTTCGACTTCATTCGGCGAGCCTTGGCACGTAGTTCGGTGACCGTGAGACCTGCCGTGTCATCAATGAACATTTTCGCGGCGGCGACTTGCGAGGCTGCGGCGGTCAGATTCGGAAAGTCGCGCTCCGAAAGGAACCCGTTCCTCACCCGCTGCAGATCGACTTTGGCCCGGGAGCAAAGAATTCTCTGGACCAGTTGCTGACTACTCATTTCGAGGCTGAAGACGGCAACGGCTTTGCCGATATCCATGGCGACGTGCTCCGCGACGTTCATGGCGAATGCCGTCTTGCCCATGGCCGGCCTTGCCGCGATGACAATCATTTCACCCGCATGTAGTCCGCTTGTCATCCGGTCCAACTCGATAAATCCGGTCGGCAAACCCGTGACCGATCCGCGATTTTCATACAATTGTTCGATTTGTTCGATTGCCGCCATGACATGTTCTTTAATCGGAACAATTTCGGTTTTGACATGTTCTCCGGTGATCGCAAAAATCTCTTTTTCCGCTTCATCCAACAGCGGTTCGATTTCTCCCTGTTGATCGTAGCACTGAGTTGAAAGCCTGTTGCAGGTGGAGATTAACCGCCGCAGGACATACTTCACACGGACGATATCAATGTAGTACCGTGCGTTGGCAGCGGTGGGAACAAAGTCGTAGAGGCCGCTGAGATATTCCGGGCCGCCGATCTCTTCCAGTTGGTTTCGATCTTTGAGAGCCTGCTTGAGCGAGACGAAGTCGATCGGTCTGTGCTTCTCGTCGAATTCGAGCACCAGATTATAAATAATTCCGTGCGCCGGAATGTAGAACGCATCCGACCGAAGCTGCAGAACGCAAAAGTCCGCTACTTCCCGTGGAGAAAGCAGCAGAGAACAGAGGACCCCCTTTTCACCATCTTCGCTGAACGGGAGAGAACGAGGAACTTCCCGCGCGGGGGTTGACTTGTGAAGATCCATCCTTTGAATAACCTGATCTTCGTGCCCGGTTGGCTATCCTATCAATGCTTAAGGGAATCTACACAGGTATTAGCAAACCTTGAGAACCATTTCCATCGGTTGCTAGGCGACAGGTTTTGCTTTCCTTTTCGCTCTTGACTTTGCTTCAGTCGATTCGCTCTCCTCGTGGACCGGAGCAGCCGGAGTCGAGGATTTAATTTCGATCTTCAAGGTCGCCGAGACATCGTGATGAAGCTTGATCGAGATCTCTTTCTCTCCGCTTTCCTTGATTGGGCGCTCCAAGTCGATCTTGTGCCGATCGATCGTAATGCCGAAATCCGTTTGCAGCTTTTCTTCGATATCTCTGGTCGTTACCGAGCCGAAAGCTTTCCCGGTCTCGCCGGTTTCGAGGGTGAACTCCAGTTTCAATTTCCCGATCTTCCGAGCGAAATCCTCAGCATCGTTAAGCTCACGAGTTTCCCGCTCTGCGCGCATGCCTTTCAAATGATTCAAACGCTTTAGGTTAGAGGCGGTGACCTCGTAGGCTTTGCCGGTGGGAATCAGATGATTTCGAGCAAAACCTTTGCGTACTTTGACGATATCAGCTTCGGCGCCCAAACCGGGAACGTTCTCTTTCAAAATGATTTGAGTATCAGCCATAGAGTACCCCTTCGAAAATGGCGGGACGCCATCACTACATCCCGGGAGAGGGCCTGTCAAGTGAGGTTCGGAGGCAAACCTGGAAACGTTGACGGTACACTATTGTCCTGTCGCCAAACAAGAGAGGTAGATCATCAATCCTCCAAATCGGGTGGCTCCGGTGGGAGTTCTTCGTCTTCCACGGTGAATTTTCGTTTTCTCTTGTTCACGGGAAGTGGCGACATCGTCATATTGATGCTCTTTCCCATCAGCTTCGGTTCCATCTCCACCTGTCCCATGGTAGAGAGGTCGTCTTTCAACCGTCGCATCAACAGGTCGCCTAGTTCTTTGTGGCTCATTTCGCGGCCGCGAAACTGGAGCTGAAACTTCACTTTGTTGCCTTTGTCCAGGAATTGCTCCGCATGCCGCACCTTAATTCCATAGTCGTGCGGATCGATATTGACCCGGAACTTGATCTCTTTGAGCTTGGAAGCGGTCGATCTGCGATCCTTTTCCTGTTTGGAGAGGTCGTACCTGTATTTTCCAAAATCGACGATTTTACAAACCGGGGGATTTGCAGTCGGAGCAACCTCGACTAAATCGAGCCCAAGGGACTGAGCTCTTCGCAGGGCATCCTGCAATTTCATTATTCCCAACTGTTCGTTGGTTGTCCCCAGAATCACCCGCACTTCACGTGCGCGAATTCGACCATTGACTCGAATCTGCTGTTGCTGAATAAACCTATCTCCTAAGAGTGCAGCCGGGGCGCCGGGCGGCCCACTCAATCACGTTGACGTTCCTTGACTTCCATTTGGATTCGTTCCACAAACTCCGACGCACTCTGGGCTCCCTCATCGCCGTTCTTTCGGCTGCGCACGGCGACTTCGCCGGCTTGTTCTTCTCGTGCGCCGAGGACCAACATATATGGGACCTTCTCCAGCTGGGCAAGGCGAATCTTAGCGCCGATTTTGTCAGAGGTTTCGTCGATTGTCGCCCGGATCTGCCGATCCAAAAGGAGCCTCAGGATGGACCCGCCGTATTCCAGGTGCTTTTCCGAGATGGGAAGGACGCGGACCTGCTCCGGAGCCAACCAGACCGGGAAACTTCCTGCAAAATGCTCGATCAAAACGCCGCAGAAACGTTCGAGCGAGCCGAACGGCGCTCGATGGATCATGACGGGCCTTCGCGCGGAATTGTCCGGTGCAACATAAGTGAGCGCGAACCGCTCCGGCAAGTTGTAGTCCACCTGGACGGTACCGAGCTGCCACTCCCGGCCAATCACATCTTTAACCACGAAATCGATCTTTGGACCATAAAACGCCGCTTCGCCGCGTTCCTCGGTAAAGGGCACCGCGAGCGCTTTAACGCTTTCGCGGAGGGCCTCTTCAGCGCGCTCCCATTGTTCGGAGGTTCCGACGTACTTGGTGGAGTCTTCGTTACGAAGACCAATCCGGACTCGGTAAGAGTTCATCCCCAAGGTTTCCAGGATCTTTAAAACCAGTTGAATGCAGCCTTGGATTTCAGGCAAAACCTGTTCTTCGGTGCAAAAAATATGAGCGTCATCCTGTGTGAACCCGCGCACTCTCGTCATCCCGCCCAACTCGCCGGATTGTTCCCAGCGGTAGACGGTTCCGAACTCGGCCAGCCGGATCGGAAGATCCCGATACGAATGCAGCCTCGATGAATAGATCTTAATATGCATCGGGCAGTTCATCGGCTTCAGGAGGTATCCTTCAATTTCGCCTCGTTTTAGCCGATTGGAGAGTTCCGCGCACGAGCAGCCCTCTTCGGCAAATTTGGCCAGAGTGTCTGGTTCGATGAGAGGCGGAAACTGCGAATCGCTGTAGTACGGGTAGTGTCCTGAAGTCCGGAAAAGCGCCAGCTTCCCAATATGCGGTGTGAACACCTCGGTGTACCCCTGTTGCCGGAGCTCTTCGGAGATAAATGTCTGCAATTCTTTGCGGACGATCGCTCCTTTCGGCTTCCAGAGCACCAACCCGGGTCCGACCTCATCGTCGATATGGAACAATTCTAGTTCGCGGCCAAGTTTGCGGTGATCGCGTTTTTTGGCTTCTTCGAGCTGTTGAAAGTATTGCTCGAGTTCCGCTCGCGTCTTGAACGCCGTGCCATAGACTCGCTGCAGTTGCGGATTGTTCGCGTCCCCTTTGTAGTAAGCACTCGCGATTGAGGTAAGTTTGAATGCCCCGATGTTCCCGGTCCGCATGACATGCGGTCCCGCGCAGAGGTCGGTGAAATCTCCATTGCGATACAAAGAGATTTCTTCGCCGTCCGGTATCCCCTGCAGAATATCGAGCTTGAATTTGCTCGGCGCCGCTCGTGGTCCGAGGGCGCCCAACCGCCCTTCATTGGCCAATCCGAAGGCTTCGCCACGCGTGACAACGATCCGTTCGAAGGGCTGGTTCTCCTTGACGACCCTTTTCATTTCCGCCTCGATTTTGTCGAAGTCGGCGGGCGAAATGTGATGACCCAGTTCGAGATCGTAGTAAAAGCCATTCTCGACCGGCGGCCCTGCAGCGAATTGCGCCTCAGGCCAAATCCGGAGGATGGCAGTCGCTAGGACGTGCGCGCACGAATGTCGCAGTCTTTCGACTTCCGTCATTTGTTGTCGAGCTTCTGGCGATTTACGATCTTCGGGCATGATTTGAAAGGGGTGGAAAATACACGCGTCGTCCGGGGCTGACCAGCGGGAAAAACTCCTAACGCAGTTTTGAGTTTTGGTTTTTCTCCAAGCCCGGCAAAAGCTATACTGGGCGTGTCTCCTGTCGTTCAGGAGCGCTAACAACATCATGAAGAAAGCGAAAGTCGCGATTTTTGGGGCAAGCGGTTATTCCGGCGAAGAACTTGTCAAGCGCCTGTCCGAACATCCCCTGGTCGAGCTCGGATGCCTGACATCCCGCCAATACGCGGGCAAAAAAGCCTCCGAGGTTTTTGGTTGGATCGGCCGCCGCTCGCCCCTGACGAATTTCGAATTTACTGAACCTGACCTTCCGTCACTACGCCCTCTCGGCATCGAGTTCGCCTTTCTGGCGCTTCCGCATGGTGTGGCCTCGGAGTTTGCCGTGCCTTTGCTGGAACAGGGGATCAAGGTAATCGATCTCAGCGCGGACTTCCGCGTCAAAGATCCGGAGGTCTATGAGTATTTCTACAAGCATAAGCATCCGGCGCCGGCGCTCTTGCAAAAATCAGTGTACGGGCTTCCCGAAGCCTACCGGGATCAGATCCGAGGCGCCAAGCTAGTGGCATCTCCCGGTTGCTATCCGACGAGCGTTCTGGTTCCTCTGCTGCCGATCATCCGCGCAAAAATGATTCGCCTGTCAAGCATCGTAGTAAACAGCCTGAGCGGCGTGAGCGGTGCTGGTCGAAAAGCGGAGACGGATTTGCTTTTTGTTGAGTGCAATGAGAGCGCGCGACCGTACGGTCTGCCATCGCACCGGCACTTGTCCGAAATTGAGCAGGAACTCTCGAACGCTGCCGGAGAGCCGGTAATTATCCAATTTGCGCCCCATTTGATCCCGCTCAATCGCGGGATCCTAACCACTATTCATGCGGATCCGGTGACCGAGCTGACCGTCGAATCTCTCGAAGAAGTGTACGAGACCGCGTACGGTTCGGAATGGTTTATCCGATTGCTGGGATCGAGTCGATACCCGGACCTAAAAAACGTGGTCGGCACGAATCGGTTGGAATTTGCCTGGCGGGTTGATCCGAGAACCGGGCGGATCATTTTGATGTCCGCGGAAGATAATCTTGTGAAGGGAGCAGCCGGCCAAGCCGTCCAGTGTTTAAACATTATGAACGGCTGGGACGAAGCTTTGGGACTTGGAATGTAGCGAAATATCTCGGCAGAAGTCTCGTCGTGTTGTATCACGTGAGACCGTCTTTCGACCATGGAATCGACATTTTTTGAAATCGGTGGAGGTATTACCGCGCCAAAGGGTTTTCGTGCCGCAGCAGTTCGGTGCGGCATCAAGGAGGGAGCGGTTGAAAAATGCGACCTGGGCTTAATTATTTCGGATTACCCGGCAGTAGCAGCAGCCACCTTCACCTCAAATAAGATCAAAGCGGCGCCTGTGCGTGTTTCTGCAGCTCATTTGCGAGCCGCAGATACACGAGCGATCATCGCGAATAGCGGAAATGCGAACGCCTGCACAGGTTCAACCGGAATCCAGAATGCCAAGAAAATGGCCCAGGCGGTCGCGCGGCAACTGCGCTTGAAAGACCGGCAGGTCCTGGTCTGTTCGACCGGCCGGATCGGGCGCGATCTTCCGATCGAAAAAATCGAGGGCGCCATGCCGGGATTGGTGGCGGGATTGAGTGCGAACGGGAGTGAAGATGCGGCGAAGGCGATCATGACCTCCGATACCTTCCATAAAGAGATCGCTGTCGAACTGCCGCTGCACGGCAAGAGTGTTCGGATTGGAGGTATCGCGAAGGGCGCCGGGATGATCAATCCAGACATGGCGACGATGCTCTGCTTCATCACGACCGATGCTCCGATCTCGAAAAGAGACCTGCAAAAGATGACCTCCGACAGTGTGGAGCAGTCCTTTAACTGCATCACGATCGACGGCGACATGAGCACCAACGACACTGCGATCTGTCTGGCGAATGGTCAGGCGGGTATCGCACTGATCGAGCAGGATAGAGAAGAATACGGTCAATTCTCTGACGGGCTCAATTTTGTGACGCGCCAATTGGCTCGGATGATTGTTGAAGATGGCGAAGGAGTGACGAAATTTGTCGAAGTTCATGTGAAAGGCGCGGCAACCTATCAGGATGCAAGAAAGGCCGCTGAAGCCGTCGCCAATTCGGCCCTCGTGAAATGTGCCTGGTACGGCGAGGACCCGAACTGGGGCCGGGTCATGGATGCAGTCGGCTATTCGTCGGCAAAAGTCCGGGAAGAGATGATCGATATATTTTTCAACGGCGCTATCGCCGCTCAACATGGGATGGCAAGCAGCACTCCGGAGGAAACCCTCAAGGAAGTGCTCAGAAACAAAAAGTTTACAGTTACCATTGACCTCCACTTGGGCTCGGCCGAATACAAGGTGTTTACTACCGATTTAACGCCGGAGTACGTGAAATTTAACATGGGCGAGTAAATCGAGGAGAGGGAGAAACAGGAATGCAGAATCAATCCGGGGTCGGGAAAGCTGAGGCGCTTCTGGAAGCGCTTCCGTTTATCCAAAAGTTCCGCGGTCAGACGTTCGTCATCAAATATGGAGGCAGCGCCATGGAGGACGATCACCTGATCGAGCGTCTCCTTCGTGACGTCGTTTTTCTGGAAGCGGTCGGCATCAATCCGGTGTTGGTTCACGGCGGCGGGAAGTCAATCACTCAGCGGATGCGTGAGGCTGGAAAGACGCCGCGGTTTGTGAATGGACTCCGGCTCACCGACGAGTCCACGATCAAGATCGTTGAGGAGGTCCTGGACACTGTGATCCGGCCTCGCATTGTCGAAACGATGCAGCAGTTCGGCGGGCGCGCGGAAGGGTTTTCCGGGCGGGACGTTTTTAAAGCCAAACGATTAGCGCCTCAGTTTGATGGCAAAAATCTGGTGGATGTCGGGTTTGTGGGGGAGGTCACGTCACTGGAGCTCAGCGGCGTCAGCGAAGCAATCGATCGGGAAGTGGTGCCGGTCATCTCGCCGATCGCGCAGACCGAAGAGGGAATAATCCTCAATGTCAATGCCGACGTGGCTGCCGGCGCGATGGCGGGTGCGTTAAAGGCAGCCAAAATGATTTATGTCAGTGACGTGATGGGCGTGATGCGCAATGTGAAAGATCCGAATTCGCTCATTCCAACCGTCAATCGAGAAAATGTGGCTCAACTCATCGATCATCACATCATCGAAGGAGGCATGATTCCGAAGGTCCTTTCGGCAGTCGAGGCTCTCAATGAAGGGGTTGGAAAAGTGCACCTGATCGACGGACGGATTCCGCACGCGTTGCTGCTCGAAGTCTTTACCGCTGGAGGCATCGGCACGGAAATAGTCCCCTGAGCTCTTGCCCGTTCGGCCCAAAACCAATCTACGGATTGGTTTTGGGCCGAACGGGCAAGAGCTCAGGGGACTATTTCCGTGCCGATGCCTCCAGCGGAGTTGTCAGTGCCAGTGCCAGTGTCAGTAGTATTAAGCGTGGTGTTTGCCGCTGGCACACAACGATCAGATTTTCTCTGGTAGACGACCTGAGCCTCACCACGTTGTCTCTGCTCGGTCGTTGGCAGCTTAAATTCATGACCGGCACTGGCACTGACACTGACAACTGCTAAAACTGCGGCAGCCATTGTTTTTGGGCTTCCAACATTTCGTCCACCATGCTCCGGATTTGGGGCAATGTGCAAACTGCCGCGGTCAGTGGGTCGAGCATGACAGCGTGATAGACGGCTTCCGTGC
>Ga0210386_10005589_pt1 | contig 10185 bp, 8 predicted proteins | sample IncBWH32OmetaG_FD_160091 | JGI IMG/M metagenome (GOLD analysis project Ga0210386, IMG submission 160091) | Forest soil microbial communities from Barre Woods Harvard Forest LTER site, Petersham, Massachusetts, United States - Inc-BW-H-32-O ... | reverse complement strand
CTCATGCGACCGCGAATCCCGCCACGGTTGCACCCGATGAACCCGGAGAGATCACCAATATTTCTTTCGTCCAAGTCGGCGCGCTTTGCATTTTTACCGGGATGCTGATCGCGATTCCGGTTGCCATCTTGTTTTGCAGACGTGCTGCGACTCGATCCGGCAGCCAGGACCAGGGCACTGATTTCCCTTGGCTCCATTTGTTCGGAGCGCTTTTGCTGGGCTATTTCCTCATCCTTTTTTTCTACTCGGGCAACTTTCTGAACCCGAAAGGCGTTCTCGGGATCTTCGAAACTTTCAAAACTTGGACAAAGACCGGCGTCGATTCGGCGGGCCACGGTAAACCGGCTTACGACCTTTTCTCGCTGGTGCCGCATCCGCTGCGGCATTTCGGACCACTCGCCACTCTCGTCCGGCTCAAGCTTAACTGGTATTGGGTTGGGCTGATGCTCACGTATGAATGGTTCTCAGTGCTAGGGCTGGCATTTGCCGTGAGATACCTGTTTGGCGGCAATTCGCCACTGCGATACCTGGCGATCTACGGCGTTGGCGTTCTGTTCGTCTACTCGATCATCCCTTACAAAACGCCGTGGTGTATCATCTCTATCGATTGGCCTTTTCTGTTCTTGGGGGCAGCAGCGCTAGTTTTTCTTTGGGACAACCTGCCCGGGCTCACGCGGTTCGCATCGGTAGCCATTGGTTTGTTCCTGTTCGGCCACCTCGCTTACAAGTCTTATGGTCTTAACTTTGTGCACTACGACGACCCTAAGGAGTTGTACGCCTACGTTCAGACCTATCGAGATTACCGGAAATTCGTCGATCCGATATTGCAGAAACTCAAGCTAGATCCGTCCGCAAAACACCATTTGCATGGACTGATACTGCTCGAGAGTTACTTCCCTATTCCGTGGGTAATCGATGAAATCCGGGACGTAGGCTACTACGCGGAAGGCGAGGATAAATGGCCAAAAGATCTCGACTCCGATTTTATTGCAGTACTTGATTCGGATTCCCAGGACTTGGAAGATCGACTAACGAAAAAGTACTTCGTAGAGACGTTCCGCCTGCGAGACGGGATGGATCCCTGCAAGGCCTACTTTAAATACGACACCTTCAAGGATGTCTTCCCGGGAAGGCAGCCCGAATTTGACCCTTCCAATCGTCCTCAAGAATGAAGATCTCGCTGCTTTTCCTGACCTGGATCGCCTTGTCGACGTCACTTGGTGTCGGCTTTGCCTATTCACCGTATGGACTGGTGCCATGGACAGCAGCAGTTTCTTTAAGTGTAAGCCTGGTCGCCCTGTTGATCGCCGTCCTGGTGAGCCCCGGACAGATGCTCAACCGTTTGGAAAAGATTCAAGCCAGCGGAATAATCCTCGCCATCCTGTTTTTGGCTTTCGCCATCCGCGCCTTTAGTCAGGTGATTTTTGTCGAAGACGGAGCGGTCAAAGTCCTTTCGCCGAACAATCTCGGCGATATCTGTCTGCATCTGACGCAAATCAATTTTCTGGCATCGAACCCACACTACTGGCCGGAAAACCCGATCTATGCCTTCGACAAACTGCGATACCCCATCGGCATCGACATATTCAACGCAGAGCTGAAGCTGATTGGCATTTCGCCAAACTTGGGAATTATCCTGGTAGCGTTCCTTGGCTCGTTGCTGACCCTAAGAGCTCTTTTTCTTTTCGGCGGACCCTTTGCGGTGGCCGCTTTCTTATTCAACGGCGGGCTCGTCGGCTTCATCATGTTCGAGTCATGGCCCTGGCACCTGGAAGACTACCAAGCCGATGTTGCTTGGAAATCGATCCCGCTGGCCCTTTTTGTGACTCAGCGCGGCCTGCTATACGCAATCCCAGCCGGACTAGTTTTAATTACCCACTGGCGCCGGACCCTGGATTCCCAAACCGACCGGCCTCATCTCCCTTTCTGGGGAGAATGGTTGTTGTACTCCACGATGCCGCTTTTTCATTTACACACTTTTATCTTTCTCTCGTTCCTGTTGCTCTGGTGGTTTTTATTCGGGAACCCGAACTGGCGCGGGCATCTGATCCGGCTAGTCGTGTTCTCGTTTATCCCGGCTACATTTTTTGTTTATGGTGTGACCGGCTTTGGCAAAACCAATGCTCTCGCTTGGGAGCCAGGTTGGACCTCGGTGGTCGAGGCGCACGAACACTGGCGACATTTTTGGTGGTTCAGCCATTTGCCCCACGGCGTGCAAGCACCCATGGTCTGGTTATTGAATTTCGGCCTCGTGCTACCGCTGACCATCATTTTGCTGATTTATCTCTGTTTTCCCAAAGGCATCGATGTTTGGCGGACTCGGTTCAGGATGCGTCAGATTCTGCTCCCGGCGATCGCGATGTTCATTCTGTGCGCGTTCGTCCGTTTTGCCCCTTGGGACTGGGACAACACCAAGCTCTTTTTCTGGGCTTACATGCTGATGATGGTGGCGATTTGGGAAATGTTCCTCAGCCGATGGCATCCGCTCATTCGGATACCATTCCTGTTCTTTTTTTTCTTCTCTGGTTTCGTCAGCCTGCTAGGTGGATTGGCGCCGAACAACGAGCACGGATACGCGATCGGTGAGGAGGCGGAGTGGACCCAGGTTGATGACGCCCTCAAAGCGTTTCCTGCCGAAGCCGTATTCGCTATTTACCCCACCTATAATCATCCCGCGCTGGTAGCGGGTCACCGAGTGGTTCTAGGGTTTCCAGGCCACCTTTGGAGTCATGGACTTGAATACAGGTCGGAAGAACAACTCCTTAACAAAGTGATGCTCGCGTATCCAGGATGGGAGCCGCTATCTGGTAAACTGGATATCGACTACTTATTCTGGGGTCGGTTCGAACAGGAGCATTACCCGTCCACCGCTCATTCGTGGGACAGCTACCCCGTCGTCGCAGAGGGTCCGTGGGGGAGGGTGTTTGATTTACGAGGCCTGAAGAAAGAAGCGGCGACCACGGCAGCGCGAAATAATTAGTCATCAGTAATCAGTGGGTCAGTAATCAGTTCAGGAGCCGGGAGCCAGAATCCAGGAGCCAGAACGGCAGCCCATACGGAGTTGGCGAGCCACCGGGCAGTGATCGAACTACTGGTACGAATCCGCCTAGACGGCGTATGCGCATCTTCTTAGCCCTTGGCTTTTAGCTCCTGAACTGATTACTGGTTACTCGCACGCCAGCCCGTGCAGTCCGTTCTTGCGCTCGTCTTGCTCATCCGCGGGTTTCAGCTAAAGATCTCTATGGCCGATTTCGATCTCATCGTCCTTGGCGGAGGACCTGCTGGATACACTGGTGCAATCCGAGCTGCTCAACTCGGGCTAAACACGGCAATCATCGACAAACGCGAGGTGCTCGGTGGGACTTGTCTAAACATCGGTTGCATACCTAGCAAGGCGCTGCTGGTGTCATCCCAATATGTGCACTTTGCTCACCATGAAGCGCAGCATCACGGATTGAAGTTCGACGGCGTACAGGTGGATCTGGCCAAGCTCATGGCTCGGAAACAAACTGTCGTGAAGCAGCTCACGCAGGGTTTGGAATTCCTGATGAAGAAAAACCATATCACGCGCATCCGTGGCATCGGTCAGCTCGTCGCTCCCAGTAAAGTTGTGGTCACTCAACCGGACGGTTCCACTGAAGAACATCGCGGCCGGAATGTGATTTTAGCCACCGGGAGCGTGCCCATGGAATTGCCGAATGTAACCATCGACCGCGAGCGCGTGGTGACCAGTGATGAGGCCCTCTCTTTTACGGAAGTTCCCGCGGAGCTTTTAGTGGTTGGCGCGGGCGCCATCGGGCTCGAGCTGGGCTCGGTTTGGTCGCGGCTGGGCAGCAAGGTCACGGTGCTTGAATTCTTGCCGCGCATTGCTGCCTTTCTCGATCCCGATGTCACCCAGGCCTTACAAAAGACTTTGGAAGCTCAAGGCCTCAAATTCCATGTCGAAACCCAGGTAACGAACGTAGCCCTGCAAGATAAAAAAGTTCTGGTACAGGCCAAAACTAAAGGAGAACAGAACCCCGAGTTTCAAGCCGACAAAGTCTTGGTGGCGGTTGGACGGAAGCCGTACTTAGACGGCGCCGTCGCCAAGGATTTGGGCCTGAAATTAACCGAGCGAGGTCGCGTTGCCGTAGATGAACAATTTCGAACCAACCTCCCCGGTCTCTATGCCATCGGCGATATTATAGATGGGCCCATGCTGGCGCATAAGGGTGAAGAAGATGGAATCGCTTGTACCGAATTTATCGCCGGTAAGTCCGGGCATCTTAACTATAACGTCATTCCGAATGTAATTTATACCCATCCGGAAGTGGCCTGCGTTGGGCTGACGGAAGAGGCCGCCAAGAAGAACGGCACGCAAATCAAGATCGGGAAATTTCCCTTTGTTGCCAATGGTCGGGCGTTGGCGAATGATGAATCGGCCGGTTTCGCCAAGATCATTGCAGACACCCGAACAGATAAGCTACTCGGGTCTCAAATTATCGGCGGCAACGCTTCGGAGCTGATCGCCGAAATAGTCAGTATTATGGAGTTCGGCGGCAGCGCTGAGGATCTCGGCCGGACCGTCCACGCTCATCCGACGCTGAGCGAAGCGGTCAAAGAGGCAGGCCTAGCGGTGGATAATCTTGCGTTCTCGATTCCGCCGAACCCACGCCAGTGAGGCTGCGAGGAAGACAGAAATTCTCACGCAAAGCCCAAGGATTGCAGAGTAGAAATTGAATAGCCGCAAAAGAACGCAAAGAGCGCAAAACAAGCCAGCACAAGAATTAACCGCGGATGGACGCAGATTTACGCGGATTTGGATTCTGGGCTTCGGTCACGGTGCTAGCCCATGGAAGCAATTTTGTCGTCTTTCGCCCTTTATTAGTGATCGAAACTCTGAGCTACTGTATTTGATCCGCGTATATCTGCGTTCATCCGCGGTTCATGTTTTTGCGTTCTTTGCGTTCTTTTACGTCTATTAATTGTCTCCTCTTAATCTTTGCGCCTGGGCGTCTTTGCGTGAGATTTTTGCCTAATGTCTGCAGAAACGGTGAGCGCTATTCTCTTGAGGCGGATCCGTTTCTCGGAAACGAGTCTCATTTTAACCTGGTTCGGGCAGGAGACGGGTAAGATAAAGGTCATCGCCAAAGGCGCTTTGCGCTCGGGAAGCGCATTCGCCGGTAAAATCGATTTATTCTTCCGGTGCGACCTAACTATTTCTCGGTCGCGAAAAAGTGAAATCCACACACTCCGTGAACTGGTGGTGGTCGAGCCGTTTTTGAGCATTCGAACAGATTATCTGCGTACACTCACCGCCTCTTATTTCACCGAGTTGGTTGAGGAAGCGACGGAACTAGAACACCCTGAGCCGGAGATTTTTGATCTGCTCCGCCGCGGCTTAGACTATCTGGAGCGCGAACATCCGAATCTCCGGGCCATTATTTTCTTTGAGGCCGAGCTCGCGAGGTTGCTCGGCGTGCAAATGGCGAAACAGACCGAAAGTTCTCGGCAATTGCTCGAGTCGCTGACTCGAGCTCCCGCAGCGCGGGTAGCTCTAATCAAGCAGCTGGGAGAGTGATATGGCGTAACGGCGTATCGGCGTGTCGGCGTATAGCATGCGCCGGGCGCTGCGGTGGGATAGACCTATGGGACTCATGGGTCGGACTTATTAGTCCCATGTGTCCTATAAGTCCCATTAGGTGTACGACCCCGGCACGCATTTTCGCGCCGACACTCCCATACGCCGTTACGCCGTTACGGTTCCGCCTCCAACTCCATCCCCTGCTCGCTCGCTGCTCTTGCGCCAGGCAAAATGGCATTTAACAGGAAAGCAAAGATGCCTCCGGTCGTAATTCCAGACTCAAAAACCAGACGCAAAGCTTGCGGCAAAGGAGTCAGCAACTCCGGGACGCTTTGGACGCCTATCCCGGTGCCCAAAGAAAAAGCGACGATGAGTAGTTCGCGATGGCCGAGATGAACTCTTTGTAAAATGCGGATGCCGGCGGTGGCCACAAAACCAAACAACAAGAACGTTACGGCGCCCAGCACAGGTCCCGGTAACGAAGCGATCCAGCGCCCAAACTCGGGAATGAGACCCAGTAAGCAAAGAGCAGCCGCCACCCAATAACCGACCTGCCTGGTTGCCACACCAGTCAGCTGGATGACACCGTTGTTCTGGGCAAATGTGGTACTAGGGAAGCTGTTGAAAATGCCGGCAACCAGGCTATTCAACGAGTCTCCCATCACCCCTCCCCGGATCCTCTGCCAATAGACTGGACCGGAGATCGGCTCATCGGAAAGCTGAGAGGTCGCTGTAACATCTCCAACCGTCTCTAATGTGGTGATGATGTAGGGCAAAATGAAGGCAATGAGAAACTCTGGCCGCAACGCGAATCCAAACGCCAGCGGAACAGGAATTTGGACCCAGCTGCTTGCTGTCTGCGGTTGGCTCTGAACCGCACCAATCCCAAGACAAACCAAGTAGCCAACGGCCAAGGCAATCGGGATCGCACCCACCCGGCTCCAAGGCATATTGAGGGCGTTGAGTGCTAAGACTAACAACAACACCAACCCGCTGACCGCCAAGGCTACCCAGGAAGCAACGTTAGGACCAAGACCGGAAGCCATGGTGTGAAACCCGACCGGTATCAGCGACAGCCCGATTAACAGAACGACGGTACCGGATACCAGCGGAGTGAATATCCTCTGCAGACGCACCAGGAATTGCGCCAGAATTAGCTCAGTGGGCGCACAAACTATCGACATCCCGATCATTAGCGCCACGCCGCCTTCACGGCCTGCCTGGATCAGTGGGGTTAGGAACGCAAAACTGGTTCCTTGAACGGCCAATAGCCGTGAACCAAACCAACCAAGACCACGTACCTGCACCAGAGTACCCAGCCCGGACGCAAACAGTCCCATACTGATGAGATAGGCAGTATCTGCAGGTGGGAGCTTTAATTCCTTAGCCACCAAAAGAGGCACACTGATGACGCCGACAAACATGGCCAGCACATGCTGAAGAGAGACAACAAGCGCGGTTTGAATCGGCAACTGATCGCGTAACCGATAAAACAAACTGGACGAACCTTGGGACCCCATTAAAACGAGGACGTTACGAAAAGGACGCTGTAGCGCAAAGCGTAAAAAGCGGGAATAGGTTGGCGCGCCGTGTTTATCGCGAAGAGGTAGGCGAAAAACCCGGCGTGCCCACGATGCCGATTCCCTTTGTCGTACGATCGCGCCGGTTTTGAGCCGTAGGGCGCGGTGTTTGATTCCGGGCGCAGCTAAACCATGGGTCAATCGAAACCGAAAAGGCTGCTACACGCACGGCGCAGCTCAAATCAGGCGCGGGGTGACCGAAGAACGAAACAAAGTCTGCAGCGCGCCGAAATTTTCGCCCTACCGCCTCGCCTAATACTCGTGATACGCGTGATGCCTTTTCTTTGCGGTCGAACTCTTCAAGACCAAACTTCCGCGTCCATGCGCCTTTGACTTCGCATGTGCGCCACCGCCTTTGGCGGCTATTTTTTGAATCTCTTCTTCCTGGTACGCCTGTATCATCGGTTTCAGGGTTGGATCGAGACGTCGCATCTGGGCACAAACCGTATAGTAATAAGCCCGAAGGAAGTTCTTCCGAGCTTCGGTGCTGAGCGCTCCTTTCGCCTCTTTTAACAGATAGTTAGCACGGGCGCTTCCCATGGCGTTATCCTTGATCTCTCTAAAACGAGACTCATCCTGTGGCGTATGTTTTGGCTCCGCCGATGCCATGGTATACGGCGTCTCATTTCCAGGGGTCTGAGCCGGGGGCGGAGGTAAAAAGTTCGGCTCCGGCAAGAGAATGGTCGGAGGCTGTTCCTGAGGAGCTCCGTCCGGCAAGGGGCTTTCGATTTCCTCAGTCATTGTGGCCGGAGCTGGAGCCGCCGAGGGCGAAGGGAACGGAGACGCGTCCGACTTTGGTTCGTCAGCCAACGCGGAACCTAACAGTAGGAAGATGGCCAGTACCCAGACCTTGGACTCCATAGAAGCGAACGCTGGAAATATTACCACTCCCAGGGAATTCTGGCTAGCGTCTGCTCATCAGACAGAATTTACCACAGAGACACAGAGAACACAGAGGGGACGTTGAATAAGCTTTATCTCAGTGACCTCTGTGCCTCTGTGGTGAAATTTGGTACTCACGGCGCGCCGGCAGCTCTTTGCCTTTCTCGCCAATACTTACGCCACATCTTAAAGTCCTCCTGCAGCAACTCCAGCATGGTCAACGCGGCCTGTTTCAAAGCTCCCACCTTAACGCTCTTGAGGCGGTCACTCAGCTCCTCCCGGCCCTTAGTCAACTGATGCAGGTTAGCTGTTTCGAATCCCATGGAGAAAAGCAATCGCTCCCGATCAAAGTTGATCTGCTGCACGGTCTCTTCCAATTGAAGTTCAGCCAGATCGATACGCCCACAATCCGACATTATCGGGCGAACTAACCAGCCTTCCTGAGTACTAGTATGGGGCGTACTCGGGCGTCCTGGTCCTTTTAATAAACGATCCGTGTGAACGTCCTTTCCCGATTTGCCAGTCGCCCAAAGCACTGCCGATGGAGCCATACTCTTACCTTCGACGGCAACCGGCCCCCCATGGTGTTCGGTATAAGCGAAAAACCTTTGATGACCGAGACTGCCAAGCCCCTTAGTTACCCCCTTTTGCATTTCTCGAAACTCGATCGGGACATCTTTCGGCATCGCTTGCCGCATCCTGGCTACCAGAGCAGCCGGAATCTGATCTTCACCGACCGATTGCGTCTTCTCCCGGAGCCAACGCCGCCAAAAGAACTTAGGTTCTTTCAAAGCCGCCCGCACCAACCGCAAAAGCCAGGCATGCCGGCGCTCGAGCACGAACGGTTGAGGCGCATCTTTAAGACCCGCGTAATACCCCTCGCGGACACATTCGCAGATTTCGACCAGAGTAAGGCCGCCTGCCGGCGTTTGCTCCGAAGCTAGCTCGGCGCTCATAATTAAACGCACCAAATCCGCAGCAAACGACATCATGGCCACTTCGTCATAATCATTCACGCCCCAAATCAGCCGCGCATGACCGTCACGCCAACTACCAAAATTCTGAATGTGCAGATCGCCCACCGCGAATACCTGCTCGGCGTTAGCCAAAGAAGGGCAGGCCGCATACCAGCGTTCGCACCAGCGGTAAAAGGTTGCGCGAAAGAACATAAAGATGTCGTCCGCCATGAACTGATGTTTCACTTCCAGATCGGGTTCCCGCACACTGATGTGCCCGCGCAGCCAGGTTTCAAAACCCAGCGTTGACTGCACAATATTTCTCGTCGGATTCATTTTTGACGTTCGGTTGCGGCTTCGGCTTTCACCGGCTACGGGGCGACAAGCCTCGGCTCGCACTGAGGCCCATCGTACCAAATACGGGAAAACTAACAACTCTGTACTATCCAGTTGTTAGACAAATTGATCGGGTGAGCTTTGTCCCGTAGGGACTCTGTGATGGTAGCCTGGCAATTTATTGCCAGAGATTCGTTCGCAAGCCGATCCGTCCCGTAGGGACCTGTCGGACTTTGCGAACTTTTTGGGCCAGTTTTAGCGGAGGAGTGGGGTGATGCCCGTGGGGCTGCGGTATTTTTTTGTGGGGCGCAGCGGTATGGCGCAAGCCTGCGCCGGGCTCGAGATGGCTTGTGGTTTGTTAGGCCAATTTGCGGAGGTTAAAAGCGAGGCAGACCAGTTGCCATTCGGTCTAAACTTTTTCTAATCCACGCAAAGTGAAGCGCTGGAAGCCCAGAGTCTGTTTGATAAAGCCAAAAGCTCCTTCGGCTACCGTTTGGCGCCGACGTTGCAACCACTGTCCGTGGAGCGTGTCGATGCGCCTTTTGATTAAATGCCGCATGTGACGTGCTAAGCGTTGTCTGCGGCTATGCCAACGTTTTGAGCCCTTATCGCTGAGTTTAGGCCGGGGCGGGTAAAACACTTTGGTGCCTCGGGTTTTTTCTAATTCATAAGCTCTGGGTCCGCTCTCATAACCGCAATCGACGATCACTTCTTTTTACCTGACCCAACTCTGGACTGAGTTGCTCAAGTACTTGATCCAACAATTGGGCATCGCATCCATTGGCGCTGACGTTGTTAGTCACGATCAGTCCTGCTCCTTGGATATCGACCCCGATTTGAGCGTTATAGCCAACGACGGTGCCTGCCC
>Ga0210386_10005581_pt1 | contig 10192 bp, 6 predicted proteins | sample IncBWH32OmetaG_FD_160091 | JGI IMG/M metagenome (GOLD analysis project Ga0210386, IMG submission 160091) | Forest soil microbial communities from Barre Woods Harvard Forest LTER site, Petersham, Massachusetts, United States - Inc-BW-H-32-O ... | reverse complement strand
TGAATTTCTCATCTTCCGGTTCAGTCTTCTCGTCCGGTTCTGCCTCAGGAAGCATCCTCGTCATCGACGACGAGGGCGGAATCCGCGAGTCGCTCGAGGTCTTGCTTTCTCTCGAGGGCTACTCGGTGAAGACCGCTCCCGATGGCGAACAGGGCTTGCGCATGCTCGAATTGGAGACCTTCGACCTTGTCCTGCTCGATCTTGCGCTCCCTGGACAGAGCGGCCTCGATCTCCTTCCGCAGATCAAGGAACGCCAGCGCGAAACGCCGGTCATTATGATCACCGCCTATGGCACCGTCGAGAACGTCGTTGAAGCCATCCGTGCCGGCGCTGAAAACTTCGTTCAGAAGCCTTGGGACAACGAGAAGCTGCTCGCCGATATTCGCTCTGCCGTGGCGCGCTACAAAGCTGAAGAAGAAAACCTCCAGCTCAAGCGCACCCTCAAGCAGCGCTACAACTTTGCCAACATTGTCGGCAAGAGCGAAATCATGCTGCGCGTCTTCGACCTGGTTTCGCAAGTAGCGCCCAGCCGCTCCACCGTTCTTATCCAGGGCGAAAGCGGGACCGGCAAGGAGTTGATCGCCAAGGCCATTCACGCCAATTCACCGCGTCGCGACAAGCCGTTCGTGCCCATCAACACAGGAGCCATGCCGACCGAGCTGCTGGAGTCCACGCTCTTTGGCCACGTGAAAGGGGCCTTCACCTCTGCGATCGCCTCGAAGAAAGGACTCTTCGAAGTCGCCAATGGCGGCACGCTTTTCCTCGATGAAATCGCCACCATGGGATCGGACACACAGGCAAAAATTCTGCGCGTCCTGCAGGATCGCCGCTTCATGCACCTCGGCGGTATTCAGGAGATCCAGGTTGACGTCCGCATTATCGCGGCCACGAACATTGATTTGCGCCAGGCCGTCCGCGAAGGCAAGTTCCGCGAAGATCTTTTCTATCGGCTCAACGTCATTACCGTCGATCTTCCGCCGTTGCGCTCACGCCGCGAAGACATTCCGCTCCTCGTGAACCACTTCCTCGAGTTCTATGCCAACGAAAACGGACTCTCGCCACGGCGCCTCTCCGCTGACGCACTCCGTGCGCTGATCGACTATGAATGGCCGGGCAACGTGCGTGAGCTCGAGAACTCCATCGAGCGCGGCGTCGTTCTCTCGTCGGGTCCGATCATCGGCTCGGAACTCCTTCCCGGCCACATCACCGGCCGCAGCTTCCAGGACGCGCTTCTCGAGCACAATCCCAACGCCTCGCTCTTCGACATCCTCGAAGACATCGAACGCCGCATCATCGTTGAAAAACTGGAGCGCTGCAACTGGAACCAGACCGATGCCGCCGAGCAGTTCCACATCCCGCTCTCGACACTGAACCAGAAGATCAAGCGCCTCAACATAGAAATTCGCAAACGCGGACGCGAATAAGCAGTGGTCTCGTCGTCAACATAGTAGGCCGTATTGATTCAAGCGGATAATGTGGCGTTGACGATGACCACGATACGCCTCAACACTTTTAAAGCACGAATTACTCACTTAACCAGAGCGCGTGAAATGCCGGCTATTGGGGAGCGGAACTGTGCCTCGGACTCCCAAGTCGAGCGTAGAAGCCGAATATCGGGCCCCAGACATTGATGCCATAGTTCACATACTTGGGCTCGGACATGTAGAGGTTTGAAACGTGCATGTACGTTGCTCCTCCCGCAAAGCTGAACCGGGGATTCAGGTTGTACCGTGCTCCGGCTCCCATCATTAGGGTAATCGTCAGATCCTGGCCTTGCGCATAAAGCACACCGTGAGGACCCTGGGCGTCTATGTTCCCAATTCCTCCTCGCATCTCGTAGTACGGCGTGAGACGCCATCGGCGCGGAACAAAGTTGTGGCGAATCCCGTAGTCGAAGGCTACATAACGAGTTTCAGCACCGCGCGGAATCGCGGTATACGCAAGGCTGAATGAAAAATCGTCATTGCCGCGCAGAATGGGAGGACCGCAAATATTGTCGATGTGCCAACGCAGCGAGAGGATCGTTGGCACCAAAGTGTATTTCAGCGGCCACGTTGTGTAGGTATCACCGGTCACGAAGTTGAACACGAAAGGAATGTCGGCGGGAAGATAGCCGCTTTCTACCGACACTTCGAGCTTGTTCCGGTAGAAGATGTCCGAGTTGAAATCCGGTCGCTTCGGCGATACATCCGGTGGACGACGAACAATACCCGCGGCGTTAGGGTTGGGAACGTCAAAGACCACGGGAGTCGATGGGCCCTGCCCAACCGCGCATGGCGGAAAGCATGCCGTCGTGCACGTTGCGATCACGAACACTCCCAGAATTGGGACTACTCCGTTCGCGTTTCCCTGTCCCGATTCGGGCCCGTTAACCCTCAGTGAAAGTTTGCGAGAGATAGCCACACATGTTCGGATGCGTGTGCGTGAGTTTACGGCTAATACAGTCGGCGAACATACCCCTTTCTCCGTTTCACTCTTCTGACCTTTCCTCGTCCGACAAAGGCCCAAGCGAAGAAATGGGTCATTCCCATATCGCTGCCGACAAGGCAATCACGCAAACTCGCCGGATCATATCGGTGGGCAGCCAGCCTCTCTCAGCCAGCGGCCACGAAGCGCCGACATGTCTCGCTGGGCCGGTTCACGGCTTTCTCCCACTCCCGCAGAAACCATCGCATTCCATCCGGTGGTTGCAGCCAGGCCTCCGCGGAGGTCTGTCGCCACGCGCGCCGCATCAGCACGCTCAGATGCGGACTCCGCACGCGATTCACCGCGCAGAATGCGGACTCGTCGGTAAGATCGTCTCCGAGGTAAACTACAGGCGCGTCCGGTTCAGCTTGCTCCACAATTGCCTGTACCGCCCCGCCCTTGTCGCGCCCCACGCGCAATTCCACACCCGCCTCAAATTCCAGCAACGACAACCCGCTCACTTGCGCCGCAGGCTCAAACAGAGCGCGCGTCTTCTGCTGAATATGCTTCGCCTGCCGCGGAGTATGCCCGCGCCAGTGCATCACCACCGCATTCGGCTTGTCCTCAAACAACCCGCCAAATGCATCGCGCTGAAGCTGCTCTCGCAGTTCGTTCAGCTTGGCGCGAGCTTCCGGCGGAGCCTCCTGCATTTCCCGGCTGCCGTCGACAAGCAGCCGCTCCGCGCCATGCAATCCCCATACCTCAACCGGCTCCGGTAATCGCAGCATGGGATTGATCTCGCCCGCGGGCCTGCCCGTGATGACCGTCATTCGCGTGCGATTGTCTTTCTGAATCACTGCAAGAAGTTGGCGCACACCCGCCCACGGTCTCGCCTCAAATCGATTGATGCGAAAATCAGCCAGCGTCCCGTCGTAATCCAACAACAGCAGCGGAGCTTGGGCGCCGCTTAGCGAGCAAAAGAAATCTTCCAGCTTTTCTGCTTCTCTCTGGTTCAAATCTTGTCGCCTTTTAAGCCATCTTACGATAGGGGTCGATTGATATTACTGTGTCTCCCGATGTTCCGGCATACACGTCTGAGGACTCCGGACTCTCCAGCCGAACATCGCGAAGGTCCCCGAGGATCATCGCCGCCCACCGATAAATATTGTGTTCCATGACCTGCTTGCGCATCTCCTGCATGCGCAGCCTGCGTTCGTCGCGAGGCATGTCCAGACCGCGATGAATTGCCTCGCCAACTTCTGCAACATCGTAAGGGTTCACAATCAGGGCGTCGCGCAACTCGACCGCCGCACCGGTGAATTTACTCAATACCAGTACGCCGTCTTCATCGTCCCGTGCTGCCACAAATTCCTTCGCCACCAGGTTCATTCCATCGTGCAGCGAAGTCACCAGGCAGACATCGGCAATCCGGTACCAGCGGTTAACTTCATCATGATTGCACTGGCGATCTATCAGCACTACCGGCTTCCATCTTGAAGTCTGGAAACGATGGTTGATGCGCCGCACTTCCTCATCCACTCTCTTGCGCAGATCGGCATAGCTCGGAATGCGCGTTCTGCTCGGAGCCGCGATCTGCACCATCGTCAACCGTTCGCGGTGCCACGGATGCTCGTCGAGTAACTGCTCTATCGCCAGCAACCGCTCGACGATCCCCTTCGTATAGTCCAGCCGGTCTACACCGACCGCAATCGTCTCCGCACGCACACTGAACTCGGCGAGCAAGGCGCGCCGTTCTTCCGCGCGATCCTCTTCCCTCTGCGAGACCATCACGCGCAGCGAACTGGGAAGCCCGCCGCTGAACGCCACACTCACTGGATATGGTCTGATCATGGTCGTATGTCCCGCGCGCCGCGCCGTCATATGCTCGCGATCCGTTCGCGACTCCAGAACCCGGTCCACCGTCGAAAGAAAATTGTTGCAGTGCAGGGGAATGTGGAACCCGATCAGGTCCGCGCCCAGCAACCCGTCCAGCAGTTGCGCCTGCCACGGGCAGATCCCGAATGCTTCCGGATTTGGCCATGGAATATGCCAGAAAATCGCCACTCGCGCATCCGGTCGCGCCGTCTTGATCAGTCGAGGCAACAGCGCAAAGTGATAATCCTGCACAAACACCAGCGGCTCTGCGCTGCCCTTCATCTCGTCCAGCAATGCAGCGGCGAACCTCTCATTCACACGCTGGTAAGCTTCCCAGTCCGACGCGCGAAAGATCGGCCGCGTGTGCGCGATGTGGCAGAGCGGCCAAAGTCCCTCGTTCGAAAATCCGTCGTAGTAACTCGACTCCTCTTCGGGCGAAAGCCAGACGCGCCGCAGCGTATACTTTGGATCTTCCGGCGGCACGCGCAGCCGGTCGAATTCATCAACATTTTCACGGTCGGCGTTGCCGCTTCCACTGGCCACCCAGACTCCGTCGCAAGCGCGGAGCACAGGCTCGATCGCCGTCACCAGTCCGCTCGGCGGCACAATGCAGGTTGTCTTGCGCCCCTCGCGCACATGCATGTAAGGCTCGCGGTTTGAAACCACAAAGATCCGGCCGCTCGCCTTGTTCCGCATATGTACGGCAAGCCGCTCCGGTGTCCAGAAGTGCTCTCCGGCATCACGCAGACGCGCCTCTGCCGCCGCCGCCGCGCGCGCGGCAATCAGGCTTTCGGCCATCGTCTCCATCTCGCGAGCCAGCGGACTGAAGATGCTCAACTCGGTGGCGCCAGGGGAAAGGCCTCTCTCAAAATGTCCCATCCGCAGACGGCGCAATCGTTCTGCCACGCGCATGAGTGGGCGCATCAGGAACCACCGCACCATCAAAAACGTCACTGCGACGATCAAGAACACCGTCGCGACGATCCACCAGAAGCTTCGCCGCCATAGATCGTAACTCTGGTCTCGGATATATCCTGCATCGACGAGAATCACGAGCGCACCGACGAGGTTGTTGCCGTCATGGAGCGGAAAAACCTCTTCAAGCCATTGAATATCTCCGGTGCGCCCGAAGGCGTTGACCTCGGTACCCTTCTTGAGTGATCGCTCAACCTGGGTTCGCGATAGCGACTCAACCGGCGTCTTCTTGGCCAAAGATTCAAATGGCGCATGCGCCAAGGCCTGGAAAACAGCGGGAACGCCGGCAGATGAAATCAGCTCACCATGGGGATCGTAGACTCCAACGCCTAGCGCCCCGGTCTGTGCTTTGGCATTGGCCACAAGAGCTGCAAGGCCACCTGTGTTTCCCTGCGCGAATGCCTGCTCTATTTGCAGCTTAAGACTGTTCCCCATCCAGCTTGAGCGCCACTCAAGTTCCTGTCGAAGGACATGTTTGTGCTCCAGGACCTCAAAATATGTCGAGGCAATCGACAGCAGCGTCACGCCTGCAATGAGCGCAAGAATCAATCGCAAGCGAAACGAGTGCATGAATACCCCCTTTTGGGTCTTGAAGCAGGTACTTATTTGTTTAGATGCACAACTTCCGGTAGCTGTTCTGCATGTTCTCCACCAACAAAACCGCCAAATCCTTCAAGGACTTAGAAAGCTCAGAGCAGCCCGACGTTGCAATTCTGCGTTGGAACCGTCGGATCCCGCCTCATGCGCGATTCAAATCCATACATCCGCAGCCTTGGGATGCGCTATTCTGTGCAGGAGGGGCAAGTAGCCCGTATCCTGCAACTTACGGTGCGATAATCTGATGGCATTCCAATCGGTCGAGAATACCGCCAAGAACATCGTGGAAACGGTGCAGGCCTATTCGTTGTTTGCCTATCAGGGCGCTACGAATCTGTTTCGCCCGCCGGTCTATTGGCCAGATTTCCTCGTGCAGTCAGACATCATTGGGTTCGGTTCGGCCTCGATTGTGCTTCTCTCCGGCTTCTTCACCGGCGGAGTGCTGGCCCTGCAGTCTGCAGCAACATTGTCTCAGTTTGGTGCCACCGCCGTCACGGGAAGGTTTGTCAGCACCTCCATGATCCGCGAACTTGGCCCCGTGCTTACAGGCATCATGGTCTCGGGCCGCAACGCCTCCTCCATGGCCAGCGAATTGGGTTCCATGGTCGTCACCGAGCAAATCGATGCCATGCGAGCCCTCGGGGTTGACCCCATGCGTAAACTTGTCACCCCGCGCATTTTCGCCTGCGTCACCATGCTCTTCTTTCTCACGATTGTCGCCAACTTTTTCGGCATCCTCGGCGGCGCGGCTGTCACGGTTTTCATGAATCACCAGAATGGCACCCAGTACTTCTCGATGGCCTATGAGTACTTGCACGTTGGAGACATCATGCAGGGTCTCATCAAGCCGCTGTTCTCAGGGTTCATCATCGCCAGCATCGGTTGCTTCTACGGCCTGCGAACCACCGGCGGCACCGAGGGCGTCGGCCGCTCCACCATCAAGGCTGTCGTCGTTTCCTCCGTGCTCATCATCTTTGTTGATTTCCTGGTCACCCAGCTTATGCTGACCATCTTTGGCTAATGACAAACCTCGACCTCTCGACCGCGTCCGCGCCGCACAATCTTCCCGAAAAAACCGGGCCGATCCTTGAGTTCCGCAATGTTTCCATCGGGTTCGATCACCTGGTGCTGGATGACGTTAGTTTTTCAGTAGGTCGGGACGAGACCCGCATCCTTCTCGGCCCTGCCGGCGTCGGCAAAAGCGTCCTTCTCAAACTTGCCAACGGACTTCTTTGTCCCGATTCCGGCTCCACCTACCTCTTTGGAGAGGAAATCTCGCGCATTCCTGAGCAGCAACTCTTCCACCTGCGCACCCGCACCGGCATGGTCTTTCAAGAAGGCGCGCTCTTCGATTCGCTCACTGTGCGCGACAACATCGCCTATCAGTTGATTCAGGAAGAGATCCCCGACGACGAGATCGATGTTCGCGTTCGCGAGGCGCTGCGGTTTGTCGGCCTCGAACAGACCTTCAGCCTCTTCCCCGGAAGCCTCTCGGGAGGCATGCGTCGGCGCGTCGCCATCGCTCGCGCTCTGATTCACAATCCTCAACTTCTGCTCTATGACTCCCCCACCGGCGGCCTTGATCCCGTCACTTCCACGACGATCATCGAGCTAATCGTGAAGCAGCGTGATGTCTACCACACTCCATCTGTTCTCGTCACGCACCGCCTGCAGGATGCTTTCACCATGTGCAGCCACCGATTCGAACCCGCGGAAGACCGCATGGTTCCGCTACCCAAGAACCAAATTGACCCGAAGACGACCTTCCTCATGCTTGCGGAAGGACATTTGATCTTTGACGGTTCACTCCACGAACTGGTCTCCAGTCAAGATCCCTTCGTACGCGAGTTTCTCGAGTAGCTTCCATCCTCGCAACTCATTTCTGCACCTGACGGTCGGCTCGATACAATGACGCAGACCTGCGCTCCCGCGCCGAGCGCCTTTGCCTCTCCCTTATTGAAAAGATGAGCGAAGCACACCTTGGAGAAACATGAAACGCGGACATTTTGGAAACTTTGCGCTGCTGGGACTTATCTTCTTCGCGCTTTGGCCGCGTCCGGTCTCAGCTTACTCGCTGCTCACCCACGAGCAACTCATTGACCTCACGTGGACGGACTCCATCGTTCCCCTGCTCCTCAGCCGCTATCCCAACCTCACCGCTACCCAGCTTGATCAGGCGCGCGCCTATGCCTACGGCGGCTGCGTCATCCAGGACATGGGCTACTACCCCTTCGGCGATGCATCGTTCTCTAACCTCACTCACTATGTGCGTTCCGGCGACTTCGTCGTCAACCTCTTTCGCAATGCAACCAACGCGAACGAACTGGCCTTCGCCATCGGGGCGCTTTCCCACTATATCGGCGACTCTGTCGGCCATTCGGAAGCCACTAACCTCGCTGTTCCAGTCGAGTTCCCCAAACTACGCGCAAAATACGGAGACGCCGTTAGCTACGCCGAAGGAAAACACCAGCATGTGCAGACGGAATTCGCCTTCGACATCAACGAGATCGCTCATCATCGCGTCGCTCCCCTCAGGTTCCTGCGCCACATCGGGCTTGCCGTGTCGATGCGGCAACTCGCTCTGGCTTTCTACCAGACATACGGCATCACAGAGAGCTTCGCTGGCCGGCGACGCATCAACACTCGCGGATACCGATTCGCCGTGCACACGTTCATTCCGCGCATCGCTTATGCGGAGACTCTGCTACATCGCAGCCACGAACCTCCTGATCCCACATCACCCGAGGTCATCGAACTCGAGAAGGAAGCAGCCGAAATGGCGCAGGAAAACCACTGGCAGATATACCGACGCAAGGCCGGAATCGGGACTTACATGCTTGCGGGGTTCTTCTTCATCGTGCCCAAGGTTGGCCCGCTCACGCTTGCTGCCGTCAAAGGCCCTACACAGCAAACGGAGGCAGAATACGCGCACAGCGTCGCCGTTTCCACCACGGCACTACGGCAAGTCCTTATTCGCTTCACTCCCGAGGCCGCGCGTTACAAGGGTCCCGTTCCACCGCTGAGAAGCCTTGCACACCCGAGCGACACTTCGACGCGCGACCCGCGCCATCCGTTGCCCAATCGCGATCTCGATACGGGCCGCGTGGTGCAGCCCGGCGGATATTCTCTCACTGATTCCACCTATGCGAAACTTCTCCACACGATTGTCCAGAATCCCAAGCAACCCATCCCTCCCGGCATCAAGGAAGATATACAGACGTACTACTCGAACCTCGACCTGCCCATCACCACCAAAAAAGATCCTGAGCGCTGGAAACAAGTGCTTGCCGACCTGAACACTCTGGCCGCTATTCCAACCAGCACCGCACCGGAACCCTTCCCCACCTACGGCTCCGATCAAGAGGCGGACGAATAAGGTCTCCACCGGTTCTCCCTTGCAGTTACCGCGTTCTTGCATTGTCCTTTCTCGCGGTCTGGCAAGCAGTAAGCGGCATCTGCTAGCCTTGCAGGTTTGGGCTACACAGAATGGCAAGGTGCAATCATGGCTTTTAAATTTCAGGGGGTTGACTTTCTCCATCTCGATGCAAGCTTCAGCGAGGATGAACTGCTGGTTCGCCGAACCGCGCGCGATTTCGTTGAAGATAACCTGATCCCGATCATCGAAGAGTGCTTCCGCACTGAGCGCTTCCCGCGCGAACTTGTGCCCGTCATGGGCGAGCTCGGCTTCTTCGGCGCCAATCTTGAGGGCTACGGCTGTGCCGGCATGTCTAATGTGGAATACGGACTGGTCATGCAGGAGCTCGAGCGCGGCGACTCCGGCTTTCGCAGCTTTGTCAGCGTGCAATCGGCTCTGTGCATGTATCCCATTTATACATTCGGCTCAAAGGAACAGAAAAATGCATGGCTGCCCGCCATGGCCAAGGGCGAAAAGCTCGGCTGCTTCGGACTCACCGAACCCGGCTTCGGATCCAATCCCGGAGGCATGACCACAACCGCTCGCAAGTCCGGCGACGAATACATTCTCAATGGCGAGAAGATGTGGATCACGTCAGGGAACCTCGCTGACGTCGCCGTCATCTGGGCCAAGGTCGACGACGAAGACCATCGCGTTCGCGGATTTCTGGTAGAGACGGATCGTCCCGGCTTTCGCGCCTTCGAAGTTCACGGAAAGTGGAGCCTTCGCGCCTCAGTCACCAGTGGGCTTTCGCTTCAAGACGTGCACGTGCCTGCGACGAATCTGCTACCTGGCTCAGGCGGTCTCAAGAGTCCTCTGATGTGCCTGAACCAGGCGCGATATGGCATCAGCTGGGGAGCCATCGGCGCGGCCATGTCCTGCTACGATACCGCGCTCCAATACGCAATGACCCGGAAGCAGTTT
>Ga0210386_10005580_pt1 | contig 10199 bp, 11 predicted proteins | sample IncBWH32OmetaG_FD_160091 | JGI IMG/M metagenome (GOLD analysis project Ga0210386, IMG submission 160091) | Forest soil microbial communities from Barre Woods Harvard Forest LTER site, Petersham, Massachusetts, United States - Inc-BW-H-32-O ... | reverse complement strand
CACGCGCTCCAATCAACGGTCGCGGCTCGGGCGGACACCCGAACCGCATGACGGATCGGGAGAGCGCCACGTCCGACCGTACGTGGCGCTCCCTCCCGCAGTCAGACCGCCACCGTCAGCGTTGCAGCGCTTCGACAGCGACGCCGAGCACAACCAGGACGAAGCACAGTCCGACGATCAGCACGGTAGGCCGCTTCATGGCGCGCATGATCGCGAACGCGAGCCATATCGACAACGCGAGACACAGGCAGCGCCACAGCCAGCGATTGAGCCGCATGGCGCGCTCACCCCACGATCTTGTCGAGGTACAGGGCGGCGCGCGTCGGGAACATCAACCCGTCGCTTGTGCGGTAGATCAAGCCTTCGGCCTCCAGGCGCTTGATCGCATCGATGGTGTCCAGACGGGTCGTCTGTGCGTCTCCCTGACTGCGGATCATCTCGTCCACGCTCCAGGGTCCGTCATTGGCGAGGAGCCGGGAGAGAACACCCCACTCGTGGGTCGCGTCGTCCTCAACCGCTTGGTTAGGCTGTTGCTGCATCGGAAGGTCCTGCCTTTCGGTGCCACGGCCCCAGGACAGTTCACGCTGTCGCTGGGGCCAATTTCTAGGATGCCGTCGAAGCTAGACTGCGCTTGCGATGCCCGCAACCAGTTTCGCTACTCGTTTCGCAGGACCCTCCTAGTAACAGCACCACAGGACGACCTTCGCGAGCGATGCCTCTCGAATGTGGGGAACGTCGAGCCTGTACCTGGCTTGTTGGCGTGAGCAGATCGCGATCTGGAAGACGCCCGATCGGGGTTGTAGGATCGCCCGCCACCATGCACGAGACCGATCCAGCCGTCTTCCTGATCGCCAGACCATCGATCGACATCGAGGGCATGCGCGGCTACCTCGAGGACGTGGGCGGCGAGTCATGGCTGGAGCGCCGTCTACAGGAGTCGGGCGATGCGCCAAATGGCGGCGAGCTGATCGTGGAGTTCGGGGGCAGGGCCTGCTACCGCAGCTGGGAGCCCGGGTTGAATCCGAACGTGACGCGTGTACGCACAGACCAGCGCGAATATTTCGCGAACATTCTGCGCAGCGCCCACGGGAGCGTGCTTGAGCACGCCAACTGGTCCTTTGCGCTGCGCAATGTGAGCCGTGTCTTCACTCACGAGCTCGTTCGTCATCGCGCCGGCTCGGCCTTCAGCCAGGAGAGTCTGCGCTACGTGCGCCTGACCGATATCGGCTTTCGCGTACCCCCTGCGCTCGAGCCTGTACGCGAGCAGGTGCTGAGCATCGTGGAGCAGCTCGAGGAATTTCAGGTGAGCGCCGCGGAGCAGCTCGGCATCGACCAGGAGGGCGTCCCGTTTCATGTCAAGAAGGAGGTGACCTCGGCGCTGCGCCGCCTTGCGCCGATCGGACTGTCGACGGACATCCTGTGGACCGCCAACGCCCGCACGTTGCGCCATGTGATCGAGATGCGTACCGCCGAGGGCGCCGAGGAGGAGTTGCGACTCGTGTTCGACAAGATCGCGCGGCTCATGCAGGTCGAGGCGCCCGGGCTGTTCCAGGACTTCACGCGCCAGGAGGATGGCGCGTGGGTCCCGGAGCACCGCAAGGTCTAGGCGTCCATCGTGCGCGTGCGCCACGCGCCCAGCGCGAGGAACACGACCACCCAAGCCAAGAGCACGACGACGGCCGTGCCGCTTGACAAAGTGACGGTGGCCCCGTGGCCTCCTTCGCCGACGTGGACCGGGCTGAAGTGAGCGGTCGCCTGGCTTAGCAGGCCCTCGCGGGTGCTGCCCAGGCCTTTGATGCTGGCAAGCAAGGGGCTGGCCACGATCTGCCAAGCGATCAAAGCGATGATTGCGGCCGGCTTCGAGGTGGTGAGGGAGGCGAAGCCCACCGCGACCGTGCATAGCATTCCCGTTGCCAGCAGCGTGAATCCGAGTCCGTTGAGGATCAGCGATCCGCCGGGCGTGGGGAGGTTGGCGGCGAACGCGAACGTGCCGACGAGCAGTAGCGCGTAGGCGCCGATCATCATCAGGAAAGTCACCGCCAGGGCAGCCGGTACGCGCGTGGCGAAGAGAGCGAGGCGCGAGCGCCCGGTTACCACGAGATCTCTAAAGACGCCGGCCGAGGCGTCGCCCGTACCGGCCTCCACCCCGATCAGGAGAGCGGCGAGCGGCCCGAAGAAGAGGGCGATCACGCGCAGACCGTCGGAGAAGTTCTGGGCTCCTCCCGCGGGCCCGTATTTGCCCGGATTGGTGGCGTGCTCGATTACCGCCGCGACGAAATAGATCAGGATCGGACCGAGCGCCAGCACCAGGGACCAGGTCAAGATGCCGCGTTTCTTGCGCAGCTTGAGAATGTCGGCGCCCGTCATCTGGGCTGCGATCGTGGCGTTCATGCCGTCACCTCCTCAATAGTGGAGTCGCTAAGTCGGGACGTGACCTCGAGGAATCGCTTCTCCAGGCTCTGGCGTACCGGCTCCAGGCGAGATACCGCCAGGCCGGCAGCGACGAGCGCGGCGTTCACGGAAGCGGCCTGTTCAGCGGCGGAGATGTCCGCGAGGTCGCTGAAAGTGACGCGTAGTCCCTCATCGGAGCGCTGTGCCTGGGCTACTTGCGCGCTTATTTCGAGCACTTCCAGCGCACGCACCGGATCGTCCACGCTGACGATCAGCTCGTGACGCGCACCCCCTTCGGCCAACTCGGAGATGGCTCCCTGCATGAGGATCTTGCCGCGATCGACGATCGCCGCGTGGTCGCAGATCTTCTCGACCTCGTCGAGCAGATGCGAGGAGATGAATATCGTGCGGCCCTCCTGCTCGACCATGTCACGGATCATTTCGCGGAACTCCTGGATTCCACCTGGATCCAGACCGTTCGTCGGCTCATCGAGGATGAGTAGCAGCGGGTCGGCTAGCAGGCAGCGCGCGACACCGAGGCGCTGGCGCATGCCGAGCGAGTACTTCTTGACCTTCTCGTCGGCGCGCTCTGAGAGGCCGACGCGCCGCAGAGCCGGCGCGATCCGATCGTGCGTCTCTGGGCCACGCGCGGCGGCGATGATGCGCAGGTTCTCACGGCCGGTGAGTTGCGGGTGAAAGCGTGGCTCCTCGACGATCGCGCCTACTCGCGCGAGTGCGAGAGCTCGCTCTGAGGGAACGGGGTGACCGAGCACACTCATGCTGCCGGCGCTCGAGTGCGTGAGACCGAGCAGCATGCGAATCATCGTGGTCTTGCCGGCGCCGTTTGGACCTAGAAAGCCGAAGGCGCTGGCGCGAGGCACTTGCAGATCGACGCTGTCGATCGCCGCGCGCTCGCCGAAGCGCTTGGTCAGACCTGTCGTCTGGATGGCCGTGGCGGTCGCGTCTACGTTGGGCGTGGGCAGGCTGTTGTCGGGCGGGGACATCGGTCTCCTTGTCGAACTTCAGCATCGCCGTGGGTCGCACGATCGAGATCGATCGGCGGGCGATGCGAGTTGGAAGCTGGTTGGACTGTTCCGACACTGTGATCGAAGCGAGCGCGGCACACCATAGGGGATTCCCCGTAGGGCTTGCGCTGATAGCAGAGGCGAGGTCGAAACACCTATCCGCGACCGCAGGGGGCCTCGCCGATGCCAGGCCGAGCACACCACCGGCCGTGGGGCTTCGGTCGCCCGATCAATCAATCAGCCTCCGCGCCCCGGTTTGGGAGCAACGGGTCAAACCTCGTTCGGCACTGCATCGAGAGAGACGGGGAGACGGGATTGGATCGAGTCGACCTTCCGTATCGCGGCGATGCACATTGAAATGAGGTCAGTGCTCTACCGTGTTGCGCATGGCGGAGCAGGTCCCGGCGGTATGCGATGTGCTCGATACGATCGAACGTCGCAACTGGACGCGCCTACGGCGCTTGCTCCATCCCGATATTCACTGGACTACCGCGGTCGAGGAGCATCTACACGGCGCCGAGGAGGTGGTCGCGCGGCTCTCCGACGACCCGCCGCCGGCCCCTCCGGCATACCACGAACTTCGTGACGGGCTTATGTACCGCTGGATCGACTGCCCAGGCTGATCGCACCTAGTCGAACGCCGTGGGACTCGTGCCCATTGGGGTGGCAAGGCAGACGGGCCGGACGGGGATAGCGGGAAAGTCCTTGAAATCTCAATCGCCCCGATCCGGAGGCTCCACGACAAAGCGCTTTAGCACTTAGAGCGACTAGCCTTGGGGCACGTGGAGATAACTAAGGAGCAGACCAAGACTCTCAATGCACGATCTTGACGACTACGACGAGCTTCGAGATGAGAAGTACCACGATGCGGCAGCCGAGGACGCTCAGGCCGAATGGTTTGAAGAGGCTTTCGCTGAGCGGATGGATGAGGTCTACGCGGAGCGGTTTCAAACCGAGGTCGTCGAGCGCATCGACGAGGTCTTCGACGAACACTTCGAGGCGATATTCCGCAGCCAGGTCGAGAGTTGGAGCGCCAAGCACTGGCCACCCGCTGAGACGACTGCACATCGCGTCGGACGAGAAGCAAGAGCGTTCACCAATGAGGGACTGTATGCGCCTGCCGTCGTATGGTCGGCGACGTGTGTCGAGATAATCCTGCGCGACCTGACTCTGTCTCCGATCTTCGTAGGCCTCTTCCTCGGGGAGCAGTGGGCAGATGCCGCGCTCAAGATCATGCTCGGCAACCGCTGGACGCGGCGCGAGACGCGGGCGATGGCTCGACATGTGCTCCACGCGATCGTTGGAATCGACGTTGACGCACTGGAGGCGCGAGCAATCCGTCCCTGGGGCGAGATCGACAACCTTTTGACAATTCGCAACCAAGTGGTTCACAGCGGCAGCGAAGTATCGAGCGAGATGGCGACGTGGGCCGTGGATGTAGCTGCGGCTCTGTACGCGACTCTGCTGCCGCCTCTGCGCAAGCTCTGTGGACTGACCGAGGAGGCTGGGTATCGGGCGCCTGAAGGGGGCACCATCCCTTAGATGGTGCGCAGGCAGGCGCGCCCTAGCCCACCGCCCGGTCCAGCTCAGCGCTCCGGGGAGCCCGTGATCTCAACTCAAGTGCGATGTGAGCTCCAGCCCTACCTTTGGGAGAGCTCGGCGAACCCGGTGATCAAACGACGCAACATGGGCGTGGTGCGCTTGGGCTGTGGCAAGCGCGAACCCGTCCCCGAGACTGATACTTAGAGCGCGATATCGCGCCGCCTGGAGATTCGTGCCATTCCTTTACCGTATCGTAAAGGCTAGCGCCGACTAAGCGATTGGATGGAGGCGCTTCGACGGACACTCCATCATGACTCGCGCGACCCCAGGCCACCTCATCAGATCAGACCACTCCATTTACACAAAGAACAGGACAGACCTTCATTTGGACTGCTGTCCCCCTTTGCAGGTTCCGGCCTGAAGACCGATTACGCCCACCCGTTTACAGTCCATCGAGGCTCACAAGCTGTCGCTGCATAGCCCAGCGACTGAGTTCATGTCTGCTCGATAGCTGGAGCTTTCGCAAAACCGCCGACACGTGCGCCTCGACCGTCTTGACCGATATCTCCAAGCGCTGAGCGATCTCCTTGTACATGTAACCCCTGGCGATGTGTTGCAAGACCTCACGCTCGCGCGCGGTCAGCTGGTCCAGCTCGGCCTGCTCACCCGGCGATGGGGCGCGAGCGAACGCATCGAGCACGAATCCCGCCAGGCGCGGAGAGAAGACGGCATCGCCCTCGGCTACGCGCACGATTGCCTCCGCGAGCTCAACGCCTGAGATCGTCTTTGTGACGTAGCCGCGCGCGCCGGCACGGATTACGGTGATCACATCGCTCGCGGCATCGGACACCGACAGCGCGAGGAAGCGCACCGCGGGGAGCGTTGGCAGGACCCTGCGAATCACCTCCTCCCCTCCACCGTCAGGCATGTGCACGTCCAGTAGCACCACGTCGGGCTTGGTCTGCTCGATCGCGCGCACGGCATCCTCGACCGTGCCGGCGTCGGCTACGACCGTCACGCGATCGCCTAGCTCGGCGCGTACGCCCGCCCTGAAGAGACCGTGGTCGTCGACGACTACGACACGCGGCGGATCGCTGTAATCGGCGCCTTCGCTCATGCCGACTGCAGCTCCATCGTGAGCTCCACCTCGGTGCCATCGCCGGGGGCGCTGTGTACGGTCGCGCGGCCGCCATGGCGGCGCATCCGCCCGACGATCGAGTCGCGCAAGCCACGGCGGTCGGCGGGGATCGCGTCCGGGTCAAAGCCGACTCCGCGGTCGCGGATGAACGCGACGACGCGCGTCGGTGTGACCTCGGCGTATAGATCGACGCGCTCGCTGCGTGCGAACTTGGCCGCGTTGGTCATCGCCTCGCGTGCGGCCTGGACGAGCGCCTCCGCCCGCGTGTCGAGGGGGCCGTCGCCGACGATCACCGCCTCGATCGGCACACTGTGAAGCTCTTCCACTTCACCCGCGGCCAGCTCGAGCACGGTCCCGATCGTGTCGTGCTTGGCACCGGCGTCGGGACGCTCGAACAGCCAGCGCCGCAGGGCGCGCTCTTGGCGACGAGCGAGCGTCGCGACCGCGGCGCCATCGTTGGAGCGCGTTTGGATCAGTGCGAGCGTCTGCAGCACCGAGTCGTGCAGGTGCGCGGCTACCTCCGCGCGCTCCTGCTCACGGATACGCGCCGCGCGCTCGAAGGAGAGGCTGCGCGCCAGACGCATGAACCATGGTCCGGCCACGACTATGAAAGCCACTGCGAGCACGGCGGCTTGACCGGCAACGCTCCTTCCTGGGCGCAATACTCCAACCGCGTGTAGGACCGTGAGAGCGAAGACGATCCGCAGCAATGAGCTAACCACCCTGACGAAGGCGTAGCCCAGGGACCGGGATCGAGTCGACCGGCTCGACGGTCGCGGGCGAGTACGTGCTATCGCCCGCTGAAACAGGGTCTCACCCTCGGATAGCCCGCCGGTGGGCATGTGCGCGCTAGCCATCTCGACTCATGATGCCAGCGACGAGGCCCGAGCCCTATAGGGGATAACCCCTACCTGACCTGAGGCTGCTCGGTAATAGGAAGGGGATGGAATTGGATGGGACGAGGGCGCAGCGACCCGCGTTAGGTGGACTGGACCGGATCACGCTTCTTGGGCCTGCAACTCCTTTACACGTCCCTCCAGCTCGCCCATGACGGCCGGGTCGCGCAGAGTTGTCACGTCTCCCAGCGCACGGCCCTCGGCGATGTCGCGCAGCAACCGGCGCATGATCTTGCCCGAGCGCGTCTTGGGCAGATCGTCGGCCCAGATGATGCGCTTGGGCCGCGCGAATTTGCCGATCCGCGCGGCCACCGTCTCGCGAATGCTGTCAACGGTGTCCTGATCGCCCTGTAGCTCCCCCTGGAGGGTCACGAAGGCGACGATCGCCTGGCCGGACTGCTCGTCGTGCTGGCCGATCACCGCCGCCTCGGCGACATCGGGGTGAGCGACGATCGCCGACTCGACCTCGGCGGTGGAGAGCCGGTGACCGGAGACGTTGACGACATCGTCGATGCGACCGATCACCCATATGTAGCCGTCGGAGTCGACGCGGGCCGCATCGCCCACGAGATAGGTTTCCTTGCCGAAGCGTTCGAAGTAGGTACTGATGAAGCGATCGTCCTCCTTGTAGAGCGTGCGCAACATCGACGGCCACGGATGCGTGAGCACGAGTAGGCCCTGACCTTCGCCGACGGGCTCACCGGTGGACTCGCTGAGCACCTGCGCACGTACTCCGGGGAACGGTTGTGTGGCGGAGCCCGGCTTGGTGGCGGTGATGCCCGGTAGCGGCGTGATCATGATCGCGCCCGTCTCCGTTTGCCACCAGGTATCGACGATCGGACAGCGTTCGCCGCCGATCACCTTGTGGTACCAGAGCCACGCCTTCGGGTTGATCGGCTCGCCTACCGATCCGAGTAGGCGCAGCGAGGACAGATCGTGGCGCTCGGGCCACCGCGCGCCCCACTTGATGCAGGCCCTGATCGCGGTTGGCGCGCAGTACAGGATGCTTACTTTGTAGCGTTCGACCAGTTCCCACCAGATGCCCTTGTCGGGATAGTCGGGGGCGCCCTCCCACATGACCGACGTGGCCCCGTTGGCAAGCGGACCGTAGACGATGTAGGAGTGGCCGGTGACCCAGCCGACGTCGGCCGCACACCAGTACACGTCAGACTCGGCTTTCAGGTCGAACACGTAGCGGTGTGTCGCGCTGACACCCGTGAGATAGCCGCCGGTCGTGTGCAGAATTCCCTTCGGCTTGGCGGTCGAGCCGGAGGTGTAGAGGATGTACAGCGGGTGCTCGGCGTCCAACTGCTCTGCCGCGCACTCCGGATCGGCTTCGGCGAGGATCTCGTCGTAGTAGACGTCACGACCCGCCTTCATCTGGCACGGCGTGCCCTTGCTACGTACGACGACGATCGTCTCCAGCGTCGACAGGTCGCCCATGACCTCGTCGACGCGGTCCTTGACGGGCGCCGTCTTGCCCTTGCGGGCCGCACCGTCGACGGTGATCAGCGCCTTTGCTTCGGAGAACTCCATGCGCTCGCGCACCGCCTCTGCCGAGAAGCCGCCGAAGACGACGTTGTGGGGGGCGCCGATTCGTGCGCATGCCAGCATCGCCACCACGACCTCGGGGATCATCGGCAGGTAGATGCCGACTACGTCGCCCTTGCCGACTCCCTGATCCTTTAGCGCGCTGGCAAAGCGCTTTACCTCGGCAAGCAACTCAACGTAGGTGATATCGCGCTCCTCACCACCCTCGCCGCGCCAGTGAAACGCCACACGCTCGCCTCGACCGGCCGCAACGTGGCGGTCAAGGCAGTTGTAGGAGGCGTTGATCTTGCCTCCCACGAACCACTTGTAGAACGGCGGATTGGAGTCGTCGAGGACCCGCTCCCATGGGGTGAGCCAGTCGAGCTCCCGCGCCTGCGCGGCCCACCATGCCTGTGGGTCGCGCGCCGCTTGCTCGTAAACGGCGGGGTCGTTCAACCGGGCGTGTTCGCGAAAATCCTGGGGGGGCTCGAAGCGCTCCACCTCGAGCATCCGCCCCAGCTCGGAATCTAGCGCGTCGGAATCGAGTGTCATGAGCTAGACCTCCCTCCTGGCCCCTACCGTCGTTCGCCTTGCTCGCGGCATCGCTCCTCCTGTTCGCGCCCTTGCGCTTCTCACCCTCGAATCGACTTTCCTCGCACGGCTCTACCGTCCATCGGATCGACCCTGTGGCTTGCGCTTAGATCGGAAATGACTCTACTCGCCGAGTGGCATCACCGGCAGAATCGTTCGTTTGAACGTTGAGTTGGTTACAACCGCAAACGACGCATACCAGGCCGCCGCGGCGGTCGCGAGACCAAGGTAGCCACCCCAGTGGGTAACGGACATGTGCGGGCCCACCGCTCCTATCGCCAGCAGGATGAAGGTGGCGGTCAGCAACGCGAACACCAACAGCACCGCTCCGCTGACGCGCATCGCCGCGACCGTCATATAGGCGGTGAAAATCGCCCACGCCCACAAGTACACGCCGACAGCGTGACCGACGTTGCCTCCGATGCTCTTTGCATAGAACACATTGAGCGCCCAGAAAGAGATCCAGAAGGCGCCGTAGGAGCAAAACGCGACCGCACCGAAAGTGTTGCCGGTGCGAAACTCCCACATGCCGGCCAGCAGCTGCACGATGCCGCCATAGGCGAGCGCCAGTCCCAGCACCACCGGCGTTCCCTTTTCGTCGACGAGGTTGGCGTTGAACATCGAAAGGACGAACGTGGTCATCGCGAACGCCGCCAGACCCAGCGGCGCCGGGTTGGCCGGCGACCACGAGCTCGCCACAGGCCGCTCGCCGGTATCTGTCTGGGCTAGCGGCGGGCTTGCTCCCTGTGCGGCACGTGGGTGGATAGAAGCGGCCTCCATGGGACCCTCCCTTCACGCCGCCCCCTCAGGCGGCTCTTGATGCTTGTCAAGACTCACGATCGAGGCCGGCTGGAAGCCAACCCACGGTCTCCTCTATTATTCCCGCTCGGGCGGGGCGCCAATCTTCGATGTGGGCGCCCGAGTGGCCGATGTCCATCGACAACTTGGTACACAGCGGACAAAGGTCGTCATCTACCCCGCTCCTCGCGCCGCCACATGCAGGTCGCGAGCCGCATGCCAGGTCAACCGGCCGCCCGCAGGTCGCGAGCCCGCATGGAGGTCAATCGCCCGCATGCAGGTCGCGAA
>Ga0210386_10005577_pt1 | contig 10202 bp, 4 predicted proteins | sample IncBWH32OmetaG_FD_160091 | JGI IMG/M metagenome (GOLD analysis project Ga0210386, IMG submission 160091) | Forest soil microbial communities from Barre Woods Harvard Forest LTER site, Petersham, Massachusetts, United States - Inc-BW-H-32-O ... | reverse complement strand
CTATTTCTTTAGTAAAGAATCCCTGACCTTGCATGGCTGAGAACTGTTCATCAGGATTTTTATCGCCACGTGTTTTAATAATGTTCAGCTTGGTTTTAACACCAACCTTTTCTAATTCTTTTTTTACAAAATTGGCTTGCCAGAGTGCAAGCTCACTACCACGTGAACCTAATATGAGAGTTTTTGCCATAATGGGCACAAAGTTATTGAATTTGCGTTAGGGATTACTCGTAGAGCGCTTATTGGCTTTGAGCTCGTGAGGCTTCGCGTTGCAGCGGAAAGCCCGATCCCGAGTACTCAGGAGAACGCCCAAAGTAATTACCCGAAAAATCACCCCCCCCTGCCCCCTAAAGGGGGTTCCAAATTCAAAGCCCCTTCAGGGGTTTGGGGTAAATGCAAAATGATATTCTCGATACGGATAAAAATAGATATTTGCATATTCTTACTTCAACCTACTTATATGGATACTAAAGCATTTAAAAAAGCAATTCTGGAAGGCATACCTGGTACCTTACCGGTAATGCCTGCATACGATAAGAATATTAACCACGCACCTAAGCGTAAGGATGTATTAAGTAAAGAAGAAAAGAAACTGGCCGTTCAGAATGCTTTACGCTATTTCGATAAAAAACACCATGCTACGCTTGCTAAAGAATTTGCTGAAGAATTAAAAAAGTATGGCCGCATATATATGCATCGTTTACGCCCGGTGTATAAAATGCATGCCCGACATATAAATGAATATCCTTTCAAGTCAAAAAAGGCCGGGGCAATAATGATGATGATACAGAACAACCTTGATGAGGCTGTAGCGCAACACCCGCATGAGTTGATTACATACGGTGGCAATGGTGCAGTGTTCCAGAATTGGGCACAATACCTGATCACCATGAAATACCTGGCGGAAATGACCGATGAGCAAACATTGGTTATGTATTCAGGCCACCCGATGGGTTTATTTCCCTCATCGGCAAATGCACCGAGGGTTATTGTAACCAATGGAATGATGATACCTAATTATTCAAAGCCTGACGATTGGGAAAAATTCAATGCACTTGGTGTTACCCAATACGGACAAATGACGGCCGGTTCATATATGTATATAGGTTCGCAAGGTATTGTTCATGGTACAACCATTACCTTATTAAATGCAGGCAGAAAAATAAAAGCTGATGGATTAGGTGGTAAAATATTTGTGTCCTCAGGTCTGGGTGGCATGAGCGGTGCTCAGCCAAAAGCAGCTGTAATTGCAGGCGCAATTGGCATAATAGCAGAAATAAACCCGAAGGTTACTGAAAAACGACACAAACAGGGATGGGTAAATGAAGTATATACCGACCTTAATAAATTGCTTGCACGAACTACACAAGCTGTAAAGAATAAAGAAGCTATATCATTGGCTTATCAAGGCAATGTGGTTGACCTGTGGGAGAAGCTGGCAGAAGTAAATTTTAAAATTGAATTGGGCTCTGACCAGACATCGTTACATAATCCGTTTGCCGGAGGGTATTACCCGGTTGGATTATCGTTAGAAGAATCGAATAAATTAATGGTAAGTGACCCTGATACGTTTAAAAAGAAAGTATATGAATCGTTAAAAAGACATGTAAATGCAATACGTAAGTTAACCGATAAAGGCATGTACTTTTTCGATTACGGCAACGCTTTCTTATTAGAGTCTGGCAGGGCCGGTGCAGCTATTTTCAAAAAAGACGGCACCTTTATCTATCCATCGTATGTAGAAGATATAATGGGGCCAATATGTTTCGATTATGGTTTCGGACCGTTCCGTTGGGTATGCTCTTCATGCGATCCTAAAGATCTTGCCATAACCGATGCTATTGCAGCCAAAGTACTAGAAGGACTTTACAAAAAAGCGCCAGCTGAAATAAAACAACAGCTTACCGATAACATTCATTGGATAAAGGAAGCGCAAAAGAATAAACTGGTAGTTGGTTCTCAGGCTCGCATATTATATGCAGATGGGGAAGGTCGTATTGAAATTGCAAAAGCATTCAATAAGGCTATAAAAGAAAAGAAGATTTCGGCACCGATCGTATTAGGTCGCGATCATCATGATGTATCGGGTACTGATTCTCCGTATAGAGAAACAGCTAATATCTACGACGGCTCACGTTATACTGCGGATATGGCAATACAAAATGTAATTGGTGATTCCTTCCGCGGCGCCACCTGGGTATCTATCCATAATGGTGGTGGTGTTGGTTGGGGCGAAGTAATAAATGGTGGCTTTGGTATGGTGCTGGATGGTAGTGCCGATGCTGACCGCAACCTTCAATCGATGTTGTTTTGGGATGTGAATAATGGCATTGCCCGCCGTGCATGGGCTCGTAACGATGGTGCTATTTTTGCCATTAAACGGGAAGTGAAACGTAGCAAGAATTTGCAAATTACACTGCCTAACCTTGTTGATGATTCCTTATTAAAGGGGTTATTTTAGAATTATTCATGGTCATTTGAAGAATAAAAATAATCTGAGCTCGTTTTTGGCTGGGCGACATTTGCTCCCTGCTTGCCTGTCTTTCCTATACTCGCATCACTAGCAGCTAACCCGCGCCCACCATTTACCTATTTCATTCTACATACAATTGTTAGGTAAATATTTACTTCCTATTCAATATTTGTATTTAGAGGATATATTTCGTTAATTCGTATGTGCTTAGCTATCTCCCTTTTAATTGTTAACCTTCTACTGCTCATGAAAAAACACCTACTCATATTTATTTCTATCTTATGTATATCATCCTATTCGTCTGCACAAAGCACATGGAATACATTAACTAACCAATCTCCTGACTATAGTGCCGGGCTTATGATACTACTTACCAATGGTACAGTTATGTGTCTTACCAGCGACTCCTCAGGAATGGTTTCACAAGATGGTAACACATGGGACCTGCTTACACCTGATAGTACCGGTAGTTATTTGAATGGAACCTGGACACAATTGCCACCCATGCACGACACACGCTTATATTGCTCTTCATGGATAATGCCCGATGGTAATGTATATGTCGGTGGCGGTGAATATGGAACCGGTATTAGTACGGCTGAGTTATATAATACTACTACTCAAACATGGAAATATGTTACCGGAATGCCTGCCAATTGTGAAATATACGACGGAAGTTGTGAAAACCTAAGCGATGGAACCATTTTACAGGGCCTTGTTTACAATAGTAGCTATCAATTAACCGGTAATCTTTTATACAATGAAAGCAAAAATTCCTTTAGCGTAGCTGCTTCTTGTTTTCAGGCACACGATGAAGTTTCGTGGATAAAATTACCTGACGGTAGCATTATGAGTGCTGATGCAGAGTCTATTACTTCTGAAAGATATATTCCTAAACTGAAAAAATGGATAATAGATTCTAACCTGCATAACTATATAATGGATCGTACGGTTGGTGAAACAGGCCCAGCACTTCTTTTACCTAATGGTAAAGCATTCTTTTTTAGCGATAGTACATATACAGCAATCTACACCCCTTCGGGTGATACTAATAAAGGAAGCTGGGCTCAAGGCCCTGCCATGCCTGTTGACTCAGGCGTACAACTTGGTTGCCCCGACGCACCAGCTGCCATGATGCCAAATGGGAATATATTATGTGCTATGGGGCCCGCTGCTTCCTATAAAAGTCCAACTTATTTATTTGAATATAATTACCTAAGTAATAAATTCAAACAGGTTAGCTCGCCTGTTGGTGGAGATACAATACCCGGCGATCCGGTATTTGCTAATAATATGTTGGTACTGCCCGATGGAACAATACTCTATTCTATCCAGGGAAATACAACCTTCTACCAATATGTTCCTTCCGGTTCGCCAATTGCCTCAGGCAAACCTGTTATTGACAATATAATTCCTTCCTGCCCAAGTTTTAAAATTACAGGCAAACTTTTCAATGGTATTTCTGAAGGTGCGGCTTACGGTGACGATTGGCAAATGGCAACAAATTATCCTATTGTAAGGCTTACAAAAGGCATGCACGTTTATTACGCAACCACAAGTAACTGGAACAGGATTGGTGCCGTAATGACAGATAGTCTGGAGGATACCGCAACATTTATTATTCCACCAATGCCAACAGGTGTGTATTCAGTACAGGTCATTGCAAACGGAATTGCTTCCAGCCCGTATAATCTTACTTTAACCTGCACAGCAATTGGTGTAATGGATATAGAACCTACAGATAACACTATATCCGTTTATCCGAACCCGGGTAAAGGCATATTCACTTTTGAGTCGTCAGGACTTAGCAAAGAGTCGTCAATTGAAGTATATGATATGCTTGGAGAAAAAGTCTATTCGATATTAAACATTACGAATTCAGCATTCAATATTGATTTAAGCGATCAGCCATCCGGAGTTTACTATTACAGAGTCTATATTAATGCACATACCTTACTTGGTAGTGGTAAACTGATTCTTGAAAAATAAGCTGAGCTAAAGTAATGTCTTAGGCAGGTCATTCAGCCGCCCCTACAAAGAGAATTATTATATTTGAGGGCAGATAAGAAAGCTTATGGAAATATCGAAAATATACGACCCGACCGCAGCCGAAGAACGCTGGTACAAATACTGGATAGATAAAGGATTTTTTCATTCAGAGCCGGATGGACGTGAAGCATATACTATGGTGATGCCTCCGCCTAACGTAACAGGTGTATTACACATGGGGCATGTGTTGAACAATACGATACAAGATGTATTGGTTCGCCGTGCACGCATGCAGGGCAAAAACACATGCTGGGTACCCGGTACCGACCATGCATCTATTGCTACTGAAGCCAAGGTTGTTGCATTACTTAGAGAACAAGGTATTTCAAAACATGACCTTACACGCGAAGAGTTTCTGAAACACGCATGGGATTGGAAAGAGAAATATGGTGGGATTATAATTGAGCAGCTAAAAACATTAGGTTGTTCGTGCGATTGGGAACGTGTACGTTTCACCATGGATGATGATTTGAGTGCAGCAGTTATTGAAGTATTTGTTGATCTGTATAAAAAGGGGTATATATATAGGGGTGTACGTATGGTAAACTGGGATCCTAAAGGATTAACAGCAGTATCAGACGAAGAAGTAATTCACAAAGAAGTTGATTCAAAACTGTTTTATGTACGCTACAAGATAGAAGGCACGGCAGATGAATGGATAACTATTGCTACTACCAGGCCTGAAACTATTTTAGGTGATACCGCCATTTGCGTTCACCCCGATGACAAACGATATGCTAGCTTGAAAGGAAAGAAAGCTATTGTACCTATAGTAAACCGTGCTGTACCTATTATATACGACGAGTATGTAACTATGGAATTCGGAACGGGTGCATTAAAAGTTACTCCCGCACACGATGTAAATGACTACAACCTGGGTGTAAAACATAACCTTGAAGTAATTGATATTTTCGAACCCAATGGAACATTAAGCAAAGCAGCTCAATTTTATGTTGGGCAAGATCGTTTTAAAGTACGTGAACAAATAGGTATTGATCTTGAAAAGGCTGGTAACCTTGTTAAGACCGAGAACATAAAGAACAAACTCGGCTATTCAGAACGTACCAATGCAGTTATAGAACCCAAGCTTTCGTTGCAATGGTTTCTGAAAATGGACAAGGTTTCAAAACCAGCATTAGATAACGTACTTAACGGAACAATAAAACTAATTCCCGATAAATATATAAATACATATCGCCATTGGATGGAGAATGTACATGATTGGTGTATATCACGTCAATTATGGTGGGGGCAACAGATACCCGCTTATTATTGTAAGGGACAGAAAAAACCGGAATGCCAGCAACCTGTTGTTTCAATAACCAAACCGGAAAAATGCTCTCATTGCGGTTCCGACCTCAGGCAAGATGAAGACGTGCTAGATACATGGTTCTCATCCTGGCTATGGCCAATAAGCGTATTCGATGGATTTAAAGAACCCGGTAATAAAGATATCAGTTACTACTACCCTACCCATGACCTGGTTACAGCACCTGAAATATTGTTTTTCTGGGTAGCGCGGATGATAATTGCAGGATATGAGTATCTGGGTAAAGAACCTTTCAGTCATGTTTATTTAACAGGAACAGTACGCGATAAGATCGGAAGGAAAATGAGCAAGTCATTAGGTAATTCACCGGACCCGCTCGACCTGATTGCTAAATATGGTGCCGATGGAACAAGGGTGGGAATTCTATTATGCTCACCAGCAGGTAATGACCTGACCTTCGATGAACTATTATGCGAGCAAGGCCGGAACTTTGCGAATAAACTATGGAACTCTTTCAGGCTTATACAAGGCTGGGAACCGGTTGACATAGAACCAGGTAATGCAACTGTTTATACAAATTGGTTTGAGAACAAATTAAGCGAACAAATAGAACTTATAGAAAAAGACTTTGCTTCATATCGTTTATCAGAAGCGTTGATGTCAGCATATAAACTTACTTATGATGACTTCTGTGGGTTCTACCTTGAATTAATAAAAACTACTTGCGGAAAGAACCCTCCACGCAAGGTATTTGATGCTACAATAGGGTACCTTGAATCTTTACTTAAAATATTGCATCCTTTTATGCCATTTATTACAGAAGAAATATGGCACCAGACAAAAGAGCGTAGCGATAAGGATTGCATAATTGTTGCGCCATACCCTAAAGCAGGAAAGTACGATGCCAAATTGCTTGCCAATTTTGAATTACAGAAAGAATACCTGAAATTGATACGAGGTATGAGGCAACAAAACAACATATCACCTAAGATAGAACTGACACAGCTAGAACCATCTTCTTCTGATACATTAACAGCAGGAGTTATGAAACTTTCGGGAACTGTTTATGGTAAAGGTTCTGAAGGGTCCTTAAGTTTTGTACTGAAGGATAAGAAGTATCTGTTCAGCCTGCCTGAAGGAATGGAAATAGATAAAGGACAGGAGAAAGACAAACTGGTAAAAGAACTGGAATATCAGAAAGGGTTTTTGAAATCGGTTGATATAAAGCTAAGTAACCAGAAGTTTGTTACCAATGCCAAGCCTGAGATAATTCAGAATGAAAAGAACAAGAAGGCCGACGCGGAAGCTAAAATAGCTGCCATTGAAAAGCAGCTCCAGACAATGAATTAGTTAGGACTTGGCGGAGCTGTTGGTTTTGGTTTTTTAGTATCGTCTTTTCTGAACTTATTTTTTATTCTATCCCACAGCTCCAGAAATGTGTTAAAGCTTTCCTTATAAGATACGCCCGCTCCTTGGGTATAAGGGGCATTCAGTAAATTAACTGCAGTATTATCATTTGCCTTGTTAAAAGCCTTTACTCTTAATTTACCGTCTTTACTAACCAGGTATTCAACGCTTACTTCACCGACAACGTTATTCGAGTTTTCCGTTTGTGCACCGCTTGAAGTTGTACCTATCTGGGCCATATCCGTATTAATTAACACACGCCCGCCAAGCAGTTCTGTAGTTAACAGCAGCTGAACTTCCTGCGGGGTAAGTGTGGTTGCCGGATTTATATTTACACCCACGTTTACTTTATTACTGATACTGTTAAGTAAGTTAGTGAGCTGACTTGAAAGAATTGCTGTAGCTGCTGTACCCGGTATTATGGTAGGCGTAGGTGCCGAGGAGTTATTTGCACCTTCCTGCACCGGCAGAAAACTTTTAATGATAAGTAACGAGAATACCTGCCTGTTCATTTCGTCAGGGTTTGAGAGGTAGCTTGCAACCGTTTGACGTGTTTCCTGATCGACCGTAGGCAACTCTATATCAAACTTAATGTCAGGTGCAGTAAGCTTGCCACTGAGGTCGAGATCGCAGAAAACAGGTACGCTTTTAGAATATTGAGTATGGGTGGTATCGAATGGGAACAAAGGTTGCAGAGGGGTACGGACAAGGTGAGTTGTATTAATATTAATATCTGCATTGTACGGATCTCCGTTCCATTGAATGGTCCCGCCAGGTTGTAAATTAAAATCTTCATTAATTACATTCTGTAATACAAAACGATAGCTACCATCTGTAACAGTATAATCGCCCCTGAGTGTAATATCACCCAAGTTATTCATACCAAACTGTATTGTACCATTTCCCTTACTGGTTAATATGTCTCCTACCTTTGAAGCGAATATAATTTTTGCAGTTGCATCGGGAGTAGCATGTATGTTAAAATCCATTTGTAATCCGCTTGAGTTAACCCTGTATCTCTTTTTCTTTTGCTCTTTTTTCTCATTTTTATTTACAAAATGAATAAAACCACTCTCCTCAACTTCTGATGCGTTTGACAGCGGAATATTAAATACGGTACCCTTTTGGGTAGTTATGTTAGCATCAATATGTATACTATTAAGGAAACCATAGATACTTGCATTGCCCGAAACATACCCTTGTCCAAAATAACTGCTGGCATTATCGTCCTTTGTATTCAGGCAATAAAAATTATTTGTTGTAAGACCAAAATCCATTCTGAAATTTTTGAAATGATTATGATATAAATTACCACTTACAATAGCCGTATCTCCTTTATCATCATATAGTCGCGATGGTGTAATACGGAATGTATCGGGAGCAATGGTAATGCTCAATTCCGGTGTGTGGTAATAGGTATTCAGATAATCTACCTTCACCTTTTTAATACTCGCCACTATATTGCCATGGAATACAGGCTTGTTGAGGTTACCTGAAAGATGAAAGTTACCATTAAGGGTACCATCCATTTCAGAACAATATCCCTTTGTATATTGATTAAATGTTTTTATTTGAAATCCACGTAATACGCCATCAATACTTACATTTTCTGAGTCTTTATTCGGATAATAGTTACCGATAAATGAAATTGATTTACTGTTGTAATAGTTTATCTGCCCATTGGTTGCAATTGATTGAGTAGCATTATCCCAATAACTGTCAATTGACCCATTACCTATATATTCTTTATTAAAATAAATATCATTAAAGCTCAACGAACTGACAAAGAGTAAATGGTTATTTACATTCGATATGGAAGCAGTGCCATCTACAGTCCCTTTAAATGAAGGTGAAGCTACCAGTAAATCCTCAAGGTTGAACTTATGGAAATCTATTACAATAGCGTCGCTTTTCCTGTTCGATAATTTCCCTATAACAGATATATATTGCTGGCCATGGTAGAACATAAGATCCTCTGCAGTTATTCCGGAAGTATCTATCGTTACCATATTTTGCTTGTTAAGTTGCCACATCGAGTCAGCAATATCAATTTGAGGTGCCAATAATTTAAATACGGTTTGCGCACTTCTTGTAAATGCTATATAGCCCGGTACATTCGCATAGTTGCCACTATCATTACTCCATTTTACTGCATAATGAACTGTGTCATTACTTATGTTACTATTAACAGCAAAGCCGGCCGCATACAAACTATCGCTCACAAAAAGAGTGTCACTGGTTATTTTTGCGTTAAGGTTAGTCTCATTTCCTTTTGCATTTATTTTAACCTCTTTTGCCTTTCTTCCATTCCATTCAATAAATGAAGACTGACCTGTTAAAGAAAAGCTATTGTCCCTTTCTTTATAGAAACCCTTTACCTCCGCACCACTGGCAATTTTCAGTGAAGGAACAAACAGATCGGTCAGGCCTGTGTTTTCCCTAAAATGAATATCAAAATTATAGTCGTGATAGTCTTTATTTTTGAGTCGTACCTCTTTTGAAAACTTATCAGGAAGATAATTAGCAAGCAATCCTTTGAAACATGCTAAACTATTTAATGGAGAATAGTGCCCCGATATTTCTGCATTTGCATAATCAGATGTTATAATAACATTACGAAGGCCATCATTCAAACCTGAAGTTAATACAAGGTGATTAAGATGGTATTGTTTTCTGCGAATGTTATAATAGGTACTATCCATACTTAAAGTTCCTGTAACATCATCCAATGAATTTCCCTCGGCATTTACTTTAATGTGGGTAGACAATATTGCAGGTGAGGAGCTATCGCTAACAATATGCATCGCCATTAAATCAGAATTAAGAATATTAGCGTCAAATTTATACGTATGGATTTTCGATACCAGGTCAAGCTCCCCATTAAAATTCAAATGTAAGTTCGGGTCGTTCACCTGAACAATTCCGGAAAAAAATCCTTTACGTAATTCCCCATTAAGGGTCGTATTCTTATAATTATAATTACGATAATTAAAACTTTGCATA
>Ga0210386_10005573_pt1 | contig 10208 bp, 8 predicted proteins | sample IncBWH32OmetaG_FD_160091 | JGI IMG/M metagenome (GOLD analysis project Ga0210386, IMG submission 160091) | Forest soil microbial communities from Barre Woods Harvard Forest LTER site, Petersham, Massachusetts, United States - Inc-BW-H-32-O ... | reverse complement strand
CGGCGGGCGTTGAGCTCGAAGACCGCGTCGCGCGCGCCGGCTGGCAGGCCGAGCGCCTCGACGTAGCGCCGGGTGTCGTCGAAGTAGTGGCCGGTCTGCGGGTCGATGCCACGGACGGCGCCGATCATCTCCGAGCCGAACAAGATGTTGCCGGTCTCGATGACCGTGAACAGCAGGTCGATGCCGGGCTGGTGGTACACGCAGGTGTCGAAGAAGACGTTGCCCATCACCGACTCGGCCAGCGGCGGCCGGCCGAGCATGTCCGCCAGCCCGCGAAAGCGCCCCCAGTGATACGGGACCGCTCCCCCGCCATGCGGGATGACCAGCCGCAGGTCAGGGAAATCGGTGAACAGGTCGGCCTGAAGCAGCTGCATGAACGCGGTGGTGTCGGCGTTCAGGTAATGCGAGCCGGTGGCGTGGAAACTGGGGTTGGTCACCGCGGACACGTGCACCATGGCCGGCACGTCGAGCTCGCACATCGCCTCGTACAGCGGGTACCAGGAACGGTCGGTCAGCGGCGCGGAGGTCCAGTGGCCGCCGCTCGGATCGGGGTTGAGGTTGCAGCCCACGAAGCCGAGCTCGGTCACGCACCGGCGCAGCTCGGCGATGGACCCGGTGAGCGGCACGCCAGGCGACTGCGGCAGCTGGCAGACCCCGGCGAAGCTGGCCGGGTACAGCTGCACCACCCGGGCGATCAGGTCGTTGCTCGCCTGCGCCCAGGCGATGGCGACGGCTTCGTCGCCGAAGTGGTGTTCCATGGCCGAGGCACGCGGCGAGAAGATCGTCAGGTCAACGCCCCGCTCGGTCATCAGCTTCAGCTGGCCGCCGTCGATCGAGGCACGGATCTCATCGTCGCCGATCTGCGGGTACGCCGGCGCGGCCAGGCCGTCCTCGAAAGCGGCCTTCTGGGCCTGCCGCCAGGCGGTATGGGCCTGCGGCGCGGTCGTGTAGTGGCCGTGACAGTCGATGATCATGCCGGCTCCTGGGCCTTGGTGTCCCGCGGCTGGATGTCGCGCGGCTCGGCATCGCGCAGCTGGTTCTCACGCAGCTCGATGAGCAGGTCGCGCGCCGCGGCGGCGATCCGGGAGGGGACGCCGAGCTCCACCTCCTGGTCGGCGGCCGCGGTCATCTCATCCGCGCGGCGCCGGGCGTGCCGGTGAGTGCCGTCCACCAGCCGGACGATGGTCTGCTCGTCGAAGGCGGTGAGCTCGGCGCTGATGTTGGCGGCGAGCCAGTCCTCGCAGCCGGCCGCCCTGGCTGCCGTCAGCGCCTCCACGACCGCGGCGGCGAGCCCCTTATAGAACACGCTGCGCAGCAGCTTGCGGGAGATCGCCGCGCCCGCCGGGCCGGGCAGGATCTCTACGTGAGCGCCGAGGGGCGAGAGCAGCTCGGCATAGCGCTGCGCTCCCGCACCGGAGACCAGCATGGGCGTCGCCAGCCCCTTCCCCGGTACCGGCGCCAGCAGCGCCACGTCGGCGACCGGCACAGCCCGTCCCTCGAGTCGCCCGACCAGCGCGGCTTTCACGCCGGGGGTGGCCGTGTTGAGGTCGGCCCAGATGGTGCCGTCGCGCAGGGCCGGCAGCGCATTGGCCAGCGCGGTCGGCGCGTCGTGGCCGCTGTTCACGCTCAGCACCAGGTCAGCGTCGCGGACCGCGTCCGCTTCGCTGGTCCGGGGGGTCACGCCGGGCAGCTGCGCGACCTTAGGGTCATAGCCGCGGACGTCGGCGCCCGCCGCGGCCAGGTCGCGGGAGATCTCGGACCCGGCTTCCCCCAGGCCGAGGACGGCGATGGACACCGGTGCCGTCACGACGCCTCGACCGCCGGCACACCGGTCGCCGGCACACCGGTCGCCGGCACACCGGTCGCCGGCGTCTCGCCCGCGGGCGCTTCGGTCGCCGGCGTCTCGCCCGCGGGCGTTTCGGTTACCGGGGGGGTGCCGTGGGTGTGGAAGGACTCGATCGTCTTCAGCCCCCACGCCTGCCCCTTGGCCCGTTCGGCCTCGGTCCAGTCGACCGGCTGCCAGTCCGGCGCGAGCACCAGCCGGGCCCCGGCGTTGCACAGCTCGATCCGGTTGCCGCCCGGCTCGTAGACATACAGGAAGAACGTCTGCTGGATCGCGTGCTTGTGCGGACCGGTCTCGATGAACACCCCGCGGTCCAGCGCCAGGTCCGCGGCGCGGATGATGTCGGCGCGTGAGTCGGCCGCGAAGGCGATGTGGTGCAGCCGCCCGGGCGTGCCCGTCCGGTCCCGGGTGTAGACGGCGTCGTACCCCTTGCTCGTGAACGTGGTCCAGCTGCCGGCGATCGTCCCGTCGTCCAGCACGATCTGCTCGGTCACCAGCGCACCGAGGGTGTCGCGCAGGAAATCCCGGTTCGGGACCACCTGCACGCCGAGGTAGTTGATGTGGTCCAGGCGGCGGACGCCGACACCTCGGCCGGGGTAGGCCTGCGCCTGGTTCTTCAGCGCGGGCGCCAGGTCCGCGGGCGGTGAGTACCACTGCGACTCGTAGTACAGGCCGAACTCATGACCGTCAGGATCGGTGAAGACGTACGTGGGACCGTAGCCCGGATCACCGTCCGTCCAGCCCACGCCCCGCCCGGTCGCCTCGACGGCCTGCACCCGCCGCTCCAGCGCCGCCGGGCTCGCGGCGCGCAGGTTGGTCCGCCCGACGCCGGAGGTCGGATAGGCGGTCAGCTTGATCGTCGTCTGCTCGTAGTCATCCCACGCCCGCAGGAACACCGAGTCCCCGGCCGATCCGGTCTGGGTCAGGCCGAGGTAGTCGGTGAAGAACCGCAGGCTCTCGTCCGGCTTCGGGGTGCGGAGCTCGATGTGGGCCAGGTGGGCGATCTCGTGCTTAGGTGGCATGAAAGCTCCAGGTCAGGCGCGAAAAGTCGAGGTTAGCGTCTGGCCGGCCGGAACCGGCAGGGGCTGCCCGCTGAGCGGTACGCTGACGGCGGGGGCGGGCCGGTGGCGGAGGTGGACGGGAATCGAACCCGCCAAACCGAGATACTCGGTTTCACCGGTTTTGAAGACCGTGACGCCCACCAGGAACGCGTACACCTCCACGCTACCCACGCCTTGAATACCGAAGGCAAGCGTATCGACTACCTCGGTTGATCACAATTGACCGCGGTGTCACAGCCGGACGGCGCGCAGCTCGCTGTCGACGCGGGTGGTCCGCCGGGTCCGGTCCAGTAGTTCCATCAGCGGAACGGCGATCCGCCGGGTGGTGCCGAGGGCGATCCGCGCCTGGCTGAGCGTGAACGGCTGCTCGAGCGCGGCGAGCCGGCTGACCGCCTCGTCTACTGCTTGCGGGCGAAGGTAGATCCCGGCGCTCACCCGCAACAGCCGGCCATCGCGGACGGCGAGGGCGAGATAGCGCTCGGACAGGCCCGCCGCGGCGAGTTCCGTCGCGTCGGGAGCGTCGAACGGCGCGGCCGCCAGCCGCTCGACCAGCGCGCCGAGTTCTCGCTCGATCCCGGGCGGCACGGTCGGGACGGCATCGCGCCTGCGGACCCCGGAACCCTCCATCACTAGGCCCGGCAGGTCGCGCGCGAGGGCATCGACCATGGCATCGTCCGGTAGCCCCAGCGCCGCCGCCGCCGACTGCCGCGCCATGCCGGGCAGCAGCGGATGCGCGGCTCCCCAGCTGCTGACGGCCGCCTCGAGCTGCTCGCGCCACGACTGCCACCGGTCCTGGTCGACTAGCCAGCCGCCGACCACGACGACCGACGGGAGGTCACCGGCGTCACCGGCCGGCACGCCCGCCGCGACGACTGACGAGAGGTCGCTGGCGTGGCCGACCGGCACGCCGGCCGCGACAAGGTCGGACCGCCGGACCGCGCCGCGGCGGCGGACCTCGCCCGCCAGGTCCGGACGGTCGCCTGCTCCGGCCAGCTCGGCGGCTCGCTGCCGGGCGGCGCCGCGCCGGCGCAGCGGCGGCGGCATCGGGTCGAGCACCACCACGCCGGCCAGCACGCGTCCCGCGCCCGGGTCGCGCAGGAGCCCGCGATCGCCGATGTGCAGCGGCAGCGGCGCCGCGAGGGTGAGCCGGGCCGCCTCGTCGCCGAGGGGGCGGGTGCGCACCGGCACGGCGGCCGAGCCCACGTGCAGCATCACCTCGCGCGGCAGCATCACCTCGCGCGGCAGCATCACCTCGCGCGGCAGCATCACCTCGCGCGGCAGCATCACGTCCGGCGGCGCTATCACCTCGCGCGGCCGTGGACCGGTCCTGGTCAGGCGCACGTCGACGACGGTCACGTCGGCCCAGCCGCCGACCGCCGTCAGCGCGTCGCCGCGCCGGACCTCGGTCGTCTTGACGCCCCGCAGGTTCACCGCGACCCGGGCGACCGCGTTGATATCCGGCACCGTGGTCTTGGTGGACTGCAGCCCCCTGATCCGCACGATGGTCCCCGACGGCCGCACTTCGAGCTGGTCGTCGACGCGCATGCGGCCCGACGCCAGCGTGCCGGTCACCACGGTGCCCGCGCCGCGGATGGTGAAGACGCGGTCGACCCACAGCCGCGTCGGGCCGTCGACGCGGTCCGGCAGCGTACCGGTCAGCCGGTCGAGCGCGCCGCGCAGCCGGGTGATCCCGGCGCCGGTCACCGGGCTGACCGCGACGGCCTCCATCGCCTCGAGCGAACTCCCGGCGAGGTAGTCGCGCGCTTCGGCCTCGGCGAGCTCGGCGTCGCCGAGGTCGGCGCGGCTGATCGCCAGGACACCGTGCCGCACGCCGAGCGCGTTGAGGGCATCGAGGTGCTCGGTGCTTTGCGCGCTCCAGCCTTCGTCGGCCGCGACGACGAAGAGCACGGCCGGGACGGGGCCCACCCCGGCCAGCATGTTGGTGATGAAGCGCCGGTGCCCGGGAACGTCGACGAACGCTACCTGACGGCCGCTGTCCAGCGTGGTCCAGGCGTACCCCAGGTCGATCGTCATCCCGCGCCGCTTCTCCTCGGCCCACCGGTCCGCCTCCATCCCGGTGAGCGCGCGGATCAAGGTGGTCTTGCCGTGGTCGACGTGGCCCGCGGTCGCGATCACGTACATCCCGGGGCCTCCAAGACCGTCAGCGGGAGCAGCCCGCGGCGGCGAGCACGGCGGCGGCGAGCTGCTCGTCGTCGGCAGGTGCCACGGCACGCAAGTCGAGCAGCAGCCGGCCGTCCTCGATCCTGCCGACCACCGCGGGCACGTCCCCGCGCCGCACCGCGGCCCCGGACCGCAGGTCGACGGCGAGCTGCTCGGGCAGGGACAGGGCGGCGCTCGGAAGTCGCACGCCGGGACCGCCGCCGCCGCCCACGGCCGCGTCGGCGGGCCGCGCCTGGCAGTCGACGCCGGCGCTGGCCAGCCGCTGCGCCAGCGCCTCGGCACGTCCGGTGAGGGCCGGCCAGGGAGCCGCGAGGGCCTGGCTGACCGGCGTCGGCGGCCCGGTCAGGGTGGCCTCCAGGGCGGCCAGCGTCAGCTTGTCCACCCGCAGCGCACGGGCCAGCGGATGGCGCGCGAGGCGGGTGACGGTCGCCTGCTGACCGAGCAGCAGGCCCGCCTGCGGGCCGCCGAGCAGCTTGTCGCCGCTGGCCGTGACCAGCCCGGCACCGGCCCGCAGCCAGGAGTCGGCGTCGGGCTCGTCGGGCAGGGCCCGGTTCGGGGCGAGCAAACCGGACCCGATATCGCCGACCACCAGGACGCCGAGACCGGCCAGCTCGCGAACGCCGACGGACGCCGTGAAGCCCTCGATCACGTAGTTGGACGGGTGCACCTTCAAGATGAAGGCCGTGTCGGCGCCGATCGCCTGCCGGTAGTCAGCCAGCGAGGTCCGGTTGGTGGTGCCCACCTCACGGAGCCTGGCCCCGGTGGAGGCCAGCAGGTCAGGCAGCCGGAATCCGTCGCCGATCTCGATCAGCTCGCCCCGGCTGACGATGATCTCGCGCCCGGCCGCCAGCGCCGTCGCCGCCAGGGCCAGCGCGGCGGCATTGTTGTTGACCACGTGCACCGCGCCGGCCGCGGGAACGGCCCGGGCCAGGGCGGCCAGCGCGCCGGCACCGCGGCGGCTGCGCTTACCTGAGGCCAGGTCGAACTCCACGTCCGTGCAGCCCGCCGCGGCCAGCACGGCGTCCCGTGCGGCGTCGGACAGCGGCGCGCGGCCCAGGTTCGTGTGCACCAGCACGCCGGTCGCGTTGATGACCGGCGTCACGGTCGCGGCGAGGTGCGGCAGCGAGGCCGCCGCGGTGTCGGCGACGCTGGCCGGGCTGATAGCCCCGGAGCGAGCGAGTTCCTGGGCGCGGGCCACGGCCTCCTTGACCAGCGCCGGACCGAGCTGCTGCCGCGCCGTGACCAGGCGAGGGTCGGCCAGCACCACGTCCGTTCTCGGCACGTGACGGCGCGGATCCACACTCGCGATCCTAGCGGCGCGGCGGCCGGCGGCCGGTCCCAGGGCCGCGGGGCTAGATTGAAAGTGTGAACAATCCGAGCTCTCACAACGCCGTCCGGCTGACCCAGTACGCGCGCGGCGGCGGCTGCGCCTGCAAGATCCCGCCGGGTGAGCTCGAGGAAACCGTGGCCATGCTGCTGCCCGACGGGCCTGGCACGGACCTGATGGTGGGCGTCGAGCACGGCGACGACGGCGCCGTGGTGCGGGTCAGCCCGACGATGGCCATCGTGGTGACGGCCGACTTCTTCACTCCCGTGGTGGACGACGCCTATACGTTCGGCCGGATCGCCGCCACCAACGCGCTGTCGGACATCTACGCCATGGGCGGCGAGCCGCTGGTCGCGCTGAACCTGCTCGGCTGGCCCCGCGAGACGCTGCCGACCGAGCTGGCGGCCGAGGTGCTGCGCGGCGGGCTGGACGTAGGGCGCAAGGCGCACTGCCATGTGGCCGGCGGGCACAGCATCGATGATCCCGAGCCGAAGTACGGCATGGCGGTGACCGGCACCGCCGATCCGGACAAGCTGCTGCAGATTGACGCCGGGCGCCCGGGCCTGCCGCTCAGCTTGACCAAGCCGATCGGCAGCGGCGTGCTCAATTCCTGGCACAAGGCCACCGGCGAGGTCAGCGAGGCGGCCATCGACGTGATGACGACGCTGAACGCGGACGCCAGCAGGCTGGCGCTGGCCGCGGGAATCACCTGCGCGACCGACGTGACCGGGTTCGGCCTGCTCGGCCACCTGTTCAAGATGGCCAGGGCCAGCGGCGTATCGGCGGTCATCGACCACGCCGCGGTGCCGCTCATCGAGGGCACCCGGGCGGCCGCCCAGGCCGGGTACATGCCGGGCGGGACGCGGCGGAACCTGGAATGGGTACTCCCGCACACCGACACGGGCGCGGTGAGCGAGGACGACCTGCTGCTGCTGGCGGACGCGCAGACCTCGGGCGGCCTGCTGGTGGCCGGAGAGCTGCCGGGAGCGACCGTGATCGGCGAGCTGGTGCCGCGCCGCGACAGCGTGCTCATCATCCGCTGACCCGGCCGCTCGGACTCAGGCCGTTCGGCAAAAAGATCTTTAACGAACGACCTGGATGCCTGCGGCCGGGGCCGGCCTCAGCGGGGATTGTGACGAGGAATGGGCGCGTCGTTGAGCTGCTGGTCGATGTCAACCAGGATGGCGTCGTCCTCGATCTTGCACGCGTACACCGGGATGGGGCCGCAGGCGAACACGCCGACGGCCTCGCCGGTGGTCAGGTCGTAGCGCGACGCGTGCGAGGCGCAGACCAGCGTGTCGTCGTCTTGCAGGCTGCCCTCGTGCAGCGGCTGCTGCTGGTGGGTGCAGGTGTTGTGGATCGCCCGGACGTCGTCATCTTGCAGGCGGATCAGGCAGACCGGCTCGCGCAGCTCCTCCACCAGCATGGTGTCCCCGACCTCTAGGTCATCGAGGTTCGCGACCACTACGAAACTCATGGCTGTTTCCTTCCAGTTGCGGGCCGCCGGGGTGCCGGCGCCGCGCCGCGCACCTCGATCCAGCCGTTGCGGATCCGGGTCGGTAGCACGGGTTGCGGCTGGCTGGCCGGGCCGCGGGCGACGCAGCCGTCGGCGAGGGAGAACCGGGCCCCGTGCAGCGGGCAGGTGACGGTCAGGCCCTCGACCGTGCCCCGGCTGAGCAGGCCGCCGGCGTGGCCGCAGACGTTGTCGAGGGCGAACAGGGCGCCGTCGTGCCGGTACAGCATGATCTGCCGGCCTTCGGCCTCGATGGCGGTCGGCGTGCCGTCAGGCAGTTCGGCGTCTTCCAGCGCGCGGGTCCAGCGCCGCGGCCCGGTGGCCCAGGCGACCCGGTTGACCATCACGCCCTTGGTGAAGACCAGATGACCGCCGAGGTAGCCGGCCGCGCCGGTGACGGCGAGGCTGGCCGCGGCCAGCGCGCGGGCCGTGCTCCGGTGGCCGGTCACCCGGCTGCCCAGGGACGCGCCTTGCAGTCCGAGCGCCGCCGTGTTGAGCAGGCCATGCATCAGCCCGATGCGGCGGTCCTGCTCCTCGCTGACCGTCCAGTCGGTGAGGCCGGTGATCGCGGTCGCGACCGCCGCGGCGATGCCGGCCGCGCTGAGCAGGCCGGCCGCGTCCAGGCCGCGGCGCGGCGCCGGGTCACGGTCGGCCGCGTCCAGCACGATGACGCCCGCCCACAGCCCGATGGGCAGGTCAGACAGCGCGGGGTGGATCGGGTGCCCGGCCCACCGGCCGCCGTGCATCAGTTCCACCAGGAGCTTGTCCTGGTGCCGCTCGCGCAGCGGCACCAGGACCGCGGCCAGCTGGTCGCTCAGCTTCTTGAGCCAGCCGAGCTTGTCGACCTGGGCTATCGCGTCGCCGTGCCAGCTGACCAGGAACGAAGGACCGTCAGCGGCGTTCGGCTTGGGATCGGCGGCCGGTGCTGCGTCGGCCCGGTCGGGGCCTGGTGGCATGGTTCCTCCGGGTGACGGTGCTGGCTGGACTCCTCCTGCTCATTGTGCTCGTCAGTCACCGCGTCGCGTATGTCGAAATGAGACTGCCCGCTGCGTCAGCGCTTGGCCGGGGTGTAGATCAGCTTCTTGTTGACGAATTCATCGATGCCGTACGCGCCGAGCTCGCGGCCGACGCCGGAGCGCTTGGTTCCGCCGAACGGCAGGTCGGCCATCGAGCCCTGCGGGCTGTTGATCCACACCATGCCGGTGTCGAGCAGGTCGGCGACTTCGGCGGCCTGGTCCGGGTCCGAGCTGAAGACGACGCCGCCGAGCCCGAAGGAGGAGGAGTTGGCCAGTTCCACGGCCGCCGCGACGTCCGGCACCCGGTAGATGACGGCCGCGGGGCCGAACAGCTCCTCGTGGTAGGCCCGCATCTCGGGGGTGACATCGGTGAGCACGGTCGGCTCGACGAACGCTCCTGGCCGGTCGACCCGCTTACCGCCGGTGCGCAGCGTGGCGCCCTTATCCACGGCGTCGCCGATCTGGTCCATCAGGAGCTTGGCGGCGCCTTCGGAGGACAGCGGCCCCAGGTCCGAGGCCGGGTCAGTGGGATCACCCGGGTGCAGGGCGGACATCGCGGCGGTGAACTGGCTGGTGAACTCGTCGTAGAGGTCCCCGACGACGATGATCCGCTTGGCGGCGTTGCAGGCCTGCCCGGCGTTGCCCATCCGCCCGGCCACCGCGGCCTTGACGGTCGCGGTGATGTCGTCGCTGTCCAGCACGATGAACGGGTCGGAGCCGCCGAGCTCCAGGACCACCTTCTTGAGGTTACGGCCGGCCACCTCGGCGACCGCGGCGCCGGCCCGCTCGCTGCCGGTCACCGACACCCCGGCCACCCGCGGGTCGGCGATCATGTGCGCGACCTGCTCGTTGGTCGCGAAGACGTTGATGTACGCGTCCTCGGGCAGGCCGGCGTCGTGGAAGATCTGCTCCATGGCCAGCGCCGACTCCGGGCACTGCGGCGCGTGCTTCAAGATGATCGTGTTACCGGCCATGAGGTTCGGCGCGGCCAGGCGGGCCACCTGGTAGTAGGGGAAGTTCCACGGCATGATGCCGAGCAGCGAGCCGACCGGCTCCTTGCGGATCAGCGCCGTGCCGCCGGCCCGCGGGCTGAGCGGGGTGTCCTTGAGGAGCTCGGGGCCCTGGTCGGCGTAGTACCGGTAGATGCTGATCACCAGCGCGATCTCGCCCTTGGCCTCCCGGGTGGGCTTGCCCATCTCCCGGGTGATCAAGGCGGCCAGGTCGTCGATCCGCTCCTTGTACAGCTCGGCTACCCGTTGCAGCACCT
>Ga0210386_10005572_pt1 | contig 10208 bp, 12 predicted proteins | sample IncBWH32OmetaG_FD_160091 | JGI IMG/M metagenome (GOLD analysis project Ga0210386, IMG submission 160091) | Forest soil microbial communities from Barre Woods Harvard Forest LTER site, Petersham, Massachusetts, United States - Inc-BW-H-32-O ... | reverse complement strand
AAGGGCAATGTTGTCGCGGAAGCAAAATTCATTCTCGGCCTGTTCGCCATCACGGCCTAACTTCTCCTCGACCTTAATAGCCCAACAACGCCTCCGACTCACCTCGACCAAACTTCGCAATGAAACCGAAGCGCTTCGCTTCCGGCCGGTTCAGGTCATGCGATGAATGGATATTCGAAGTCAATTTCCGACAAGCCGGTTTACGTTCAGGTAACCAGTATTTATTAACACTGGCCGACTTTTCATTAGAAAATCACGACTACGCCGTCCCCAATAGACAGTCTCCCGGCAGTTTTCCTGAAAGCTCTTCTGGACTTGACGTCGAAGGATCGCGCAAAATTTCCTGTTGCTTTCCAAAAGGAACCGTGTCATTCTTCCTGTAGGAAACCTAAAGGTTGGCCCCTTCATGAAGGAAAAGCCCGACGTTTTGCAAGGAACGCTTGCGCTGATGGTCCTCAAAACCCTCGATGTTCTGGGCCCGCAGCACGGCTACGGCATCGCCCGACGCATTGAGCAGATCAGCGGAGACATTCTGGCCCTCAACCAGGGCACGCTCTATCCCCTGCTGCTCAAGCTTGAGCATGAGGGCTCCATCGTTTCGGAATGGGGCGCATCGGAGAACAACCGCCGCGCCCGCTTCTATCGCCTGACCGCGGCCGGCCGCAAACAGTTGCAGTCCGAGACCCGCGATTGGAATCAGACCGCGGCGATCATCGCGCGATTCTTCGAGGTGAAGGCGGAGGATTTGACATGAGATTCCTAAGAAGGTTTCTGGCGCGGCTGAAGAACTTTGCCACAGGGCGGCAAGACGATAAACGGCTGCGGGAAGAGATGGCCGAGCATCTTGCCCTGCAGACTGAGGAGAATTTGCGCGCCGGCATGTCGCCCGCCGAGGCGCGGCGGCAGGCCGCACTGAAGCTTGGCGCGGCCCAGGCCATACGCGAGCAACACCACGCCGAGCAGGGTCTTCCGCTTGTTGAGAATTTTCTCTTCGATCTCCGCTACGCTTTTCGAATGCTGCACCGGTCTCCCGGATTTTCTCTGATTGCCATCGCCACCATGGCCCTCGGCGTCGGAGCCACCACCGCCATCTACAGCGTCATCGACGCAACCCTGCTGCATCCTTTCCCTACCCCAACCCCAGCCAACTGGTACGCATTGAAGCCAACCTTCCCGGCGTGGGCGCGCACGACGTCGGCTTCTCCATCCCCGAGTTGAAAGACCTTCAGAACTCGGGAATTTTTCAATATGTGTCCTTCTGCTTTTTCGGCTCCGAAAATGTTACCGGCAGCGCCCAGCCCACGCACATCGCCGGAGCGACGGTCTCACCGAGCTACTTCGCGGTGCTCGGCGTGGAGGCAGCGCTGGGCCGCACGTTCGATCCGCACGACGCCTCACCCGGCTCCAACGGCGAAGTCATCATCAGCGATGGGCTCTGGAAGCGCGCATTTGGTGCTGACCCTCACATTCTCGGCAAGAGTCTGCGTCTTGACAACGATCTCTTTCAAATTGTCGGCGTCATGCCCGCCAGCTTTCGCGACCAGGGCCAAGCCGCCGAGGAGCGCAGTACCGAATTGTGGGCGTCGGATGGATTTTACGGCGACGGCGCCTCGATGCCCTAGTTGCATCGTTGAAGAAGCAATATCCGGCGGATTATCCGCCCCAGGCTGAATGCACTTTCCACCTCACTCCCCTGGCCGAGACCCTTGTCGGCAACGTTCGCCAATCGCTCATCCTGCTCTTTGGCGCGGTCGGCCTCGTCCTGCTGATCAGCTCCGTCAACGTCGCCAATCTACTGCTTGCTCGCGCCAGCGCGCGAGGGCGTGAAATCGCCGTTCGCCAGGCTCTGGGAGCCGCAAGAATGCGGCTCATTCGTCAGCTCCTCACGGAGAGCTTGTTACTCTTCGTGCTTGGCGGCATCACCGGTTTAGCGGTTCTCTTCTTCGCCCGGAAATTCCTGCTGCAATTTGTTCCCGAGAGCCTGCCGCGCCTCAATGACATATCGATTAGCTGGGGTGTGATGGCTTTTGCCATCGTTGTCTCTGTGGCCGCCGGAACCATCTTCGGGCTTGCCCCCGCGTGGCTCACAAGCCGCCTTAATTTGACGGCGGCGCTCCGGCAGGAAGGTCGTGGCACCAACGGTTCCCGGAAGCGCTCGCGCTTGCGCCATGTTCTGGTGATTGGTGAATTAGCCCTCTCCCTGGTGCTGATGGTCGCCGCCGGCCTTCTGCTGCGCAGCTTCTGGGACTTGTTCAAGGTGCAGCTCGGCTTCAATCCCACTCGGGTCATGGCAATCGGAGACCACGCTGCCGAATCCCAACGATCCCAAAACCGACATTTACCACACGGCAACCCAGGAATCGGTGTTTCTGCGGGAGGCTCTCCGTCGAATCCGGAAGTTACCGGGCGTGGAAGAAATCGCGGTCAGCGATCGGGCGGCACTTCCCCTCGGCCATGGCCAGATCGATCTCAGGCAGCGGCCATTGATCCGCGAGGACCAGGACGTGCAGAGCAGCCTCCGCTAATCGATACGTCGGTCGTCTCACCGGAATATTTCCATGTGCTCGGTATGACTCTCTTGCGTGGACGCCTCTTCGCCGACCAGGATATTGAAGACACGCCTTCGATCGCGGTAATCAACCAGACCGCCGCGCGCATGTACTGGCCCGGCAAAGATGGGAAGGGCGAGGACCCGGTCGGCAAGCGCGTCATTGTCCGGTCGAGGGTCGCCAAGCCGGGCTGGACCACCATCGTCGGCGTCATTGCCGACGCGCGCACGGAATCGCTCGCGGACGCCGGCACTCCGCAGATGTACTTCGACATCTACCAGCGCCCCGCCAAGTTTCTGGCGCTCTACCTGCGCGGACAGGTCGATCCCGTCACCATCCTCGCGCAGGTGCGCACACAAGTCCAGACCGTCGATCCGGAGCTTCCCGTCTTCCGCGCGGAGAGCTTAGACGACGTTCTCTCCTCTTCGCTTTCTGTGCGGCGGTTCTCGATGGAAATGGTGGCGCTGTTTGCTGGCACAGCCCTGTTGCTCGCGAGCATGGGAATCTATGGAACCATCTCCTTCCTGGTCAATGAGCAATCGCGCGAGATCGCCATTCGCCTCGCGCTGGGGGCGCAGAGGCGCGATATCCTCAGGATGGTTTTACGCCAGGGCCTCACTCTGGCCGCCGCTGGCGCGGGCGTAGGCCTCGTTGACGCGCTGATTGTTTCTCATTTCATGGCCGGCCTGCTTTACGGCGTCTCGCCCTACGACCTCTCCACATTCGCCGGCGTAACCGCCGTCCTCACCGCCGTCGCCATCGCCGCCAGTTACGTCCCTGCGCTGCGCGCCATGCGCCTCGATCCGATCACTACACTCCACTCCGAATGACCCTTGACACTGCTCGAGACTTGTCTTTACAAGCTGCTGCCATCCCAATGACCTTCTTCGCAATGCTGATGAATTCACCCGACAGCGAGTTCCAGAGGATTAGCCGAAAAACGCCGTCGTGTTTACCGATTCTAGTGGGTGACTTTCCACCTGGATGAAAAGTCGGCTACTCGGACAACTGGCTCACACATCTGGCGAGAAACGGTGTTTCTTACAGGAACTCTGCCCTGATCTGATCGGGAATCGGCCCTTGCCGATAACACGAACTTTGCGGGAACTGTCCGAGAAGCGGCGTAGGCTGGAGCTTCGTCCATCCCGCAAGGAGAACCTGAGTGCCAGAACATTGTTTAAGCTGAGGAAACCGGAGCTTATGAACGAGCCGCATCGCCTGATCAGGAGCTGGTCCCATGGTTCTCCGTTCTTTATCACTCTTCCTCGCCTTGGGCTTCGGCGCCATCCCCTTCGCCGCTCAGACACCCCAGCCCATCCCCTTTGACGCTGCCCAGAAAGATTTCGCAGAGGCGAAAGCTCTCTGCGAGGCCGATGCCGGCAAGCTCTGGGGCGTCTCCCTCTGCGGTCCCATTCTGTTCGTCGACCCCGACTCGCGCACCCTCGTCGCCAACCAGCTCGACGCGCTGGCCGCGCTCACGCCGCAAGGGGGTGCCTACGTGGGTATGCTTCCGAAGAGCGAAAACTTCGCTAACACTGCCACCGACTGGTCCGGCACGCACTGGACCGAGATGGTGTGGCCGCTGCCCGCTGAACTCTCCCGCCGCGACACCCTCATGCTGCACGAACTCTTCCACCGCATCCAGGACAAGCTGTCCTTCGCACCCATGCGCAACGCCTCGAACGCGCATCTCGACACGCTCGACGGCCGCTACACCATGCTGCTCGAATACCGCGCTCTCACTCGCGCCCTCAACGCCAGTGAAGACGACGAGCGCCACGCCGCCATCGCAGACGCGCTGCTCTTCCGCGCCGACCGGTACCGCCTCTTTCTAAAGGCAGCCGCCGATGAAAAGGCCCTCGAAATGAACGAAGGGCTGGCCGAGTACACCGGCGTGCGGCTGGGCAATCCACGGCCCGCCGAAGCCCAGGCCGCCGCGCTTCACGATCTAAACAACCAGGCCAAAGTGCCGAGCCTCGTGCGCTCCTTTGCTTACGCGACTGGCCCCGCTTACGGTCTTCTTCTGGACCGTTATCGACCGGACTGGCGCAATGCCTTGCAGACCGGCCAAACCCTCCCCGAGCTTCTTCAGTCAGCCCTTAAGCTAACCCTCCCAGCCGACCTCGAACACGCTACACAGCAACAAGCCGTACGCTATGACGGCATCGCACTGCACGCTGCCGAATCCGAGCGGGAGAAGAAGCGTCAGGCCCGGCTGACGCTCTATCGCGCCCAGTTCATCGACGGCCCTTCCCTGTCCATTCCGCTCCAGAAGATGAGCGTCCAGTTCGACCCGCGAACCCTGCAACCGCTGGAGGATCTTGGCACTGTATATCCCGAGATCCGGATATCAGACGTATGGGGTATTCTCGAGGCTTCGAAGGGTGCGCTGGTCAAGGGAGAGTGGGGCTCCGTCGTCATCACCGCTCCCACCGACAGCACCGGCAGCCCGATCAAAGGTGACGGCTGGACGCTCGAACTTAAGCCCGGCTGGAAGCTGGTTCCCGCGGCCCGCAAAGGCAACTACCTGCTGGAGTCCACGCCATAGCCTTCCCCAACAGTAGAAGTGCGAGCCGCTGCACTCAGACAACGTGCGGCTTCGTGCTACATAATGCGATTTGGGCGCGACTGCTGCTTTCACAGCTATCAAAAGCTAAGGTAGCTCTTTGTCTCTAAGAAGCCGCGGACGCATCTGGTGGAATCGATCACGGTAAATGTTTGGACTCAGCTTGACTCTGTTACGGAAATGGTGCCGTAGCGCTGCCGCGGACCCGAAGCCACACTGTTCCGCCACATCTTCAATAGAGAGCGTTGTGGTTTCCAGAAGGTCCTTCGCTCGCCGCACCCGCAACACTGTTATCCAGCGAAGTGGGCTCATTCCAGTTGTCTCCGCGAAGCGGCGAGTTAGCGTGCGCTTACTCGTGCGCGCCTCTCCAGCAAGCTGCTCGACCGTCACTTGTGTGTGCAGCCTCGTGTGCGTCCACTCCAGTAAACGTGAGAGCCAAGGATGGGCTTCTTCCCCCACAGGCTTATCAATGAACTGTGCCTGACCTCCTTCGCGATGTGGGAATACGACTGCCCTCCGAGCTACATTATTGGCCACGACTGTTCCGAAGTCCTTACGAATGATGTGAAGACAAAGGTCGATACCGGCAGCACTCCCAGCTGAGGTAAGGATGTCCTGTTCGTCTACATAAAGCACATCGGGCTGAATCCGAATCAGCGGAAATGCGCGAGCCATCTGGTCGATAAACTTCCAATGAGTAGTCGCGTGCCTGCCATTCAGGAGACCGGTAGCTCCGAGGACAAACGCGCCTACACAGAGTGAGACAAGACGCGCACCGCGTTCATGCGCCTCAAGCAACGCATGGATGAGCGGCTCTGGCGGTGTCGCAATTGGCTTGCGCCAACCCGGAATAATAATCGTGTCTGCCTGCCGCAGCTCACGCAAACTTCCGCGTGGCGTTATGGTGATTCCGCCCGTTGCGCGAACAGCACGGTTTTCCAATCCGCAAACCGAGAAGGAATACCAACTGGCAAGTTCTGGACGTGGTAGCCCAAACATCTCGACTACGATCCCAAACTCAAACGTGCACAGGCCGTCATAAGCCAACGCGACCACTCGGTGCTGTGCGGCGGAAGCTTTCTTTGTGGCCTCAGCGATTGGCACATATTTTACGATAATCGTCTTTTAGGCCACTGGCAAGCATGACTGCCCCTGGTTGACACTTGGGTGACAGGAGGCCTACTGAAGTTATTCCTCTTGATCGGCGGAATCCATGAGTCAGGTACCAATCTGGTTCGAACGCAAGTTTGAGTTCTCGTTTCCCGCGGAACGGCTTCCGAATCTGTGCACACGTCTGCGCGGCACTCCGGCCAGGCTTGAAGAGGGGCTTCGTGGCCGTTCTCACACAATTCTGATCGGGAAAGCGCAACTAAAGTGGTCGGCTCAGGAAAACGCCGGTCACTTGCTTGACCTAGAACCGCTCTGGCTGGCGCGAGTGGGCGATTACGTGGCGGCCAGGGACCAACTCACCGTAGCGGACTTGAAGAATCGAAAAACCGACGAAGCAAACCACAATGCGCGCCGACTGGAACAGATTCTGAGTGAGTTCCGCGCTGCAAGAGAGAGACTGCTGAAGCGTGTGGACGAATTGGACGCATCACTACTAGCCCGAGCCATTCCGCACCCGCGTTTGAAGACGCCGATGCGGCTAGCGGACCATTTGTATTTTGTCGCCGAACACGACGATCATCATCTCGCGCGAATATGGGAACTCGTCAACGCCGCCCGTATTGTACCTAACCGGGATGGAGTCTGAACGCGCTGCGAAGGAACGAAAATGGCCACAACTCAACCTGTAACCGACTGGAAGAAGGAGTGGTTCGACAATTGAAGATGCAGCGTACTTGAACACCGCAAATCACGCAGCGATGCCCCGCGTTTCTCTGCGCGCGGTGCAAGCCTCTCTGGAAGCCAATAAGTTTCCCCATCACGTAGACGATTCCGTTTTCTTTGAAGGGCCAATCCGCCTTCGCGCCTCAATCGCCAGACTCATCGGCAGCAAGTCGGAAGAGATCGCGCTGACGACGGGCGCAAGCCCTGGCGTCGCGGCCGTGGCACATGGCCTGACGTGGAAGCCGGGCGACGAGATCATCACTGCCAAGGGAGAGTTCCCGCTGCAGTACGCCACCTGGAAGCCAATGGAAGAACGCGAGGGCGTGAAACTGAAAATCGTGGCGCCGCGGGACCGCTTTATTACGGCGGACGACCTGATTGCCGCGATGACGCCGAGAACGCGCGTCATCTCCGTAAGTCATGTGCGCTTTGACGACGGCTCTCTGTTAGATGCGTCTCGCGTGGCTGCGGCCTGTCACGCGCAAGGAGCGATGCTTGTGCTTGATGCGAGCCAGTCTTGCGGGGCGGTGCCAATGGATGTAAACGAACTTGGCGCTGACTTTTTGGTGTGCGCCGGATATAAATGGCTCCTCAGCCCCTGGGGCACAGGATTTTTTTGGGCCAAGAGCGAACAGTTTGATACTGCACGTCCAGGGCCGTTTTATTGGATGGCCCAGGGCACAAACAGTTTTTCTGCGTTGAATTTTGTTGATCCCATGCCATCCCGCAGCGCGCGCCGTTGGGACGCGGCGGAAGCGGTCACTCATTTCAATTTCAACCTGACGGCCATGGACGCCTCGGTTGATTTTGTGTTGCGCGTTGGGCCTGATTTGGTCCTCAAACACAACCGTAAATTGATCAGGTTCTTGTTCGAATGCCTTCCCAAAGACTGCGTTCCGGCCAGTCCGCTGGACTGCGCACAGCGCGGGCCGTACGGTTGCTTCACCGCGCCGACCCCGGAGAAAACTGCCGAGCTTTATAAGAGGTTGCGAAAGGAAAATATTGTCGTGAGCATGCGCGAGGGAAGGATTCGCGTCTCTCCTCATCTGTTCAACTCCGAGCAGGACATAGACCGCCTCATCGATGTTGTATCAGTTGAAACAGCTCGGCGTTGTAGCGGAGCGCAGTGAGGTCGCGGTGTTTGTGTTACGTCATCACACCCGTATGATTGCGAACCAGGATGGCTCGGTCTACTCCACGAGATGTTCGGCCGCAAACGCAGTCTACCGAGAGGACCAATGGCAGAGACGTTCGAAGCATACCGAACTCGAGTCCTAACCTATCTTGGCGATGAGGAGCCCATCGGTGTCCAACAAGCCACCCCATCGCAGCTCGATCGGCGTCTGCGCGACGTCGCGCCCGAGGAGTTGATCCGGCGCCCTGCACCTGAAAAGTGGTCAATTGCCGAGATCGTAGCGCACTTGGCGGACGCGGAGCTGGCGATGGGGTGGCGATTGCGAAACATGCTGGCGAATCCGGGCGTGGCCTTAACGTGGTGGGATGAGGCGGCATGGGCGGAGCGCTTGGGTTACGCGCAGCAAGATGCGAGCCTTTCGGCAGGGGTCTTTCGGGCGCTGCGCGAGAGCAACCTGCGACTGTTGGCGTCGGTCCCGCGCGCACGGTGGGTGGAGTGCGATGGAGTCCACGAGGTACGCGGACGGCAAACGGTCGAGGAGTTCGTCCGCCTGGAAGCAGCACACGACTTGAACCATCTTCGGCAGATCGACCGCATCTTGGGTGGCTGTATGTAGTGGTAGCCGTTTGGCTGCCAATGCCTCGGCGAGCGCATTCAGTCGGTTGTGGCGTTGAAATGCGGGCGCAGCGGGCGCGGCAAGTCCTGATCAGAGCGATGCGGGCATGACGATAAATAGCTTCGAGGCGCGAGCAGCGGAGGCGCAGTTTCCTTTGAGGAGAACGGTTTGTCGGTATACGAGACATTGGAGCGTTTGAAGATCGAGCTGCCTGCTTTGACAAAGCCGGTCGCGGCGTTCGTACCATTTACCCGCGTTGGGGGCCTCGTGTTTGTGTCCGGCCACATCGCCAAGAAGAATGGCAAGCCCTGGGAGGGCCAGCTTGGAGCTGATCTCACAATCGAACAAGGGAAAGAGGCCGCCAGAGGCGTCGCCATCGAGCTGATCGCCACGCTGAAAGCAGCCGTCGGTGACCTTAACCTCATCAGACGGATCGTCAAAATGCAGGTTTTGGTCAACAGTACCCCGGCTTTCACAGACCAACATCTGGTCGCCAATGGCGCCTCAGAACTCCTGGTTGCGGTCTTCGGCGATGGCGGAGCGCATGCTCGGGCAGCGTTTGGCGTCGCTCAGATCCCATTCGGCTCTTGTGTGGAGATCGATCTGGTCGCGGAGGTTGACGATAAATGAAGTCCTATCGCTATACGGTCGTGGATGCCTTCACGACGGAGGTTCTGGAGGGTAATGCGCTGGCAGTATTTCCGGACGCGTCCGACCTGGACGCAACGACCATGCAGAAGATCGCCAGGGAATTCAATCTGGCGGAAACCGCCTTTGTACTTCCGGCGACGCGCAAGGATTGTGCGGCGACTTTGCGGATATTTACGCCGGCAAAGGAGATGGTCTTTGCCGGGCATCCTACGGTTGGCAGCGCTTTCGTATTGCTGCAAGAGGGCATTGTTCCGAAAAACAGAAGCGCCTTCGTCGTGGAAGACAAGGTCGGCCCCGTTCCGATCCGAATTGACAGCGGTGCACGGCCGATGATTTGGTTCGCACGCCTCCGATTCGCGAAGGAAGATGTTATGATTCTGCTCTCTGTGCAGCAGCGCTCGGGGTGGAACCGCAGGACCTCCTTCCCATAGAACCGCAGCTCCTGAACGCCGGCCACCCCACGGTTATTGTTGCAGCGAAAGATAAAGCAGCAGTCGATCGCGCCTGGCTTGATCTGGTGGGCCTGAAAGCTCTCAAGGGAGGGGAGACCGAGCCCTTCTGTGTGTTCTTGTTCACGCCAACGCCTGAGGGGGCTTATTCGCGGATGTTTGCCCCTGAAAATGGGGTAGTCGAAGACCCGGCGACGGGCAGTTCAAGCGCCAGCTTATGGATCGGTTGTATACCTGCGTATGGCAACGTGCATTCAACGCATGCAAAAGGCGCTGAGGCAGATGAACATACAATGGGCAAAAGGGGATCAGCGATCTGAGCGGACGGACAGGACAGGCGATCGTGCCAGCTATTTTGGCGGGAGAACGGGATCCAAAGAAATTGGCCGAGCTCAGCGATTGCCCCCTT
>Ga0210386_10005571_pt1 | contig 10210 bp, 8 predicted proteins | sample IncBWH32OmetaG_FD_160091 | JGI IMG/M metagenome (GOLD analysis project Ga0210386, IMG submission 160091) | Forest soil microbial communities from Barre Woods Harvard Forest LTER site, Petersham, Massachusetts, United States - Inc-BW-H-32-O ... | reverse complement strand
ATGCGTTGAACGCCCAGCTGTCGCTAGTCAGCGTGACGCTTGGCCACACGCTGATCTGCCTGCCCTATGTCGTGCTCGTCTTGGACGCGCGCCTCGCCGGTTATGATCCCCGTCTGGACGAGGCCGAGCTCGACCTGGGCGCGGGACCGCTCATGCTGCTCTGGACTATAACCCTGCCGCTGCTGGCACCTGCAATCACAGCGGCTGCGCTTCTGGCCTTCACGCTGTCCTTCGACGACGTTGTCGTCGCGTTCTTTTTGACAGGACGGGAGAACACCTTGCCGATGACGATCTGGGCAATGCTCCGCTATGGCATCACCCCCGAGCTCAACGCGCTTGCCGCCCTAACGATTCTGGTCAGCGCGCTGACGGCGCTCCTGGCCGAAATGACGCTGCGCAATGCGCGCAGCATCTCCGCGCATCCAAACCTCAAGGAGACAAGCTCATGACTCAGAGACCGATCCAGATCCTTGCGCCGCACGGCCTTTCACGTCGAACCCTGCTGCAGGCGGCGGCCATGACGGCCGCCTCGCTTGAACTGTTACGGCACGCGCGTGCGGCGCAGCCGCTCAGCTATTTCACCTGGGAGACCTACGGTGAAAAACCGTTTCTCGATTTTTCATCCGAGCACGGCATTCCGGTGCAGCCGACCTTCTTCTCGTCGTCGGATGAGATGATCGCGAAGCTCAAGGGAGGCGGCACGCGCATCTACGATATGTGCGTACCGATCCAGAACTACGTGGAGATCGGCGCGCGTGTCGGCGTGCTCGATCCCATGGACCCTCAGAAACTCACGAACCTGCCCGGCGTCTTCGATCAGTTCAAAGCCATTCCGGGCTGGCAGACCGACGGCAAGACCTTCGGCGTCCCATTCGTCTGGGGCGCGAACGCGCTCGCGTTCAATCGCAAGGAGACCGGCGAGATCGACAGCCTCGACGCCCTTTTCGACCCGAAGTTCAAGGGACGCATCGCAATGCGCAACGAGCCCTACGATGGCCTCGCGGTCGGCGCGCTCAAGCTCGGGATCAAGGATCCGTGGAATATGGACGACAAGGCGCTGGCGGAGGTCAAAAAGCTGATGATCTCCCAGAAGCCACTCCTGCGCGCTTACTGGACCTCAATCGCCGAACTCAAGAACATGTTGGCCTCGGGCGAAGCGGTTGTTGCGTGGTCCTTCCTGGCGGTGATCAAGCCGCTCAACGATCAGGGCATGGACATCGGCTGGGTGTGGCCAAAGGAAGGCGCGATCGGCTGGAGCGAGGGCGTGGCTCTTGTCAAAGGATCGCCTAATTCGGACGCGGTGCAGCAATACGCCAACCTCACCCTGTCTCCGGACTTCGGCGTCATGATGGGCAAGGCCTCTCGTTACGCGACGACCAGCGCCGAAGCGATGAAAAGGATGGACCCAGCCATGGTGAAGGACCTGGGTATCGACCCGTCCCAACTGAGTCGGCTGACTTTCAAGGCGAACCCTCCGGACCCCGCAAAGTGGAACGAAATCTGGAACGAGGTGAAGGCTGCGTGAGTAGCGGCGAACCGGACGTCGAGCTGCGAGCCGTCACTAAGCGCTACGGCGCCGCGGTCGCAGTTCAAAGCTTGGACCTGTCGATCGCGAAAGGAGAATTCGTAACGCTGCTCGGCCCTTCGGGCTGCGGGAAGACCACGACCCTGCGGATGATTGGCGGCTTCGAGGAACCGACGTCGGGCGAAGTGTTTGTGACCGGCCGCCCGGTTTCAAGGACACCGAAGCGAGATCGTCAAACTCGCATGGTGTTCCAGTCCTACGCGCTCTTCCCTCATATGACAGTCTTGCAGAACGTCGCCTACGGGCTTCGCATGCAGGGCGTTGCCCGACCGGAAATCGTCCGCCGCGTCGGCGCCGCCCTTGAGATGACGGGCATCGCCGCCAAGGCCTCCGCTTTTCCGCGCGACCTCTCGGGCGGTCAACAGCAGAGAACCGCTCTCGCCCGGGCTCTCGTAACGCGTCCCACCGTCCTCCTGCTGGACGAACCACTCGGAGCTCTGGATCTCAAGATGCGGCGTCGCCTGCAGGCCGAGCTCAAGACGCTCCACCGAGAGCTCGGCATCACCTTCGTTTACGTTACCCACGATCAGGAAGAGGCGCTCGCGCTTTCGGATCGGATCGTTGTCATGCACAATGGCGAAATCGAGCAGCAGGGTACGCCTGCCGCGATCTACTGTCATCCCGCGTCTGCTTTCGTCGCGGACTTCGTAGGCGAAACGAACCTCTTTCGTCGGGCGGGCTCACGCGATCTCATTGCGATCCGCCCGGAGCGGATTGCGCTGCAACCCGCTAGCGCTGACGTCTCCGGGCGCGCGGAGGCCATCGGGCGCGTCACGGCAGTCACCTTCCTAGGGCCCTTCACGCGCGTGACATTGCGGCTCGCCGACGGCCAAACCCTCCGAGCGGATGCGGCGGAAGCGCCAATCCTTGGAAGCGAGGTTGAGATCAGTTGGGCCGCCGCCGACGCCGTTCTCTTTGAGAACGACATGAGCAACCCTCCCTTTGCACAACAGGACGCTAACGCATGACCTTCACGATCGTGGCTCGCGACCCCGCAGAGGGGCTCTACGGAATCGCCATGGCCACCAGTTCACCGGCCGTGGGCAATCGTTGCTCGTTCGTCTATCCGTCTGGCGCGCTGGCGTTTCAGTCGGTCGCAGAGCCACGCCTCGGCGCACTTGGACTGCGGCTCTTGGCTTTCGGCTACTCCGCTCAAAAGGTTTGTGACGAGCTTCTCTCGACCGATCCGGGTCGTGAGTCGAGGCAGATCGGTATCGTCGATGCGGACGGTCGAACGACGGCCTACACGGGAACGGAAAACCTGCTTTGGGCCGGCCACGTCATGGGCCAAGGTTTCGTGGCAATGGGAAATGTGCTCGCCGGCGAGGAGGTCGTCGAGGCTATCGCCGAAGAGTATCAGGCGAGCGGGGCTTACGCATTCGAGGACCGTCTTGTTCGGGCGGTTGAAGCGGGACGTGACGCCGGCGGCCAGGAGGAGGGTCAGTGCTCGGCGAGTCTGCTGACCTTCGGGCGAGACGAGTTTTCGCGCTGCGATCTGCGCGTTGACCTCAGCGATGAGCCGGTCGCGGAGCTGCGTCGACTCTATGGCTTTTACGCTCCGCTCGTGCCCTACTACGTCGATCGCGCGCGCAACCACAAAATCGGTCGCTACAAAGATTTCCTAAAGCGCAACGGCCACACCCGAACCTTCGGCCCGAGACCCCCGGTAACCAGAGGGCCCAAAACGATAGGTCGACCGCCGGATCGTTGAGACGCTGGCTCCGAACCTTCGTCCCGTCGGAGCGATTCCAGCTGTCGGGCTAGTCCGATCGAGAGGCGATGGTGTTCTCTCTCCGCCGGTAATTCTCTTTTCGGAACCGAGTTTAGCGTAGCTACGCTCCCTTACTCGCCGTCTGCGGTTTCATGGACATTTCCCGCTCGATCGAGAGCGAGAGCGCTCGCTACGGACCCAGGTCCATTCAAGGGCTTCGTGCACGTTCAAATCCTGCCTCACAACCGATCAAGGCCTCGGCCCGTCTAACGGGCTTTTTTCATTCGAGTCGTATGGTTCTAGACGTTGGGCGAAAGCGGCAGTCGTGTTTCAACAAGCCGCGCGAAGACGCTTGCGCCGACTGGAAGGACGTCGTCGTCGAATACAAAGTGGGGGTTATGGACAGGTGTCGTCCCCTTGTGCCCGAGCCAGAAATAGGCCCCCGGCTTTGCCTGCAACATGTCTGCGAAATCCTCACTGCCGGTCTTCGGACTCGGCGCCGTCGACACGTTCTCGCCGCCGACGACTTCGCTCGCTACACGCGCGACGATGTTGGCATGTTCATGGGAGTTCACCAGAACGGAGAAGATGTTGCGGACGTCTGCCTCGACCTCGACGTCGAAGGTTGCGGCGATCCCGGCGCAGATCGCGCGCAGACGATCTCGCATGAGGCGCCTCGCCTCGTCGGAAAACCCACGGATCGTCCCGGCGAGATGCGCATGGTCGGGGATGACGTTGTAAGCAGAACCCGCGTGGAGCTGCGTGATCGACACCACCGCGGCGTGATGCGGATTGACATTGCGGCTCACGATCGACTGGACCGCCTGAACGAGCGCGGACGCCGCGACGATCGGATCCTTTGCGGAATGCGGCATTGCGCCGTGGCCGCCGCGTCCGCGGATCGCGATGTCGAAGAAATCGGCTCCTGCCATCGCAGGGCCGCCGAACACTGTGACCGCGCCATGGTCCAGTGACGGGTCGTTGTGCAGGCCATAGACTTCATCGCAGGGAAAGCGTTCGAACAGCCCGTCCGCCAGCATCGCGCGGGCGCCTCCCAGACCCTCCTCTGCGGGCTGGAAGATAAAGACGGCTGTCCCGTCGAAGTTGCGGGTCTCGGCGAGATACCGCGCAGCGCCGAGCAGCATGGTCGTGTGGCCGTCGTGTCCGCAGCCATGGAAACGGTTTGGGATCGTCGATCGCCACGGCAGATTGGTTTTCTCATCCATGGGCAGCGCGTCCATGTCGGCCCGTAAGCCGATCGTCCCGCCGGCCGCCCTGCGTCCACGCAACACGCCGACGACACCGGTGCGCCCAATGCCGCTATGCGTCTCGAGGCCCCATTCCTGGAGCTTCCCGGCGACAATGGCAGAGGTCCGACGCTCCTCGAAGCCGATCTCGGGATGAGCGTGAAAATCCCGCCGGATCGCCGTAAGTTCGTCGGCGAACGCTTCAATCTGGTCGATCGTGGGCATGGTCATACTCGCTTGGTTGAAGGATCTGGAAAAGAAGTGGCGTCAACAACCGCGCCAGCTCGCGCGACTGCTGAATCGAGGCCGGGTCTGCTCGATCAGGGTCTGAAACGGGGATCACGCGAGGGTCGCGCTCCTGCTGGAGAGAACAGCGTCAAGTCGCGCATCTAGGATCGGTATCCTCCGCCGCGAATCGGCTGAGCTTCGCGATTCGTCGATCCGCTGTTTCGGGACGCTGCCGTCCGTGGCGAAGCGATCTCCTTGATGAGCGCCGCTTCAGGCACGAAGGCCGCGCCGCCCAACCGGAGCTGCGTCGCCGACCCGGCCGAGTCGATCGTCCTTAAGACCGGCTCACCATGACTCGCGAAGCCGTCAGCGAGCACGATTCGTCCGCTTGTGTCGTCCGAGACTTCAAGTTCGCCGGCTTCGCCGAACGGATCGAGCCGGGCGGGCGCCGCAACGAGCACTTTGCTTCCCGCCGGCACAAGGTCGATCGCACCCCAGATGGTCCACCAACGCCCTGCCCAGGCGGCGGCCGGACCCTCCGGCGCTCCGCGGCGACTGAACGCGTCAAGGATGGATATGACGCCCTCGACCCACGGATTGGCGAAGCCATCGATCGCGTTGGTGACGATCGACACGGTGACGCCCCACTCGAGGACCGTCGCGGTGCGGCTGATGAAGCCCGGGAACGCGCCGGCGTGCCCGAACCATTTGCGCTCGCCGACCGACCCAGCGATCACGCCGAGGCCATACTGGCGCCCGTCCTTGACATGGGGGACGCTCCACTGCGGCCGCGTCATCTCGCGCCGGCTTGCCGCGCTAAGCACGCTTTTCGCCGCGCCTGGATCAAGCGCGTTGAAGAAGCGCACGAGATCGCCCGCGGTGCTGACGAAGCCTGTCGCTGACGCGAGCGCCCTGGTTTTTTCACCGCCGTCGAGCGGGAAGCGCTTCCCGAGCGGCAGCAGGCCGCCGTGGCCCACCGCAGCGGGGACGGTGTGGGGAATGGGCGCGTCGGGCAGGGTCTCCTCGAGGCCGAACAACGCGACGATCTCCCGGCTGATCCAGTCGGCGTAGCGTTCGCCGGTCGCCGCCTCGATGACGAGCCCCAGGAGGCCGAAACCTACGTTCGAATATTTGAAGCGCGTATTCGGGTCGATGACCGGCGGCCTCGCCAGCTCCGCGCGCAGTTCGGCTTCGTCGAGAAAGGCGCGCCGCTGCTGCCAGAACGAGGCGTCCACGCCGTCGCGCACCACGCCAGAACTGTGCGAAAGAAGTTGGGCGATCGTCGTCTGGCCGGTCGCCGCGTCGAGCCCGTGCACATGCCGGCTGACCGGGTCGTCGAGATGCAGCTTGCCCGCCTCATGCAGCCTGAAGATCCCGGCCGCGGTGAAGGTCTTCGAGTGCGAGGCGACTCGGAAGCGGTGCCGGGGCGTGAGCGCCTCGCCGGTTTCGAGATCCGCGACGCCAAACGCGCGCTCGCGAACGACGGTGCCGCTGGCGGCTACGGCCAGGACGCAGCCAGGAAGCTCTGTCGCCCGCATCTGATAGTCGAGCCAGGATTCGGCGTAGCGGACGGCGGCGTCGAGCCAATCGAGCATCGGTGGGTCTCGCGGGGTTGGAGAAGCGTTATGGCGTCCGTGCGACGGCGAGGCACGCGACCTCGTGTTCGGGACCAATCTGGATCAGTGCAGGGTCGATCTTTGCGCAGGGCTCGGAGGCGATCGGGCAGCGGCTGCGAAACCGGCACCCGGTCGGCAGCCGCGCGGGATCGGGCGGGTCGCCCAGCGAGGCAGGCTGTTCGGCGCGCCGGTCGAGGTCCATCGACGGCACGGCCGCGAGCAGCGCCTTTGTATAGGGATGCCGGGGATTGTCGAACAGCTCGCGCCGCGTCGCGATTTCGACGATGCGCCCGTAGTACATGACCGCGACGCGGTCGGCGATGTATTCGACGACGGCGAGGTTGTGCGAGATGAACAGCATCGCCAGGCTGAACTCCGTCTGCAGATCCTTCAGGAGATTGAGGATCTGCGCCTGCACGGAGACGTCGAGGGCCGACACCGGCTCGTCGCAAACGATAAGCTCGGGACTCAGGATCAGCGCGCGGGCGATGCCGATGCGCTGGAGCTGGCCGCCCGACAGCTCATGGGGATAGCGCGCCTGGTGTTCGCGCCGGAGGCCGACCTTGAGGAAGATCGCCTCGACCGCCGCGGAGCGCTCGGACGGCTCGAGCATGTCCTGGATGTCGAGCGCCATGCGGACCGACGAACCGACAGTGCGCCGGGGATCGAGACAGCTCTTCGGATTCTGAAACACGAGCTGCGCATGCCGGCGCAGTCGCTGAAACTCGTTCTGCGACAAGTCGAACAGATCCTTGCCCCGCAACACAACGCGCCCCGAAGCCGGCGTCTGCAGCGCGAGGATCGTCCGTCCGAGCGTGGTCTTGCCGCAGCCCGATTCGCCGACGAGGCCGACTGTTTGGCCAGGCTCGATATCGAGGTCGACGCCGTCGACGGCGTGGACGTAGCCAGTCACGCCGCCGAACACGCCCTTGCGCAGCGGATAGCGAACGTGGAGGTCCCTGATCTCGACCAGAGGGATCATCGGCTTCCTCCCGCGACGCGGACCGGCTCAGAGGACGACGCAGCCATTGGCGCAGCTGCCCAGCAGTTTGCGCGATGCGACGGACCAAGCGCGACCGCGGGCGGCGGATCGGAGAGACAGCGCGCGAGATTCCGCTCGACCCTGGTTGCGCATCGTGGCGCGAAGGGGCATCCGGGGAGAGGCCGGCTCAGATCCGGAATGACGCCGGGGATATCGCGCAGTCGCTCGCTGGCGTCAGTGCCGAGGCGCGGCGCCGCCTGCAGGAGTCCGAGCGTGTAAGGGTGCGCTGGAGTGGTGAGCATTGCGCGCGCCGGACCCTCTTCGACGACGCGTCCGGCGTACATGACTGCGACGCGATCGGCGAGCTGCGCGACCACGCCGAGATCGTGGGTGACGAGGATCATAGCGGCGCCGCTGTCGCGGCAGCGCTGGCGCAGCAGTTCGAGAATCTGCGCTTGCACGGTGACGTCGAGCGCGGTCGTCGGCTCGTCGGCGATGATGAGCCGGGGTCGTAGCGCAAGCGCCGCCGCGATCATCACGCGCTGAGCCTGTCCGCCGGAAAGCTGATGCGCATAGGCCATCGCCTTCTCCGGCCCCGGCAGGCCGACCGTCCGCAAAAGCTCGCGAGCGGCGTCCCAGGCCGCGCGCCGCCCGAGCCCATCCTGCCGCACCAGCAGTTCGGCGATGTGCCATCCGACGCGGCGCACCGGGTTCAGGCAGTTCTGCGGCTGCTGGAAGATCACGCCGACCCCTCGGCCACGCACCTGCCGAAGCTCGCGCGACCGCATCTTCAGGATATCGCGCCCCTCGAACAGAATCTCGCCGCCGGCGATCTCGCCCGGAGCGTCGATCAAGCGAAGGATCGACAGCGCCAGTGCGGATTTTCCAGAGCCCGATTCGCCGACAAGACCGAGAATTTCGCCCGCGCTCACTTCGAGGTCGACGTTTTCCACCGCGTGCACGAAGCCGCGCGGCGATTTGAACCGTGTGTTGAGGCCCCTGATCGCCAGAAGGGGTTCGGACGTGGGGAGAGAGGACGACGACATCGTCTCAGCTCTGCGGGTCGAGGACGTCGCGCAGGCCGTTGCCCAACAGGTTGAGTCCGAAGATCGCAAAGAACAGGGCGGTCCCGGGCGCCGCGACAGCCCACCAGGCGGAGAACAGATAGGTACGCGAATTCACCAGCATCGCGCCCCACTCGGGCGCTGGGGGCTGCGCGCCGAGGCCGACGAACGACAGCGCCGAAGCGAGCAGCGCCGCGAGCGGCGTCGCGAACGACAAATACACGATGAGCGGCGAGAGCACGTTCGGCAGCACCGTGCCGAACATGATTTGCGCCCTGCTTGCCCCAAGGACGCGCGCGGCCTCGACATAGTCCTCGCGGCGCACGGTGAGCACGGCGGCGCGCACCACGCGTGCGTACCCTGGAATCCCGGCGACGCCGACCGCGATCATGCCGGTCCAAAGACTGGGCCCCAGGATCGCGACCACGACCAGCACGAGCAGGATGTAGGGAAAGGACAGCATCACGTCCATGAGGCGCATTACGAGGCCGTCGGCGAGCGGCGAGCCCGCTCCGGCGATAAGGCCGAGCAACGTGCCGGAGCTTGCCGAGATCGACGCAGCCACGAGGCAGATCAGCAGGAAATACCGGCATCCGTAGACGATGCGGCTGAAGAGGTCGCGCCCGACCTCGTCCGTGCCGAACCAATGCTCGGCGCTCGGCGGACGCAGGCGCATGATCGGATTGATAGCGAGGGGATCGTGCGGCGCGATTAGGGGCGCGAGGGCCGCGCACGCGACGAGCAGCAGTAGGATCAAGCCGCCAAAGGCCGCGGAGCGGTTGGCGAGGAGTCGCCCGGCGAATTGCGCAAGCCGCGACCCGGCTTCGAATTCCGGGGCATCCTCCAGAGCAGCGCTCATGCCTGAATCTCGACTCGCGGGTCGAGCCAGGCGTAGAGCACGTCCACGGCGAGGTTGAGGAAGAGATAGCTGAGCGCGCTCACCAAAATGATCGCCTGTGTCAGCGTGAAGTCGCGCCACTTGATCGAGTTGACCGCGAGTTCGCCGATGCCGTGCCAGCTGAAGATGGTCTCGATGATGAACGCGCCGCCAAGCAGATTGCCGATCTGCAGTCCGACCACCGTCAGCACCACGAGCAGCGCGTTTGGCAGGCCGTGACGGAGGATGAGCGAAAGTTCGCCCGCTCCGCGAGCCCGCGCGGCGCGGATATAGTCGCGGCGCAGGACGTCGATCATGCTGGTGCGCGTCACGCGCGAGATCGGCGCGGCCTCGATGAGCCCGAGCGACAGTGCAGGCAGAAGGATCGCAATCGGTCCATGCGGAACAACGGGCAGGAGCCTGAGCCATACCGAGATGACGAGGATGAGCAGGAGCCCGAAGAAGAACGCCGGCATGGAGATGCCGAAGAGCCCAATGGCGGTCGCCGTGACGTCGAGCCAAGTGTTGCGCTTCGCCGCCGCGACTACGCCGGTTGTCACGCCGACGACGAGCGCGATCGCGAGCGCTGCGCCGGTCAGGAGGAGCGTGTTGACATAGCGAAAGCCGATCTCGTCCACGACCGGACGGCGCAGCCGGATCGACTCGCCGAGATCTCCGTGCAGCAGGTCACGCCCGTAGATCAGGAGCTGCTGATACCACGGGAGGTCGAGATGAAACTTCGCCCGCAGCGCCGCAATCGCCTGCGCCGCGTCCTTTTCCGACATCTGCCCCTGATACATCGCGGTCACAGCGTCGGTCGGCACCGCTGCCTTGATCAGGAAGGTGATCAGCAGGATCCCGACCACCACCGGCGCCGCGAGCAACAAGCGCCGGATCAGA
>Ga0210386_10005570_pt1 | contig 10211 bp, 8 predicted proteins | sample IncBWH32OmetaG_FD_160091 | JGI IMG/M metagenome (GOLD analysis project Ga0210386, IMG submission 160091) | Forest soil microbial communities from Barre Woods Harvard Forest LTER site, Petersham, Massachusetts, United States - Inc-BW-H-32-O ... | reverse complement strand
GCGAACTTCGGCCGCGCGGGATGCGGGGCGCCTGGATTTCGGCAAAACAACGATGTTCACGTCGCTCAGCCCTTGCGACATTTGCACCGCGATGATTCATTCGCTGCAATTCAATCGCCTGGTTGTGGGCGACGTTACCAACGCCGGAGGGAACGAAGAATTTCTACGCACAAAAGGGGTGCAAGTCGATATTTTGGAGGATCCGGAGGGCGTAGCCTACTACGAGAAGTATCGGAAGGAAAAACCGGACCAGCATAAGGAAGATGTTGCGGGAATTGCGGGCGTGCGCAAGGCTGCTGCAGCGAAGTCTTAGCGCCTGGCGCATCCAAATGTTGTCGTCACAAAAATCGCGCAATTTTATTTTTGTCATGCAATTCAACAAATAAAAAGCAATTCATATTTCAGCGACGGAAGAATTCGCGCACTCAAAGGAGCCTAAATGAAAGCCTTAATCACGAAAGATACTCCGGTCACTCCGGAAGTTTTAAATACGATTGCGCATCTTCCGACGAAGAGTCTTTCCAAAATAGTCGAGGACGGTTTTTTCAAGAAGTTGACGGACAAGGACTATATGCGGCTCGCATTTCTGTTGGCGGAAAAAGGATATGACGAGGGGGGTTGCCCGATCGGCGGAGTCATCATCGACAATAAGACTCGAAAGATCGTGGGCAAGGGGCACAACACGCTGGTTCAGGAAAATCATCCTTACAATCACGGCGAAACGTCGGCCGCGCGGGACGCAGGCCGCCAGGATTTCAGCCAGACCACGATGTTTACTTCCCTAAGCCCCTGCGATATCTGCGCGGCACTGATCTACAGAAGGCAATTTAACCGCGTGGTTGTGGGCGACGTCACAAATTTTTCGGGCACGGAAGAATTGATGCGCCAGAAGGGAGTTCATGTGGACATTCTGGAAGATCCCGAAGGAATCGCGTTTTTCGAAAAATATTTAAAGGAAAAACCTGACCAGCACTTGGAAGATGCTTATGGCCTCGCCGCTGTGCACCATGGATCGAAGCCTTAAGATTGCCATTAGATTAATTCGTTGTCGCTTTAAGGTAAATTCTTAATCGTGCTCGGTCATTTTCAGGGCGGCCGCCCGCAATGGCCTGCTCAACGCTTCCATGATCCAGGTGGGATTGAATGGACCTGACTCATCGACCGGAACATCATAATCTCGCAGCGCATCGGCCACGGCATTCGCCATGGCCGCATGCGCTCCAATCGTTCCGCCTTCTCCCACGCCGCGCATCCCGAACGGATTCAAACTCGTGGGCGTTTCCATATGCCAAAGCCTGAAATCTTCGGGAACGTCGGACGCACCCGGCAAAACGTAGTCCATCATTGCGCGCGTCATGAGATGTCCTTCGGAATCGTAAACTAATTTTTCGCGCAGCACGGCGCCAATTCCCTGCACCACCCCGCCAACGATTTGGCCTTCGACGAGAAGGGGGTTTACAATTTTCCCGCAATCATGCGCGACGGTGTAACGTGGAATTTTTATTACACCTGTTTCCGGATCGATTTCGACCAGAGCGATATGCGTTGCGTAGGAGTAAGACGGCTTGGGAACATCGAGCCGAAACCTGGCTTCGATTCCTTTCGATTCTGGTGTTCCGCCTAGCGACCTCAGGCGCACGGGAATTTCCGAAAGCGGAATATAATCCTCCATTGTTCCCATGATCGCCACGCCGCCGTTTTTCCATTTCACTATGGATGGATCGCATTTCAAAAGTGCTGCGAAGCAACTTAGAATATTTTGGATCAACTCACGCGCAGCCATCCGCCCCACTGCCCCGCCAATCGCCGCGCCCCTGCTCGCGAAAGTTCCTACGGCGTCCGGAACTTCATCCGTGTCACCCTGGCGAATCGCAACTTGTTCAAGGGCCACGCCGAGTTCCTCAGCCACTAGTTGCCGCTGCGTAGTCTCCGAACCCTGCCCCACCGGCATGATGGAGCTGAAAAGAAGAACTGTTCCGTCAGGCTGAAGCGCGATGCGCGCCGTTTCGTAAGGGCCGACAGCCGTAATTTCCACATACATCGCGATTCCCAATCCCAGTAGTTTTCCTTTCGCAGCGGCGGCGTTTCTCTCCACTTCAAACTTTTCATACTCGGCAAGCTTCAATGCCTCTTCGAGGCAACGCGGGTAATCTCCTTCGTCATAAATAATATGATACGAATTCGCAAAACCGGTTCGACCGCGATCGAGGGGCAATTCATTTGGCGGAATCAGATTGCGCCTGCGAATTTCCGCGCGATCAATATTCAGGATGCGCGCGGCTTCGTCCAACAGCCGCTCCATCACCAATGCGGCCTGCGGTGCGCCGGCGCCACGCAAAACATTGAGCGGCGATTTGTTCGTCACGACGGAATGCATTCGCGCATCGAGATTGGGAACGCGATAAGGCCCGCGCACCATCGCGCCCATGGCTGTGATCGGCGTGTTGCCCACAAAGCCGAATGCCGCGCCGATGTTCGCCCAGCCCGTAACGCGCAATCCAATAAATGTTCCGTCTGGTGCGATCACCGCTTCGGCGTCGACGGTTTCTTCGCGCGCCTGTGTGGCGGAAGAAAAATGCTCCCGCCGGTCTTCCAGCCAGCGAACCGGACGCTGAAGTTTTCGCGCCACGGCCGCTACCAATATCTCCTCGGGATACACCATTTCCTTGCAACCGAAACCTCCGCCAAGACGCGGCGCAGTTACGCGAACACTGTCGAGACTCAAGCCGAATGCCCCGGCCAGAACAGCGCGAAGCACTTGAGGCAGCTGCGTGCAACTTTCGACGTGCAGCCGCTCACCATTTTCGATGAGCTTTGCCGTGACGCCGCGCGTCTCGAGCGGAACCGCGGTCTGCCTGTGAAATTTAAATCGCTTGCGGATCACCAAATCGCCTTGTCGCGCCGCAAATTCGGCGTTTCCATCCTGCTGCGTAACTTGATAAACGATATTTGTCCCCAACTCCGGGTAGAGCAATGGCGCACCGGAATCCATCGCAGTCATGTGATCGGTAACAGGCGGCAGAGATTCGTATTCGATTTCGACAAGAGCGGCGGCATCTTCCGCGACATAACGATTGGCAGCAACGACAATCGCCACGGCTTGCCCCACGTAACGAACGCGATCGCGTGCGATCACGCGTTGGCGCACGTCCAGTGTTCCAGGAATCATGTCCACGCAAGGAAGCTTTTCATCGACGAAATCCAGATCGTCCGCAGCCAGAATGGCAATCACTCCAGGAACTTCGAGCGCGCGCTCTTTTCGAATGGCGCGGACGAGGGCATGCGGCTCCGTCGATCGGACAACGCAAATTTCAGCGGCGTTCGGCTGCGCAAGATCGGCAAGGAATCCGCCGCGGCCTTGCAACAATTCGCGATCCTCAGCGCGTAAAACAGCTTCGCCAACATATCTACGGCTTTTTGGCGGAGCTGCGGGGATGAGTGTTTTCTCCGTCATTCTTCCCTGCTCGTTGAATTTTGGGTATCCGCACCAAGCGCGAGCCGAACGGCCGTCCAAATATTTTTGTATCCAGTGCAACGGCAAATATGCCCGCTGAGGTATTGGGCGACTTCAGGCGAATCCGGATGGATGGAACGCTCAATCATGCTGTAGACGGTCATTAGCCATCCCGGGGTGCAATATCCGCATTGCAAAGCGTGTTGCTGCTGGAAAATTTTCTGGACGTGATTCAGCCCCTCGGGAGCATTCAATCCTTCGAGCGTTACGATTTCAGCGCCATCGGCTTGTACTGCCAGCAAAGTGCAGGCGCGCGCCGGTTCATGATCGATCACCACGGTGCAGGCGCCGCAAGCGCCCTCTCCGCATGCAACTTTTAAGGCCGTGAGTCTGAGATGATCGCGCAAGAAATCGCTCAACAAGAGGCGGTCAGCCACAAAAGTTTTTATATTTTTTCCGTTAACCGTAACACTCAGTGGTGATTGCGATTCGCTCGGATCGTCGAGCGTTTTTAGCGGTGGCGTCAAATCAGGAGCGCTCAAGTGAGATTCCTTCCTGCGCGCTGCAGCGAGAACGCGCATCCTTCAATGCACGCGCGACAGCCACGACCGCCGTTTTCGACCGGAAGGCAGCCGTCGCGTGCAGGTCGGTCCGCGCAGGCCAGGGATGCTCGGCGGAAGCCATTTGCGCGGCGGCGTGAAGGACTGAATCATTGTCGGCACTCTCTCCAATCAAAGCTTTTTCCGCCAATTGCGCGCGAAATGGATTTGCGGTGAGTCCTCCTATCGCAATTTTAGCCGAGCGAACGCACCGATCCTCATCCAGCAGGAGCGTCGCTGCGCAGCAAACAAGCGCGTAGTGGCCCTGCCGCAATTGAACTTCGCGGAAACCCCAACCCTCGCTCGTAGCGCGCATGCGAAAAGATGCCGACACGATCAAACTTCGCACCGGCAAACGTGTGCCTGATTCAACGGCATATGTTTCCTGGGCCGGCATCTGTTGCCGGACGCCTCCGCGCAAAAGAAGATTAAACTGAGCGTCCAATGCAAGAGCCACCACAGGAACTTCGCCGCCAGCATTAGCTTGGGCGAGACAGCCTACGACCGTTCCCCGGCTGCGAACTTGCGGCATGGCCACCCATCCAAGCGCTTCGGCAAGAAGCGGAACGGATTGTTGGATGACGGGACTTCGTTCGATTTGTGATTGCCGACAAGCGGCGCCGATCGTTACGTCGCCGGAATTTTGCAAAACTTCATTTAATCCGGGACACATCATAATATCGAGCAATAAGGACGCTTTGGTGGTTCGAGCGCTGAGCGCGGGGATTAAGCTTTGTCCTCCCGCGAGAATTCTAGCACCGGAATCGACGCTGCCAAGAAGCTCGACGGCATGTTCCGCCGTTTCCGCGCGAACATATTTGAATTTCGCAGGCTTCATCCACAACTCCAACGTCGTTCGAATCGGTGGCGATATTTCGTCACGTCCATGGTTTGATTCTTGACGCAAGCCTCGCCAAGCCTTACTAAGGAAAGGGAGCATTTGCCAATGGAAAACGGTGACATCTTTGTTTGAAGATATCCCCTTCACGGAAAATAACGTTCGAATGCTTATTTTTTGAAGGGCGCAGAAATTTCAAACTGCCGTGCGACTCTGTGGAAACTACGTGGTTTGCACAAAACTGATTCGCGCCCGTGCCGGACGCAATCATAGCATTATTGGCGCATGGTCGCCGATCTTCCTTTCCAACAAGGAGAGCGCCGATCACGAAAATTGAATTTTATTCCCCGATTTGTTGCGCGTTAGATCCTCAGCAATCGTGCGGGGTTTTCACACAAAATCATCTGGCATTCTTTTTCCGTAATATTCGGAATCGCCTCGACATATTCCACGGGGCGATGAATGGACATTCCCTGCGGAAAGTCCGTGCCGCAAACGATTCGATCGATGCCCACGATGTCGATCAGCGCGCGCGTAAGTTTAGGATCGTGCATGGCAAGATCGTAGTGAAACCGGCGCAGGTAATCGCTGGCTCGTGGCAGTTTCAGGTTCGGGTAAGTTTTGGTGCGCCCGCGCGGCGAGTACGTAGCAGTGCCCATGGCAAAATCCATGCGTGGCGTGGCAAACGCAATGAAGCCGCCGCCGTGTGGAAAATAGAAATCGAGCTTGGGAAACGCGTCCATGACACCGCCCAGAATAAGTGCGGTGGCGGCAATCGTGGCCTCAAACGGATTCCCGATGATGTTGATCATCGTGTAGTCCTTTTCCATAAGCCGTTCGGAAATGGGATCGAGGTTGTGCAGAAAAATTGGCAGATTCAAGGCTTCGGCGCGTTCGTAAATAGGCCAAAAGGACTTGTCATCGATATTTTTGCCCAGAACATTTTCCGGAAAATTGACGGCCTTCATGCCGGGCAACTTGCGGCCGCGATCGAGTTCCTCGAGTGCGGCATTGACATCCTGCATGGGCAAAGTAACCGCTGCATTAAATCGTTTCGGATACTTCACGCACAAGGCTGAGCTTGCGTTGTTGATCGTTTGCGCGAGTTTCACGCCAAAAGCTGGAGGCGCCCACAAAACATGAGGGTTTGTTTGTGTGAGGGTGCACAGGTCGACGTGACGCTCGTCCATGGCCTTCAGCATGGAATCGACATCCGTCATGTCATGGCGAAAATCGGCGCGCGGGGCGTAGGGATGGTTCCCAGGCACGACGCACTCGAGTTCGCCTTTTTCGTTGCGTTTGATATTCGTCACGCCGTTGGCGGCGCCTTCTTTTTCAATCAGGTCGACAAACTCGGGCGGGTACCAGTGAAAGTGCGCATCGATCACGGGCTTGCTATAACGATACTTGGGCTGTGGCGCAATTTCTTGCGCGCTTGCAGCCACGGGCGGCATCAATGAGGCTGCGCCGGCAGCGGCGATTCCAGTCAGAAAGGCGCGTCGTTCGATTGCCATTTTTCCTCCAGAATTCGAGGGTAAGATTGAAAAGGATTCTTGTACGGAGATACGTATACATAAGCCGGCGTCTGAGCGCAAGCACGCACATAACGATTAGTGCAGCAGGAAGAACTGACATTACGCCGCACGAATTCGTAGAGGACTGGTTAAACAGAAACTGGAAGTGGATCCTTCGATGACTGGCCGAGGACACGCCTTGCATGCATTCGTAAAATCATTGACTGAAATTTAAAAGAAACAAGTGCGGGTTGACGGAAGAGATTGCAGCATAAGAAATTGAAACTATGCAACACTATGAGATATGAGATTAGTAGTAGGAATTGTGGATTTGCCATGGGCTTAAAACGACTATTTTCGAAGCTAATTCTGCTGGGAGCATTGTTCACACTTTGCGCCACAGCCGCGCCGACTTTTGCAAAGGATAAACCAGTTTCCTGGAAGGAAATCGATGACGCCTTGCTGCGAGTGAACGACGCTCCCGTGAAGGACTGGGCCGTATTTCAAAACGCAAAGAAGCGCGATCCGCTGCTCGTTCAAATCAACAATCGTTTTCTCCTGATCAAAATTCATGAACGGGAAATATATGAAGTTGATCCGGCAAAAGTGCAGCATAAGGGCGATGAGCTTATGTGGGATCCGAACGACCATCCAGCGCAACCGCTAGCGATATCGGATTGGGATGCCAGCGATATGGAGGCTGTTTATAGGATTCGCGCAAAAATCAGCGCCGAGGATCACATGCTCGATATCGAACTTCCCCACCAGCTTGACCTCAGCGGAATGTCACCACACGCTGCCAGCAGATCGGGCCACAGATAATTAGAAGACATCGCATACACGGCTTTTTTCTTGTTTCACAAGTTCAACGCAAAGCCAAACCCAGGGCGTTGCCCTAGGCTCGCATCCGACGGCGCTTTCAGCGCCGGAAGACGTGGATTTTTTTTGAAGCATCCGTTGTTCGCATTTCGATAATGAAATTCAGGCATTTATGAAATGCCTTCTAATACTTACAGCGAAAACCGATTACTTGACGAAAGGCTGGCGAGGGTAGAGTCGAAGCCTATTGCCTCAACCTCCACCCTGCGCGAGAGAGGTGGGAATTTTCGGTAGGTATGCAGAAGGTCGTTGAGAGGCATAAAAGCAGCACCACTCCCCAAGGAGTGTGTGTGCTTGGATCTTCATTTCTTAGTGATGTCATGGCCGATCCGCCGGAAGTAGGTGCAATCCCGTCTCCATTTTTTCTCGGAGTCCAGGAGTAGCGAACAGCCTGATTGGCAACGCTCATATGTTGCCAGGATTGAACTACTTATTTCTTCATTCAGAGTTTGTTTCGAGGGATCGAGAGGAAGTTTTCCTCTGGAATTGCCGGCAAAATTTTGACTTTCCCGTCAAACTTCGGTCACCCCTACTCCACTTGGATACAGTGCGAAGTTCCCTATTCTCTTGTAGCGCCGCTCAGTTTTTTGGCAATTTCATCGCTCGCGGTTAGCTTCTGCGACAGGGACTCCCGTCGAGGCGAATGCAGCATGTGCCGAAAAATACTGGTTCAGACTGGCCATGACTTCGCTCAGTCCGCTTTGGACGTCGCGATTCAATGCAGCGACGACCGCCGAGACATCTTTACCGTCTACGGGTTGGTCGTGCGAGTACGAGTGGCTCCAGACAGTAGTTTCCTTTTTGGAGTCGCGCAGTTCAAATTCAAAGGCCACACGAACTGACAATACTTTTCCGTCGATCTCCCGGAAGTCGAATAGGTGTCCCCGCAGGACATAATCCCCGCGAACACCGCTGCGAAGGAAATAGATATGCTCGTACCGGCCTGAGTTCTGAAGCTCCCGGAGCAGTACATCGTTGATCATTTCGGTTGGTGGTTCGGCCCACCTGCGGTATTCATAGGTTCCCATTGCTTCGCCATTCGAGGTGTAGACAAGATGATCGTCTCGGTACAGGTCTGAGGCGGTGATTTGGCCCAGCAGCAATGTGAATGAATACGGGGATGGGACCGCCGCCGACGGTTGCTCGCTGGGGACTGTCAGCTGATAGAATTTGCTTGGCCGGGCAGCGCCGCAACCATTCAGAATCCCAAGACATAAAATAAATGCAGGAAAAATAATCCTGTGCTTCATTGCACTCCTCCAGGATTGTGCTCGGGGGGATTACTCGCATGAATGAGTGTGTAAGGACGAGTTTTGATCGTTGCTGTAAATTCTTTAAGGTTTTCAGTAACGTGCCGCAAGTTGTCTAGCAGTTCGTCGATATTCCCCGAGTTCACATCAAGGGTTTGATTGAGCCGGGCCGTGACGTCGGTCGTATTGGCCAGGGTTTGCCGCAATTCGAGAACGGACTGGTGAACGTCGGCGCGATTTTCTCCGACGAGGGCGTCGATGTGACCCAGAGCCTGGTTAGCTTCCGCGGAAGTTTTTCGAAAATCTTCGAGAAGCGGTTGCACCTTTTCGCTGATTGCGTTCGCGTTCCGAAGAGTTGCATTGATCTGCGGGCGATTGTCTTCAATCAGCCCGCGCGTGTTTGCAATTGTGGCGGAAAGGTTTGCGCGGTTCTGGGAATTGAGCACATCGTTGACGCGGGCGATCGTTTCTTTCAGTTCCGTGGCGCGATCGTTGATCGTGCTAAGCAATCCTTGGACTTGTGGGTTCAAATCGTTGAGTTGTGCTGTCAGTGCGTTGAAGTCCACATATTTTTGTGAAGGAAGCAATGCCCCGCTTGTGGCATTTGGCGCTTGCGCACTGCCGGGGAGGATTTCCAGGTGGTTGTCCCCCAGCGGGCTCAAGCTCATGATCTTTACATTGCTGTTGGACTTGACGGGCAAATCAGGCTGGACGCTGAAAACAACGTCAAGCTGTGCAGGATTCTCCGGATCGAGCTGAATGCTTTCGACACGGCCAACTTTCGGTCCTCCGGCATAACGCACGGTAGCGCCAGGCTCGAGCCCTCCGGCGAACTGAAAATGAGCGTGAAATTTCGTCGCGGATCGTGTGAAGGCCCCGGTCATGGCTAACATGACGCTGAAAAAAATCGCCCCAGCAATGAGCACGAATAAACCCACCATTGCTGACTCACGTTGAGATTGCATTGCTATCCTCTTTCTTCAGCGGTCCGTTTCGAACTGGGGCGCTCCGCTGTGAGCATCTGCAGGTAGTCCAACTCCCCGGCAATCTCTGGTTCGGGAACCCTGTCCAGGAATTGTCGGACTCTAGGCTGCGTGCTCGATCGCATCTCTTGGGGCGTGCCGAGCGCCAGGACGTTGCCCCTGTCAATCAGAAGCATGCGGTCGGCAATCAAAAATGCGCTCGCCAGTTCGTGCGTGACCACAATGATCGTTATACGGAAAGCGCGCTTAAGGTGCAGAATCAGTTCATCGATACCGGCCGCTATGATTGGGTCCAATCCCGCCGACGGCTCGTCGAAAAACAGGATTTCCGGGTCCATCGCCAGGGCGCGAGCCAGCGCCGCGCGTTTCTTCATGCCGCCGCTGAGCTGAGATGGCATGTAATATTCAAATCCTTCGAGACCCACCTGCTCCAGTTTTAGCCGCACGATGATTTCAATTGTGGATTCCTCCAGGTGCGTGTGTTCCCGGAGAGGGAGCGCGACGTTTTCGCCCACAGTCATCGACCCAAACAGAGCACCGCCCTGGAATGACATGCCGATCTTCTTTCGAATCTCATCCAGCTGTGAAGATGAAGCTTTCGCCAGGTCCTGGCCCTTGATCAAAATTTCCCCGGCGCTGGGCTTTTCCAGGCCAACGAGTGTACGAAGCAAAGTACTTTTTCCTGATCCTGAAC
>Ga0210386_10005568_pt1 | contig 10215 bp, 8 predicted proteins | sample IncBWH32OmetaG_FD_160091 | JGI IMG/M metagenome (GOLD analysis project Ga0210386, IMG submission 160091) | Forest soil microbial communities from Barre Woods Harvard Forest LTER site, Petersham, Massachusetts, United States - Inc-BW-H-32-O ... | reverse complement strand
CAGGAAAGCTTTCGTCACCGCTACCATGACAGCAGCCGACGGCACGCTGCTCACCGAAGCCAACGGCCTGATGGTTCGTTTACTTCCGCACCAGCCGTGAGAGGCCTGATGTCCGTCAGCGCAACACAATTCACCGTCCCTACCGTCGCCGAAGCCGTCGCGGCCGCGATCGGCGAGCGCGAGCTGATCATCCAGGGCGAACGGCGCTACACCTATGCCGAAACCGTCGAGCGATCCAACCGTCTCGCGGCCTACCTACACTCGCGCGGGCTCGGCTGCCACACCGAGCGGTCAGCGCTGGCGGGCCACGAAGTCGGACAGGACCTCGTCGGCTTATACGCCTACAACGGAAACGAATTCGTCGAGGCGCTACTGGGTGCCTTCGCCGCGCGAGTCGCCCCGTTCAACGTCAACTTCCGCTACGTCAAAACTGAGTTGCAGTATCTCCTCGCGGATTCGGGTGCGACCGCGCTGATCTACCATGCTGCGTTCGCGCCGCGGGTAGCCGAAGTATTGCCGGAACTTCCCGCGCTGAAAGTCCTGATTCAGATCGCCGACGAGTCGGGCAACGCGTTGCTCGACGGCGCCGTGGATTACGAGAGCGCCATCCAATCCGCCCCCCCGCCAGCACCCGTACAGCACTCGCCCGACGACCTGTACGTCCTCTACACCGGTGGCACGACCGGAATGCCGAAAGGTGTTCTGTGGCGCCAACACGACATCTTCATGACGTCGTTCGGGGGGCGAAATCTGATGACCGGCGAGTGCGTCAGCTCGATCGATGAGATCACCGCGCGGGTGGCGGCCAATCCGGGCAACAAGCTCCTCATCCTGCCGCCGCTGATTCACGGCGCCGCCCAGTGGAGCGTCATGATGGCGATCACGACCGGACAGACACTGGTCTTCCCCACCGTGGTCGACCATCTGGATGCTGACGATGTCGTCCGCACCATCGAACGGGAGCAGGTGGCCGCGGTAACCGTCGTCGGCGATGCCATGGCCAGGCCGCTGCTCGCGGCGATCGAGAAGGGGATAGCGGACGTGTCCCCGTTGGCGGTCATCGCCAATGGCGGTGCACTGTTGACGCCCTATGTCAAAGAGCGCCTGGTCGAGGCCCTGCCGAACGTCATGGTCGTCGACGGCGTGGGATCGTCGGAGACCGGTGCGCAGATGAGTCACCTGTCGACGAACGGGGCCGTGTCGACGGGCACCTTCAACGCCGGACCGGATACCTTCGTCGCCGCCGAAGATCTCGGCTCGCTTCTACAGCCGGGCCACGACGGCATGGGCTGGCTCGCTCAGCGCGGGTATGTGCCGCTCGGCTATAAGGGCGACGCAGCCAAAACCGTGGCGACCTTCCCCGTTATCGACGGCGTGCGTTACGCGGTCCCGGGTGACCGGGCCCGCCACCGCGAAGACGGCCGCATCGAACTGCTGGGCCGCGATTCGGTGACGATCAACTCCGGCGGCGAAAAGATCTTCGTCGAGGAGGTCGAAACCGCGATCGCATCGCATCCCGCGGTGGCCGACGTAGTCGTCACCGGACGGCCCAGCGAGCGTTGGGGTCAGGAGGTGGTCGCCGTCGTCGCGCTCTCCGATGCCGCCCGCGCCGACGCCGAGGAACTGATTACCCATGCGGGAAAGTCGTTGGCGCGCTACAAGCTTCCGAAGGCGGTCGTCTTCCGCGCAGTCGTCGAGCGCAGCCCGTCAGGCAAGGCCGACTATCGTTGGGCGCGCGAGCAAGCGGTACAGGAGGCATAACCATGAGTGACGACGACGTGCGCGCCGCCCTGCAACGGCACTGGGATGCCTCCGACGCCAACGACTTTGCGACGGAACACCAAATCTACCGAACCGATGCAGTTCTCGAGTATCCACAATCCGGCGAGCGCATCCGAGGCCGAGCCAACATCCAGGCGTCGCGCGCCGCCCAGCCGAACCTCAAACGGTTCACTGTGCGACGCATGCTCGGCGGCGGCGATTTATGGATCACCGAACTCGTGATGACGTATGACGCGCAACCGTCTTACGTGGTGAGCATCATGGAATTCGAGGCCGGCGAGGTGGTCCGCGAATCGCAGTACTTCGGCGATCCATTCGAGCCGGGGCCATCTCGCGTTCAATGGGTCGAACGAATGGACTGAGCCGCTCGCAGTGACACCGGCAGGTGTGTGAGTCCGTGCAGCCCGATGCTGTTGTTGAAGGTCGGTTCACCGGCCAGAGTCAGCTGGGGAAGCGCTCGAACAACGACTGCAAGCCGATATGGAGTTCCATGCGCGCCAGCGCCGCTCCCAGGCAGGAGTGCACTGCTGCGTGACGGCAGGTTCAGGACCGTCAAACCTAGGGATCGGTCACCTTTTCGCGTCGGCCGGCGGCTCCTCGTACCGGGGACATTCGCCCACGTTCGCGAATTTGCTCGATCAGCGGATAAATATTGTCGACCGGATCGGTGTCGATTCTCAGCAGCTGTGCCATCGGGTCGCCTCGACGCGCCAGCAGCTTCAGCGACGCGCGCGTGAGTCCATACCCCGCCACCCAATGCGTCCTGTCCCGGACCGGCACCCCCATGTGCCCATCTCCCTGGCAAACGGCTGTAAGTCAGCCTAATCGCCTGCCGCCACCCCGCCTAGCGTCCGGGTCTACGCTCGGAACAGGCATAAGGAAAGGTACGCGATGCTCGCAGCGTTCGGATTCGAAACCCTCGGTGTAGTCGTCGGCGACATGTACTTCATCGACCCGAACCCGCTTGCCGGTCAGGAAACCCCCGAGCGCGGAGTAAGACTGGAACTCCGCCTCGTGGACCGGGCCGATCCCCAGGGGTCGATTTACGCCGGGGTTCCGATTGCGTTCACCCGCCCGGTGTGGCGGGTGGACCTGTTCGGCTCCACCGAAAGCCCGCCTGGGACGCTGGACCGGGCCCACCATCACCCACGTTTCAACGGTTGGGAACCCGACCGCCGGCATTTCGTTGATGAGCTGTCAGCCGACCCGCTGGCCTGGCTGGCAGATCAGCTGGCCGACCCGGCAGCCATACTGGCCCGGGCAGGCGTCGACGCAGATGAGGTCAGCACAGCCGATAAGGCTGGACTCGCCGCGGCAGGCCCGGAGATCGTCGCCGCGGTGAAACGGATGCTCGACGGCGTGCGAGACGGTGAATTGGCCCCGGCCCCCGCTGAGCCTGTTGCGGCCGCCCGCACCGGCTGGCTCTAGTTCGACTCGGGCTGCGGAGTGCGCAAACACAAATCGTTTACCCCAGGCTCTTAAATGGACACCCTTCACGACAAAGTCGCCGTCGTCACCGGGGCCGGTAGCGGCATCGGACACGCCATCGCCAACAGCCTGGGTACGCGGGGCGCGCACATCGTCGCGGTCGACATCGACGCAGACCGACTCGCCGCGGCTGCTGAGGAGTTGGCCTCCCTCGACATCTGCGTGCTGCCTTGCAATGTCGACATCTCTCGAGCCGATGCTTTCGACAAGCTGCTGGGCACGACGCTCGGACGGTTCGGCCACGTCGACATCGTCGTCAACAACGTGGGTGTACTGACAAACGGTCTGCCGCAGGACATTCCGATCACCGAGTGGCAGCGCATATTGGACATCAATCTGATGTCGGTAGTGCGCAGCAACGCTGCGTTCCTGCCCGTGCTGCTCGACCAACGCAGCGGGCACATCGTCAACACCGCATCGTTCGCGGGGCTCTTCACCTACGCCTACGACCGCTTGCCATACGCGGCGACCAAGGCAGCCATCGTGCAGATCAGCGAAGGTTTGGCGCTCTACCTCAAACCCAAGAACATCGGGGTCACCCTGCTATGCCCCGGCCCGGTGCTCACGAATATCGCGTCCAACATCCCCACATTCGGTGGCGGTGCACCCCTGCGCACCCCGGGCGATCACTACGACCTGTTGACACCCGAGCCCGTCGGCGAACTCGTCGCCGAGGCAATCCTGAACAACCGCTTCTTCGTTCCCACTCACCCCGAAGTCGTCGAGGAACTCCGTCGCCGAGTCGACGACTGGGACGCCTACCTCGACGCCCAGATCGCCCGCGAACCCGACGTACCGAGAGGATGAGACGCTGATGACTGACCGCCGTGCTGAGGGATTGGAAGTCTTCGAGGAGCTGATGCCGGGCATCATGCCCGACAACGTTGAAAGCCTGCGCGACGGTGGCTTCGCTCAGGAGCTCGGTGAATTGAGTCTCGATCACGTCTTCGGATCGCTATGGACGCGACCGGGTTTGGGCCGTCGAGAACGCAGCCTGGTCACACTCGGCGCGCTCATCGCGATGCGTGCTGTTGACGAACTGCGGTTTCACATGCCCATCGCCTTACGCAACGGGCTGACGGTTGAGGAGATCGAAGAGGTGGTCTACCACCTCACCGGCTACGCGGGATTCCCGGCCGCCAACGCCGCGCGCGCCATCGGACGCGAGGTATTGCCCAAACCGGAACGCGCTCGGTAAGAGGATCCACCGATGAATCCCGTCATCATCGAATGCGCCATTAACGGGGTCACGTCGAAGGTGACCAACCCCCACGTGCCCATCGAACCGTCCGAGATTGTCGCCGATGCCCTCGCCTGTATGGAGGCAGGTGCAGCAATCATCCACAATCACATCGATCGCTACGGCGTCAGCGTGGACCAGGCCGCAGAGCGCTACCTCGAAGCGTGGCGGCCCATACTCGCTGCTCGACCCGACGCCCTCCTGTACCCGACAATCCACTTCGGCGACGGCTCCACAATCTCCTACGAACACCTCATCCCACTCGCCGTAGCCGGCATGCGGGTCGGGCTCACCGATCCCGGATCGGTCAACCTCGGCGGCACTGACGCCGACGGCATACCGGTGGGAACTTTCGTCTACAGCAACTCATTCCAAATCATCAGCCGCGCCTTCGACATCTGTCGCGAGGCGAAGCTGGGCCCCAGTCTGGCGATCTACGAACCCGGCTTCCTCCGCGCAACCCTCGCGTGGTGGCGGGCGGGCCGACTGCCCAAGGGAGCGATGATCAAGCTCTACTTCTCCACCGATCAGGGCTACCTCGGCGCACCCTTCGGGCTGCCTCCAACCGAACGTGCACTGGACGCTTACCTGGAATTACTTGACGGCTACGACATCCCGTGGGCTGTCTCCGTGGTTGGCGGCGACCTGTGCGCTAACCACGTCGCGCAACTAGCGCTCGAACGAGGCGGACACCTCCACCTCGGACTCGAGTTCTATCGAGGCAAGCGCACTCCCACCAATGTCGAGCTAGTGACCGAGGCTGCAAGCCTTTGCAAGCAGGTTGGCCGTACCGTTGCAACACCCGACCAAGCTGCGCGAATCCTGGACCTGCCCGCTTAGACGAGCCGCTCGATAATGATTGCGTTCGCCAATCCGCCACCCTCACACATGGTTTGTAAACCGTATCGGCCATCGCGCTGTTCGAGAGCGTTGACGAGCGTGGTCATAAATTCCCCAGTTCCCCGCACGAGGTGCGATTGCCGCTGAGGCGTTAGTAGTGCGAAAGATGTTGTGCGTCTTTCCAAATTCCGTCAGGGGGCATGTCGAGGCGACCGGTGAGTGGTCGGCGCCATTCGGGGGTGGCGGTGGGTTCGCCCCAGTAGTCGGTGACTGTAGTGGCCTCGCCGCTGCGGAGTTCGGCGATACTGACGTTCCGATAGAGGCGTCCGTCGCCGTAATTGCACGTCCATTCGACGACGATTGTGTCTTCGAGGTGAAGTCGGCGGCCGACTTCTAGGGTGAGTTCGGGGGAAAGTTGCCTTCGACTTGAGCGATGAGGTCGCTGCCAGACACGAGTTCCCCCATTTGGGGCCATTGGCGTTGGCAATGCGATGCCAGGGGCACGCCGAGGATATAGGCCAGGCGGGTTTGGCCGTCGGACGCTGTTGAGTGCTCGGTCATGGTTGGGGATTCTTCCGTCCTGCCGCGGGAGTGTCTGGCGAATCGAGAACGACGTCCGTCATGGCATCGCCTCGGCCCATGCGATATGTCCTTCGAAGCCAAGCGTGCTCGCAATCTCGCGGTAGCGTTCCCACAAGTCGGCGTAAGCCGGAGCATCGCCGTGAGCCCGCGCCAGGAGTGCCCGCAGCCGCAGCAGCCAGACGTCGCGCATCACCAGACCTTCATCGGCTGGTGCGGTCGCTAACCGCTCGATCGCGGCTTCGGCTTCGGCCGCGTCAGCGGCCTCCCCGCGATCGAGCAGTGTCTCCACCAGAACGCCTGTCGCGGGAATGCCCCATGCCAGCAGCTGTCCCTGGCGGGCCAGATGGTCGACGGCGGCGCGCATGAGCGGGATGGCGTCATCGCGATCTCCACGCCGAGCCCTCTCACGCGCCAAGTACACGTTGAAGAGCGGTAACTCGTCTAGGGAGTATCCCAGGCGTAGGAACACGTCGCTGACCTCCGCCAGCAGCTTGTGTCCCCGGTCACGCTCGGAAGCCGTTGGGCGGTGTACCAGCGCAAGGCCCAGCGTCACCCGGGCGAGGGTCACCGCGTGGTCATCACCGGATTGTTCGGTCATCCGCAGGGCATCCTCGATCTCGCGCACCGCGCGATCGTCGGGCCGCAGCACGCCAGAGGGTATTCCAGGGCCGTAGATGTAGCCGACGACCCTGGCGTAGGACAGGGGGTCGGCGCGGCGGGCCATGGCCAGGCCGTGACGCAGGTCGTCTCGCCATCCGGGACGACCCAGGGCATAACGGGCAGTAGCCCGCGTCGTCAAGGCGACCGCTAACGGAGACCCGATAATGAAGTTGCCTTTAGACGGATCACCGTCGGCCAGGTCGATAACCCTCTGCGACCAGCGCAGCACGTCGGGCCACTCGCCACTTTCACCCTTGGCGTAGATGGCCGCGAAGGACAGCCCCACCGTCAAGGTCGGATCGCCGACCGACTCGATGACGGCCATGGCTTCAGAGGCCAGCTGCGACGCCTCGCGCATCCGGGCATGAAACGCGTGATCGATCACCAGCCCCGCCATTGCGATGGCCAGCGACGCCTTGTCCCCTGCAGCCGCGCATAACTCCCGCAGTTCATCAAAGCGGGCACCGGCCACGTTGACATGAACACGAAAGGCGATCCCGCACAACATGGTGCGAGGAGCAATGCGCATGGTTCCCCGGTTGGGGTCCGCAGCGGGCAACGCGTCGGCGATCGTTTCCGCACGCTCCCAACTCAATCGCGCCGCGGCGATATCGCGGTTGGTCGCCCACGTTGCGGCCCGCATATGCCACTGATATGCGGCGTGCAAATCACCGGCGGCCTCCAAATGTTCGGCCATCAGCGCAGCGTTCTCCTCCGCTGCTGCCGGGTCTTGTGATTCGATCGCGGCCGCAACCCGCCGGTGCAACTCGGCGCGATCGGATTTGAGTTGCGATTCGTAGGCCACCGTGCGGACCAGCGGATGGTGGAACACATACTCGGGTTGTCCGGTGAATCGGATCTGATCGATGAACTCGCCGCTCAACAGGTCCTGCAGGACAGGATCAATCCCCAGCGTTTCCAGGAGTTCCCGGCTGAACCGTGAGCCGATGACAGCGGCTGCGCTCAACGTGCGCTTGGCCGCCGGATCAAGCCGGTCGATACGGGCGGCAATAGTCGCTTGCAAGGTGGCTGGCACACTGACCTCGCCCACATCGGTGGTCGATTCGTAGGCGCTGCGGTTGCCCCGCAGCACGCGGCGCTCGGCCAGGTCGCGCACCATTTCCTCGGCGAAAAACGGGTTCCCGGAGGCCTTCTCGGTAATCATCGTGGCCAACCCGCACAGCGAGGGGTCCGACCCGAGCAGCTCTGAGGCCAGGGCCGCAGTTTCCGAATCACTCAGCGGCGCAAGGGCGATGGTCTGGGCACCAGCCACCTGGCTCAACGAACCGCGGTATTCGGGTCGGTAGGTGACCAGCACCAGCGACGGCGTCTGCGGGATCACCGTGAGGAACTCGGCCAGCATTGACTCGCTGACCTCATCGATCCAGTGCGCATCTTCGATGACGTAGACCGCTGGGGTGCGGCGGGCCAACGAGGCGGCATTGACCAGCGCGGTCAACCGCCGCCGCCGGGCATCCGGATCGATCTTGGGCAACTCCACTTCGGGGTCGGCGATGCCCAACAAGTCATCAAAGAGCAGCAAGTCTTCGGGGTCTGCCTCCGGGACCCGCGAGCGCACCCGGTCACGGGCTGCCGGGCCGTCCAGATCGCTCACGCCGGTGGTTACGCGCAGCAGCCGCGCCACGACGTGGAAGGGAATGTCGGTGGCGTGCGATTCGCAGTAGGCGCTGAACACCTCGACTTCGCGCCCAGCAGCGATTGCCGCCATCTCACGCACCAGACGGCTCTTGCCGATACCCGGTGATCCCACCAGGGTGACCACCGCGCCGTGGCCATCGACGGCGCGGCCCAACAAGCTCTCGATGGCGGACAGTTCCCAGCGCCGACCAACAAGATTCGACTCAGCCCGCCCGGCAGCGTCATGCCCCTCCGGTACGCCCAGCAACCGCTGGGCGGCCACCGGCTCGTCGGCACCTTTGATCTGAACCAGCTCAGGCTCACTGAGAGTCACAACGCCATCAACGAGCCGCGCGGTCGGCGCGCTCACCATCACACCGCCAGGCGGGGCCACCGACTCCATGCGTTGCGCCATGCCGACCTGCTCACCGACGGCGGTGTAACCGAAAGGTCCCGAGCCGATTTCGCCGGCGATCACCTCACCAGAGTTAAGCCCCACCCGCAACTGTAGATCCACACCGTCGCGATCGCGGACGTCGACCGCAAGCTGCTGCGCTTCCTCCTGAACGCCCAACGCCGCCAGACACGCACGAAAAGCGTGATCCTCCAACGCCACCGGCGCACCGAACACCGCCATGATGCCGTCGCCGGTGAACTTATCCACCGTGCCGCCGAACCGCTGCACCACCGCCGCACACCGATCGGCCAAATCGGCCATGATCTCGCGCAACCGCTCCGCACCCACCGCCGCAGCGATATCCATCGAATGCACCACATCGGCGAACAACACGGTTACCTGTTTGTACTCGGCGCGAGTGTCCTGCTGGGTGACGGGTGCACCACAGCCGTCACAGAATCGAGCGCCCGCCCGCGGTTCCGCGCCACACGTGCGGCACGCGGTCGCTGCGGTCATCCGACCCTCCGCCGGCCCCCGGGTTCCCGGTTCACCAGCATAAGGGCGCTGGACGTCGCAGAAGGCTGATTCAGACCGCGATCATCGCTGGTCGCGCCAGCGCCGCCTAGCCGAGTCGCTCGATGCTGGTCGCGTTGGCCATCCCGCCGCCCTCGCCCATCATCTGCAGCCCATAGCGCTTACCACGTCTAAGGAATTGAGACACTGGAAGGCCGGCCAGGATTCGAGCCAGGTCGTGACCTAAGCCAGGTCACACAACGGCCGGGCTGCAACCCGCCGCCATTGAATTTGTCGAACCTGGGAAATACAAGTAATTAGCCTGGGAATTACCTGGGAAATATGGGTAATAGACCTCATGATCATAGGTGATTGCTGCCAGCGGATAGCCATCAAGAAAGCGTTATGATTCTGTCTGCCCGCATTAAGAAAATGCAATGCGTTAAGAATACATAATGAAATGTGGTGACGACGGTCACGACGTGTTGCGGCGCGTTCCGCCAATCGCTATACAGGATGCACGCAACACCTACGCGACCGGTGATCTCAGGCAGCCCAAATCGCTTAGTTACGTGACGGAATGCGTACCTGCACGCATGCATGGCTGTGAATTTTGATCCCAGATAGGAACATAACAATTAAAGATGTACAGCAAGTCGCGCGGGAATGTCCGGAGTGTCTGTCTTGCAGGCGATTTTTCGCCGATAGCCTCTGCGCTAGTGATCTCAATCGGTTTTTAGGGAGAATCGATGCCACTCGGTAACGCGCTGCAAGCACTAATCATGCTGGCCGTAGTCTTGATCGGCGCAGTGTTTGTCGGAAACCTCTTCCGTCGGATTAATCAGCCCGCGGTCGTCGGAGTAATCTTTTTCGGCATTTTGATGGGTACAATTCTGGCCCTTAGTCCTCATTCCATAAAGTCCGTGTTACTTTCAGGGACCTCGAAGACTCTCATCGACGCCGTGGGCCAAGCGGGCCTCTTGTTACTGATGTTCCTGGTCGGAATCGAGCTGCGTACCTACAGCAAATCAAGCGAGCGGTCACCACTCTGGCAACTGGTGCCCTGTGTGGTGAC
>Ga0210386_10005565_pt1 | contig 10217 bp, 6 predicted proteins | sample IncBWH32OmetaG_FD_160091 | JGI IMG/M metagenome (GOLD analysis project Ga0210386, IMG submission 160091) | Forest soil microbial communities from Barre Woods Harvard Forest LTER site, Petersham, Massachusetts, United States - Inc-BW-H-32-O ... | reverse complement strand
TTCAAATTGGCTAGATAAAGGAATTGATAAAAGCATCATCGAAGAAAATACAACCACATTAAAATCAGAGTTTGATTCTTTGGTTAAGAAAAAGCAATTGCCTTATAAGATTGTCGCAACATTTACAGGCAATGATATCAGCGGATGCACATATGAACCTTTGCTTCCTTTTGAAGCAAATACGATCGATAAAATTCAGGAAATAACGCCGGAAGCAAAACCTTTCAGAGTGATCACCGGAGATTTTGTTACAACAGAAGATGGTACCGGTATAGTACACACGGCGCCTGCATTTGGTGCAGATGATTATAAAGTAGGAAAGAAAAATGACCTCGGTATTTTAACACTGGTTGATAAACAAGGGAAATTTATTGATGGCGTTGGCGAATTCAGCGGCCGTTATGTAAAAGATTATAAAGATGAAAAAGATTATGTAGATGTAAACATCGACATCTGCGTAAAACTTAAAAAAGAAAATCGCGCATTTAAAGTAGAAAAATACGAACATAGTTATCCGCATTGCTGGCGCACCGATAAACCAATTATCTATTACCCATTAGATGCATGGTTCATCAAAACCACTGCAGCAAAAGATAGAATGGTTGAACTAAATAAAACCATCAACTGGAAACCTGCTGCAACAGGTACGGGGCGCTTTGGCAACTGGTTAGAGAATATGGTGGATTGGAATTTAAGTCGCAGCCGTTATTGGGGAACACCACTACCTATATGGCGCACAGAAGATGGCAGCGAAGAAAAATGTATCGGCTCTATCAAAGAATTAAACGAAGAAATTAAAAAGGCCGCCGACAAATTAGGTGGTGATACCAATAAAAATTATTTGCACGAAGGTATTCTTGATCTGCATAAACCATTTGTAGATGAGATCGTTTTAGTAAGTAATAATGGCGTTGCCATGAAGCGCATTCCTGATCTTGTTGACGTTTGGTTCGACAGCGGCGCAATGCCTTATGCTCAATGGCATTTTCCATTCGAGAATAAAGAAATATTTGCGCAAAATTTTCCTGCAGATTTTATCGCAGAAGGTGTTGACCAAACAAGAGGATGGTTCTATACGCTACATGCCTTAGGCGCATTACTAAAAGAAAGTGTTGAAGCCGAATTGAAAAAAGATGGCCTGTACGAAACGTCAGGTATGAAAGCCGCAGGTATTCTGGCTGGCGTAGCTTATAAAGCCGTTGTGAGTAATGGTTTGGTGTTAGATAAGAATGGCAATAAAATGAGCAAACGTATCGGCAACGTTGTTGATCCGTTTGAAACCATTGATAAATTTGGTGCCGATGCAACGCGCTGGTACTTGATCACCAATGCCTCTCCATGGGATAGTTTGAAATTTGATGTAGAAGGTATCAAAGAAGTTCAACGAAAATTTTTTGGCACACTGTATAATACTTATCAGTTTTTTGCATTGTACGCAAATGTTGATGGCTTTGCTTGTAAAGAAAAATATATACCATTAAAAGAAAGACCAGAGATTGATCAATGGATCATCTCTTCTTTAAATACACTCGTAAATGCCGTTCAGCAAAATTTAGATGATTATGAACCAACGCAAGCTGGTCGTGCCATTGAAGAGTTTGTTGATTCTCTTTTAAGTAACTGGTATGTGCGTCTTTGTCGTCGCCGTTTTTGGAAGGGTGAATATGAGCATGATAAAATAGCTGCATATCAAACTTTATATGAATGTTTAGAAAAATTAAGTCAGCTCATCGCTCCTATCGCTCCATTCTTTTCTGATTGGTTATTTGTAAATCTTAACTCGATCACGAATCGCTTCGCAGCAGAATCAGTTCATCATACAGATTTTCCAAAAGCAGATGCCTCGGCCATTGATATCGCTTTAGAAAAAAGAATGCAGCTGGCTCAAGATGCATCTTCATTAATATTGTCGCTACGCAAAAAAGTAAATATCAAAGTACGTCAGCCTTTGCAAAAAGTATTTATTCCTGCGCTAGATGCAACAATGGCAGAAAGAATAAAATTGGTAGAAGATATTATTAAAGCGGAAACTAATATAAAAGAAGTTGATATTTTAAGTGCAGATAATGACTTTATAAAAAAGAAAACAAAAGCCAATTTTAAAACCCTGGGTAAAAAATTAGGACCAAAAATGAAATGGGCAGCCGAAATAATTGCAGGTTTTGATAATGCAACAATCGATAAAGTACAAGAAGGTCCATATTTATTAAATCCCGAATATAAAGTAAAAGGTGAAGAACCGGTGACCATCACAACCGAAGATCTGGAAACATCAACCGATGAGATTCCGGGATACGAAGTTGCTAATAAAGGTTCATTAACTGTCGCATTAGATATAATTATAACGGATGAACTTAAAAAAGAAGGTGATGCCAGGGAATTGGTAAATCGCATCCAAAATGTAAGAAAAGACCAAAATTTTGAGCTAACTGACCGAATTATTGTTACTATATCCGAAAATGCAGGCCTCATGGCATCTATCAATCAATTTAAAGACTATATTTGTCGCGAAATTTTGGCAGATTCTCTAGATTTCGTAACCCAAATAGATGGTGGCACCGAAATTGAAGTGAACGAAGCTATTGTAAAATTGAACGTACTTAAAAAAGGATAAGTTGTATGGCAACAAAAAAGAAGGCTGTAAAACCCGCTGCTAAAAAAGCGGTTAAACCTGTAAAAAAAGCTGCTCCTGCAAAGAAACCAGCTGCAAAAAAGCCAGCTCCGGCCAAAAAACCGGTAGCAAAAGCTAAACCAGCTCCTAAAAAACCTGCACCAAAAAAAGCGGCACCAGCGAAAAAACCGGTGGCTGCTAAAAAAATAGCTAAACCGGCGCCTAAAAAAGTGGTTCCTGCAAAAAAAGCAGCGACAGCTAAACCAGCACCGGTAGCAAAGAAAGTAGCTGCCAAAGTAATAGTGAAGCCTGTAGTAAAACCAATGACAAAAAAAGTAGAAGAAAAGAAGCCTGCAGCTAAAGTAATTGAGAAAACGCCGACAAAGCCTTTTCCTAAAAATGCAAAAGATATCAAAGTTCTGCCACCAAAACCGGTGGTTATACCTAAATATTCTACAAAAACAGTTCGCAAATACCAACCGGAATTCACAAAGTCTGTTTTAGACCAGGCGGCACCTGATCCAGGAGCTCCATCTCAACGTTACAGCGATCCCGAATTGGCTGAATTTAAAGAGTTGATCCAACGCAAGCTGGAAGCGGCTAAAAAAGAATTGTCTTACCTAAACGGTTTAATTACCCGTAAAGATGAAATGGGTGGAGATGAAACTGATAACCGCTACATGACAATGGAAGATGGTAGCTTAAGCATGGAAAGAGAGCAATTAAGTCAAATGGCAAGTCGCCAGATCACTTTTATTGATCACCTGGAAAAAGCGATCATGCGTATTGAAAATAAAACTTACGGTATCTGCCGTGTAACTGGCCGTCTTATTGATAAAGCCCGTTTACGCGCTGTACCTCACGCTACACTTAGCATTGAAGCTAAAATGGGCGGAGGAAAATAAGATATAATATAATGTATATAAAAAGGGGGATGGCTTTCGCGCTATTTTCCTTTTTTGCTTTGTACCCAACAGCATTTCTTTGTGCAGCTTCAGTGGCGTCGCACATTTCATCAGTTGAATATCTATTAAGCATTTTCATCTCGACACACAATTGCCCCATCGGGTCAACCCCTTTGTAGAAAAAATAAATCGCCTGTATTCTACTCCATAGGAGTAGCCCAATACATTAAAAATTAGGGAAACTCCTATGGAGTTTTAATAAATAATAATACTCATACGTCTACAAAGAGGAAACTCCTACGGAGTTTGACCCCAACCCGCCTTTTAGTATAAAGTGCTGTAAACGCTGTAACTTTACCGCAACAAATTGTGATATGGCCGAAAAAGCAGAAACGAAAAGACAAAAACAAGTAGCGGGATTAATAAATGAAGAATTGAATGATATCTTCCGTCGCATGAATTTAACTATGATCGAAGGAGGAATGATCTCACTGGCATCCGTAAAAATAACCCCGGATCTTTTTGAAGCAAGAGTTTACTTAAGCATGTTCCAGGTAAAAGATCCACAGGCTGTGCTACATATGTACGAGGAAAAAAATAAAGAGATCAGAAAAGAACTCGGCACAAGAGTTCGTCATCAACTACGCAGCATACCGGAATTGAAATTTTTCATTGATGATACATTGGATTATGTATTTAAAATGGAAGAGCTTTTCGAAAAAATAAAAAAAGAGGACGAGAAGAAGAAAGATTAATTAATCAAAACAGTCACTTGAATTTTTTATTCGCCTGGAGATATTTTAAAGCAAAAAAAAGCGCTCATGCTATTAACATCATTGCATGGGTAACCGTTAGCGTTATTGCTTTTGCGACTGCTTGTCAAATTTTGGTACTAAGCGTATTTAATGGCTTTGAAGGGTTGGTAAAATCATTATACGCATCTTTCTATACAGATATTAAAGTCATTCCTGCCAAAGGAAAAACATTTACACTCACTGCTGATCAAATCAGATCCATCAAACAACAACCCGGTGTATTTGCTATTTCATTAATTGCAGAAGATAAAGCACTCATCAAAAATGATGATCTGCAGACCGTTGTTTACTTAAAAGGTGTTGATAATAATTACACCAATGTAAGCGGCGTGGCTTCGAAAGTTATTGATGGAAAATACAATATAGGCACACTTGATGATCCCGGCCTTATCATCGGGGCAGGTATTCAAAATGCAGCAGGCATCAGTGTTGAAGGCGCTTTAAAATCTCCACCCGTCACAATCATTTTACCTAAAAGAGGAATGGCCTCTATCAGCGACCCCTTATCATCTTTAAGTGAAGGGAGCATTATGACTAATGGCGTATTTTCCATACAACAAGAGTTTGATGATAAATACGCCATTACCAATATAGATTTTGTAAAGCAACAAATGGACTTTGCTCCAGATGAATACAGTGCAGTTGAGATCAAATTAAATAATATCGAATCTATCACCACAACACAAAAAGCATTATCAAATTTACTCGGATCAAAATATTTAGTGCAAACTAAATATGAACAAAATATGAGTTTGTATGGTACCATGCGATTAGAGAAGTGGGCCATCTATGCTATACTCACTTTAATATTGATCATAGCAGCTTTCAATATGGTAAGTGCTTTAACAATGTTGGTCTTAGAAAAACAAAAAGATATTAGTGTGTTGCAAAGTATGGGCGCCAACAAAACATTGATTCAAAAAATATTTTTAACTGAAGGTTTGTTACTTGGTACAATTGGTGCAGTCGCCGGTATTATATTAGCACTTATTATTTGTCTGCTTCAATTAAAATACAAACTAATAAAGTTAGAAGGGGGTTCATTTTTAATAGATTATTTTCCCGTTACCTTAAAACTTGCTGATTTTATATTGGTATCAGTAACAGTATCCATTATAGCTTTTATAGCTTCATGGTTTCCCGCAAGAAAAGCTGCGCGACAATCTTTTGAATTACGCGGTTCTTAAATAGTAATATAATCACTACATCCAGCAAAAGCTATTTCCAAAATAAAAAACTTATATTGAATAAAATATCAAAACATATTGATATAAAATATAATTCATTGTTTAAACATCTTATTAAATAATTAGCAACATGCAACAATACGATATCATTATAATAGGTACTGGCGCAGGTGGTGGCACTTTATTACATAAACTAAAAGATTCTGGAAAAAAGATTTTAATATTAGAACGCGGCGATTATCTGCCAAAAGAAAAACAAAACTGGGATAGTGTTGAAGTATTTCAAAAAGAAAGATACCACACTAAAGAAGTTTGGAAAACTGATGGAGATAAAGATCTTCATCCCGGAATTGGTTATTGGGTTGGTGGAAATACGAAAGTATATGGTGCTGCATTATTTCGTTTGAGAGAAAAAGATTTTGAAGAAGTACAACATTCAGGTGGTGTATCATTAGCATGGCCAATAAAGTATAAGGACCTTGAGCCATATTATACCGCAGCAGAAAAATTATATACCGTACACGGTAAAATGGGCGATGATCCGACAGAACCCTTTCGTAGCAGTGAGTATAGCTATCCTCCTGTTAGTCATGAACCTCGCATTCAGGAACTACATGATGACTTAGTTAAGTTTGGTCATCATCCGTTTTATTTACCAATTGCAATAAAGCTGGATGAGGCAGATATGCCTAACAGTAAATGTATACGCTGCAGTACTTGTGATGGTTTCCCTTGCATGGTACATGCTAAAAGCGATGCCGACATTAATTGCACGCGTCCATCTTTAAACGAAAATGTTACTCTATTAAGAAATTTTAAAGTAAACAAACTAGTAACTAACGCTGACGGCACCACGATAGATCATGTAGAAGGTGAATACAATAACGAAATTGTGCAATACAAAGCAGATATAGTTGTCGTATCCTGCGGAGCAGTTAACTCAGCAGTTTTATTATTAAACAGTGCAAATGATAAACATCCGAATGGGTTGGCAAATGGAAGTGATCAGGTCGGTAGGAATTTTATGAAGCATTTGAATGAAGCGATGTTGGCGATCAGCAGCAAAACTAATCCAACAAAATTTCAAAAGACCATGGCAATAAATGATTATTACTGGGGCGACAAAGATTATCAGTTCCCAATGGGCCATGTACAAATGTTAGGCAAATCTGATAGTGCTCAGCTAGAACCGGATGCACCTTTCTTTACACCTAATGTAGTATTGGAAGAAATAGCAAGTCACTCTGTAGATTGGTGGATGACGGGCGAGGACCTTGCAGATCCTGATAACAGAGTGCGCGTGATCAACGGACAAATTCATTTAGATTATAAAGAAAATAACACGGAAGGTTTTCAAAGATTGATCAAAACATGGAAAGAGGTTCTGGTTAAGGTAGATGCAGCTGAAAGCTTTTTACATTATGGTGTTAATATTCGAAAAAGAATTCCTTTGTCCGGTATTGCACATCAGGTTGGTACAACAAGAATGGGAACTGATCCAAAGACTTCAGTTGTAGATACAAATTGCAAAGCACATCAAGTAGATAATTTATACATCGTTGACGGAAGTTTCTTCCCATCAATCGGCGCCGTAAATCCATCACTAACGATAATGGCTAACGCTTTACGTGTAGGTGATCATTTATTGGAAAGAATGAAATAGTTTTATAATAACACTCTAACAAAATCAAAAATAGAAATGAATCCTAATCCAAAATTAAAGGGTCAGTCTGCATTAGTAACCGGCGCCAATAGTGGCATCGGAAAAGCAGTTGCCATCGCGTTAGCAAACGAAGGGGCCAACACCGTCGTCAATTACGTTACACATCCTGAAGATGCACAAGCCGTAGTAGATATCATAAAAGCGAATGGTGGCAATGCTATCGCTTTACAGGCAGATGTGAGTAATGAAGAACAGGTAAAAGCCATGTTTCAGGAAATGTACAAAGCGTTTGGCACTATTGATATTTTAGTCAACAACGCCGGTCTTCAAAAAGATTCACCATTTGAAAAAATGACTTTAGCCGAATGGCAATTAGTGCTCAATGTAAATCTTACCGGACAATTTTTATGCGCACGCGAAGCTGTAATAGAATTCTTACGCAGAGGTCCTGTACCTGAAAGAAGCAGAGCAACAGGAAAAATAATTTGCATGAGCAGCGTACATGAAGTAATTCCATGGGGCGGTCATGTAAACTATGCTACCAGCAAAGGGGGAATTATGATGTTGATGAAAAGTATGGCGCAGGAATTAGCGCCGCAAAAAATAAGAGTAAATGCTATTGGCCCCGGCGCTATTCAAACGCCAATTAACACATCAGCATGGGACACACCGGAAGCACTAAAAAGTTTGCTGACTTTAATACCTTACAATCGGATTGGAGAACCCGAAGATATTGGTAACTTAGCGGCCTGGTTGGCTAGTGATGAATCAGATTATATTACCGGTACTACTGTTTTTTGTGATGGTGGTATGACTTTATATCCGGGATTTTCAACTAATGGTTAAATTATGAGTGACAAAAATTCAACGGCAGAGCAAAGGCGAATTAACGAGAATAATGAAAAGCAAGTTCCTTTAGAAAAATGGGGGCCATATTTAAGTGAGAGACAATGGGGAACAGTGAGAGAAGATTACAGTGCCAGTGGAGATGCTTGGAACTATCTTTCGCACGACCAAGCACGCAGCCGTGTATATAGATGGGGAGAAGATGGACTGGCGGGCATTTCAGACTATTTACAAAATCTTTGCTTTTCTGTTGCGCTATGGAACGGAAAAGATACCATATTAAAAGAACGTTTATTCGGCTTATCTAACGGCCAGGGTAATCATGGTGAGGATGTAAAAGAGTTGTACTATTATTTGGATAATGTGCCTACACATTATTACATGAAGTATCTATACAAATATCCGCAACAGGCATTTCCTTATCAGGATATCATCAATAAAAACAGGAGTCTTTCTAAAAATGTACCCGAATATGAATTACTAGATACAGGCGTTTTTAAAGACAATAAATATTTTGATGTATATGTAGAATATGCTAAGAACAATAGTGAAGATATTTTTATCAAAATAAATATTGTAAATCGTGGTGCAGATGCTGCGCCTATAACGGTACTGCCTACACTATGGTTTAGAAACAGGTGGCAATTTGATGCTACACTCACTAAACCATCTATTGAATGGGTTAATAATAACGAATTAAAAACTACACATGAATCTATCGGTGAACATCATCTTTATTTTAGAGGTGCGGGACAGATATTAATTACGGAAAACGAGACAAATACCGAACGCGTTTTAGGTAGAACAAATGTTACACCATATGTAAAGGATGCTTTTCATGATTCTATTATATCAGGAAAAAATACCGATGCTCTCATCAAAAAGAAAGAAGGAACTAAAGTTGCACCTGTATATAGACTAACAATCGATGGAGGCGCTTCAAAACAAATCTATCTTCGATTAACTAACACTGCCACTGATATTCCTTTTGCCGAAGGATTTGAAGGAATATTTGATCAAAGAAAAAGAGAGGCCGATGAATTTTATCAATCAATATTACCTCCAAATACTAGCGAAGATTTAGCAAATATTCAAAGGCAAGCTTTTGCCGGTTTGTTATGGAGCAAACAATATTATCATTACGATGTTGAAAAATGGATGAGCACCAGCGATGGCGTAACACCATTATCTCCGGAAAGATTAGAAGGCCGTAATCACGAATGGAAATATTTGAAAAATCAGGATGTTATATTAATGCCTGATAAATGGGAATACCCTTGGTACGCCGCATGGGATACGGCTTTTCATTGTATCGCTATCGCAGCTATTGATCCGACATTCGCAAAAGGTCAGCTAATATTATTGATGCGTGAATGGTACATGAATCCTTACGGACAAATACCCGCTTACGAATGGAACTTTAGTGATGTAAATCCTCCCGTACATGCATTTGCTGCTTTGGGAGTTTACCGCGCAGAAAAAGATGCGACCGGCACCGGAGACATTCGATTCTTAAAACGCATATTCCAAAAACTGATCATCAATTTTACATGGTGGGTAAACAGAAAAGATGCGAGTGGTAACAATATTTTTGAAGGAGGATTTTTAGGATTGGATAATATTGGTGTTTTTAATCGAAGCATCCAATTACCTGATCAAATAGCCTTGGAACAAGCAGATGGAACAAGCTGGATGGGTATGTATGCTTTGAACATGCTTGATATCGCTTTGGAAATCGCCTTAACAGATGATGCTTTTGAAGATACCGCAACTAAATTCTACGAGCACTTTGTATTAATTGCAGATGCGTTAAACGAATTGAATTTATGGAACACTGATGATAATTTCTTTTATGATGTATTATGTTTAAAAGGCAAACTTCCTGTTGCGCTGAAAGTACGTTCAATTGTAGGCGTTGCTCCTGTATTTGCAGTATCAATCATTAGTAAGTACAGTATGGATAAACTGAGTGATTTTGCTAAACGTACTGCATGGTTTGATAAGTACCGTATTTACAACAACGAGTATTTACCCAATGAAAGCAGGGCCGATAGTGATGATGCCTTATTATCATTGGTTCCTAAAGAACGTTTGGTACAGATATTAGATAAGTTATTAGATGAAACAGAATTTTTATCAAAAGGTGGAATAAGGGCCTTATCAAAATACCACGATAAAAATCCTTACACG
>Ga0210386_10005563_pt1 | contig 10219 bp, 10 predicted proteins | sample IncBWH32OmetaG_FD_160091 | JGI IMG/M metagenome (GOLD analysis project Ga0210386, IMG submission 160091) | Forest soil microbial communities from Barre Woods Harvard Forest LTER site, Petersham, Massachusetts, United States - Inc-BW-H-32-O ... | reverse complement strand
GAAAGCCGCCTGCCTGCTCGCAGCCGCATCGCTGGCAGGCATGGCGGCATCATCGGTCATGGCCGCGGAGAAGCCGAAGTTCATGCTCACGAGTTCCGATCCCCAGCTCGCGATCAGCGTTCCCTTGATCTACACCGCCAAGGCTTTCGGCTGTTCCGGGGGAAATCTGTCGCCGGAACTGCATTGGTCGGGAGCGCCGGCGGCAACGCAGAGCTTCGTCGTCACGTTGTTCGATCGCGATGAGCGCAGTACCCCGTCAGGATGGTGGCACTGGGTCGTATACAACCTGCCGAAGAATGTCAGCAGCCTGTCGCAGGGAGCCGGCGCCGAACACAGCAGCGCGCTGCCTGCCGAGGCCCTGCAAGGCCGCACCGATCTGGGTGAGGATGCGTATCACGGTCCGTGCCCCGCCAAGGGTGATCCGCCGCACCGCTATGTGTTCACGGTTTACGCCCTGAATGTGGCGAAGCTGCCGGTGCCCCCTGATTCCAGCGGCGCCATGGTCACCTCGATTGTGCAGGAGCACCTGCTGGGCAAGGCCGTGTTCGTCGCGCACTACGGCCGTCCCTGAAGCCTTAGGCGGATTACTTTAGAAGAGCTTCTAGGCTGCGGCTTCGTCCTCGCAGCCATGCTCACATCGATCTCTTTCGATTTGCAGCGTGGCATGCTGGATCCGAAAGCGGCGCTTCAGATCCGGCGTCAATGAGATCAGAAGCGCATCCTCCGCGCCGCGGTCCGGCACGACGAGGTGCGCCGTCAAGGCGACGCTCGTGGTGCTGAGCGCCCAGATATGCAGATCGTGCACGTCGGTGACGCCGCGCTGATCCGCCAAGTAGGACATGACCGCCGATGAATTGACGCCGGCGGGTACGCCGTCCAGAGATAAGGTCAGCGAGTCCTTGAGCAGCCGCCAAGTGCTCATCAAGATCACCGCCACGATCAACAGACTCACCATCGGGTCGAGCAAACTCCATCCCGTCAACATGATGAGCAGACCCGACAGCAGCACACCGGCCGAAACGGCGGCATCGCCGAGCATGTGAATGTAGGCGCTTCGGCGATTCAAATCACCGTGACTGCCGGCGTGAAGCAGCCATGCGCTGATACCGTTGAGAACGATGCCGACGGCGGCAACGGCCATGACGGTTTGACCCGCCACCGGAGGCGGCGCCGAAAGGCGGCTTACCGCCTCCCAGGCAATGGCACCGCAGGCCAAGAGCAACAACCCGGCATTCGCCAGTGCCGCCAACACGGTCGAGCGTCCGAGGCCATAGGTAAATTTGGCGCCGGGCCGACGCCGTCCCAACAGCAGCGCACCCCATGCGAAGATCAAACCCAGCACATCACTCAGGTTGTGGCCGGCATCCGCAATCAACGCGACAGAGTTCGATAAAAACCCAAAACCGCCTTCGATGACCACGAAGATGACGTTGAGCGCCACGGCGACGCCCATTCGCAGGTTGATGCCGCCGGATGGTATGAGGTGCCCATGCCCGTGAGCACCATGACCATGGTCATGCGCGTGCTCATGATCGGCGTGCTCATGATCGGCGTGGCCATGATCGGCGTGGCCGTGATCGGCGTGGCCGTGATCGGCGTGGCCGTGATCGGCGTGGCCGTGATCGGCGTGGCCGTGATCGTGATCGTGCGCGACCTCGTCTTTGTGTTCCATCGGGTCGAATTCCTCTGATGCTCAAATGGCCAGCGTATCACCGCACAATACCGCAAAGGTCCGGCGAAAAGCCCCAGCGTCGTTGTGCGGTGCAGCTTACGTGCCGGCTACAGGCCCAAATCGTTCAATAAAGGGTGTTCCTCCGGGCGCGGTCCTAACGCCCAACGATAGAGCCGTTCGGTTTCGGCCACCGGCAAATCGTTAATGCTGGCCAAACGCCGCCGCATCAAGCCCTGTTCATCGAATTCTCCGAGGTGCGCAGGGTACTCGACATGCGCTGCGGATTCGCTTCGATATCCTGCGTAAACAGCACATTCAGCAACAGGCCGTGGCAATGCTGCAAACCTTTCAAGTGCCCGGCGAACTTTCCCGAACCCAGAAAGAGGATTGGATCGCCAAACACATACGCCGACTTGAAATACTTCTCCACGATTTCCACAAACTCCGCAACGCCGCTGCCCTGCTCGCGCAGCTGGTCCGGAGAGAATTCCACATAGAGATTTCGGGTCCTCGCCAGCGTAGATTGCGCCCCGCGCATGACCGCGACCTCGCTGCCCTCCGTGTCCATGACGATGAGGTCGATCGAATCCCAATCCGCTGCGATGGTGCGATCGAGCGTTTCCATGTTCACGGTGATTTCGCCGGCGCACGGCGCGACACGGCTGTTTCCCGTGTTGAGGGTATTCTCGGTGAATTGAATTCTGCCGCACTTCTCTCCCAGCGCTGCATTGATCGTAACCACGCCGTCGATGCCGTTCAATTGCAGATTCATGGTCAGCAGCCTGAAATTGCGGGGACTCGGCTCGTAAGCGATCACCGCGTGAGTTGCCGCATGGCGCACCATCGGTATCAGCACCGCGCCGATGTGAGCGCCGGCAAAAACCACCCGCGACGCGGCGCCGAGCAATGCGTTGAGCCAGGTGATTTGCGGCCAGTCGTATTCGCCATTCATGAGCAAAGTACGCGAGACATTGAAGTCCCCGGCAGGCACGGCCAAGAGACCATTTTTCGTCTCTGCCACGATGCCGACGCCATGCCTGCCCAGCGACTTGGTCCGCCAGCGGCTGCGCAGGCGCCTCGAGATCTGCTTTAAATAGGGATTTCTCACTCAATGATGCCGCATGATTCTCGGTCAACCGCCGGCGCGCAGCGATTGGATCTCGAATCCGGCGGGGCCGTTCAGCCAGGTGTCCTTGTCGCGAATGATGGCCTGCGCCGGCAGGGCGGCGGTTTTGACGGCCGCCCCTTGAAGCTTGCGTACGGCCGTGCCCACGGCAAATATTTCGACCAAGCTTGCGCCGAGCTCGACGATATAGGTTTTGATGCCGACCACTTCTTCCGCGCCAAGCGCTCCCGCCTCGTTCTTGATCCGCTCGAAAACCTGTTCCCGGGCCTCGTAGATCAGGGTCGTCAGGTCACCCAACTCGCCCCGCACGAGGCTCTGAAATGCCGCGCGAATACCGCCGATGGCGCCGAGCGAATAAACTGAGGTCGATATCAAGAGCTTGATGGGCATGTATCCCAGCTGTGTCATGCCCCAGAGTTCTTCGCCAGTCAGATCACTGGTGACGGGTGAGCCGCGCGCCTCGGCCGGGAGCAATGCATGGAACGCGGCGGTGCCCGTCATGTACATTTCGTGGAACCCGGCAAAATGCAACACATTGGTCCGCACGCCGACCACGGCATTGGCTCCCACCGCTTTGGCATGCGTCACGAGGCGGTCGAGCGCGTGATGGCGGGTTTCGTTGAACACGTCGCTGAATTCCCTGATCTCTCCGCGCACCAGAGTCTTCAAGGTCCCGGCGATTCCGCCCACGGCGCCCACCGAGTACGCAATGTTGCCGAAGACGAATTCCTTCGGGTCGTAACCCGAATCCATGTGGCAGTACAGCTCCTGAGCATCGCCGGCGCTCGTGAACAACGCCGTACCCGGACCTCCGCTGACGCCCGATCCCACAAACAAGAATTCGGAATTGCCGCCGAGACTGCGTAATTCGGACGTCACGCCCACGACGCCGTGCACCTGCTCGCGATCGGCTTCCGCGCGCATGCGGGTGAAGGCCGCGGCACGGCCTTCATGGATCATTCGTGTGACATCCGGAATTTCGCCTCCCACGACGCCGCGAAACGCAGAGCGTACGCCGCCGAGAAAACCCATCGACTGGATGCTGTTGCCGATGACGACGCCGCTCGGGGTCAGCCCCTTGAGCCGCATGCAGTAGATTTCATTTCCCGACAAACCGGTCAGTTTGGGTGCATTGAGCATGCGGCGATCCTAAGATATCGCGGCCCCACTGTCGACGCGCTCGAACTCTTGAGTCAAGGCGCGGGCACAGGTCGCGATCGATCGGGCCCCGCGCTCCACGTGCTCCACAAAATAAGCGCGAGGAGGATCGCTTGGAACGGCAATCGAACCACCAGCGCCCATCGCGGCACGCCGAACAGTTCGGCATGCTGCAGCATATAGACGTTGGCCGGCGTCACGGCAATGGTCAGCAAGAACAATCCCACGCCGGCCGCGCGCCGCGTGGCCGGAATCAACAGCCCGGCGGCGCCCAGCAGTTCAAAGACACCGCTCACCAGGACGGCGGCTCGCGGCCAGGGGATGGACGGCGGCACGATTCGCATTTCTACCGCCGTGAGCGCGAAGTGCGCGACGCCCCCGAGCATGAACCACAGAAACACCAGCACCAGCCCGATGCGTTTCATTAAAGGAGCCAAGGCAACCGCATTCGGCGCGGGCAATTTCGTGACGTCCAATCCCACGTCAATGCGCCGGCAGGTACCGGCTCACCAGAGAAACCATTCGGTCCGTGGCCGTATGAAACAAGTCCAGACCCAGGTCGGGCAAATCCACGAAAGTGGCGCTGCCCTTCAACAGCGGCTTCACGCGCAGGGTTTGCTCGATGATGTCGTCATGCGGCGCCAACACGGTCAATGGCGACTTCAAACCCTTGAGCTTCTTGTCGATGGCATAACCGCAGGCGGCGCGGAAGGCGGCGCCCGGATTGGCCGCCAGTACATGCTCGACAAAACGGCGATGCGCGTCGCCCAGGTCATGAGGCGGCTCGCGAAAAGCCAGGCCCCCGCGCCAAGCGCCGAGCACATGACCGCCTTCCGTCGCCGGCCTCAAGGGTTGCTCGCTGTACTTCTCCAGCTGTCGCTGCTGTTCTTCGGCGGTAAACAGCGGCATGCCGACCGCCACCAGCCGGCGCACCTGGGAGCCTAGCTGGTGCGCAATCTCAATGGCCTCGATGGAGCCGGTATGGATGCCCAGCAAGTCGATGCTGCCCTGCATTCCGGCAGCCTGCAGTCCGTCGATGGTGGCCTGCGCGTACTGCTCCAAGGACAACGCCCAGGGCGGGGCGTCGGAGAACCCGTAGCCCAGGCGATCCGGCGCATGCGTCGGCCGTTCAAACTTCTCTTGAAATTCCTCCCACATCGCGCCTGAGCGCGGCGACATGTGCAACAGCACCAGGGGCACGCCTTTGCCGTCATGGCTGCGCAGGTGGAGTTGCCCGAATCGGGTCGGGTAGATACGGCGAATCATTCAGTGATACCAGCTCATTCAGTGCGCATCCAGAAAAGCTTCAATTCGCGGCGCGACCAATTCCGGCCGTTCGATGTGCAGCATATGCCCGGCGCCTGCGATGCCGGCAAGTTCGACGCCGGGATGGGCGGCGCGCAGCGCCTCCCAGGTGCCGTCCGCGCCCAGCCGCTTCAGATAATCCGACTCCTGCCCGACCATCATCAACAGAGGCGCGCGGATCCCGCGCCAGGTGGCCTCGGCGTCCTCGCGCTTGTAGAGGATCGGATTCACCCAGTGATGGCGCGGATCAGCCGCGAGGCGTACACGGCCCTGCGCGTCGGCCACACCCCACACGCGCGCAACGAATGCAGCCGCTGCGGGAGAAAAACGCGGATAGCGGAACTGAATGATGGACGCGAGTTGCGCGAAGGAATCGTAGTTCTTCTCCAATACCGGACTCTTGATCTGATCCAGCCATTTTCGCATGCGCTTCGGCGCATCCGTCGCCGCGGTTCTTGGCAGTCCGAGCCCTTCCAGATTGACGAGGCAGCGCACCCGCTCCGGCCGCAGCCCGGCGTACAAGTTTGCGATGTTGCCGCCCATGCTGTGACCCACGATGCGCGCAGGCCACTGCGGCGAAAGCCGATCCATCAACGCGTCGAAGTCGCCGAGATAATCCGGAAAGCCATAGCCTTCCTGCGGCCATTCGCTGCGTCCGAATCCACGCCAGTCGGGTGCAATGACCGGCCATTCCTGTTTGAACACATCGACGATGAACTGAAAGGTCTCCGCCGCATCCAGCCATCCGTGCAACAGAAAGACCGGCGGTGAGAGCGCGGAGGGTTCGGGTCCCCAGCGGGTCAAATGCATCCTAAGACCGCGTATCTTCAAGGTCTCACGCCGTGGCTGCCGCAGCGCCTGGTACACCGTGACGCTATCCAACGGTGGGCTCGCTCCCGCCCAAAAAAATCCTATACGCCGGATTCTCGGTCTCTTCCGTGTAGGCGTACTGCAGCGCATCCAGATGCAGCAGGAAATCGGTGCGGGTTTGCGCCGGCACCTGGATACCGGCCAGCACCCGGCCATAGTCGGAACCGTGATTGCGGTAGTGAAATAAACTGATGTTCCAGCCGGTGCCGATGGCCTGCAGAAACTTGAGCAGCGCCCCCGGGCGTTCGGGAAACTCGAACCGATACAGCCGCTCATCGGCGAGTCCGCGCGCGTGGCCGCCCACCATGTAGCGCACATGGAGCTTCGCCATCTCGTTGTCCGTCATGTCGCGTACGGCAAATCCCGCCGCGCCGATCGCGCTCAGCAACTCTTGCCGTTCCGGCCTGCCCAGCGCGAGCCCGAGGCCTACAAAGACCTGCGCCGCGGGCTGATCTGCATAGCGGTAGTTGAACTCGGTGACGCTGTGGTTCCCCAGCACTTCGCAGAATTTCAAGAACGAGCCGGGCACCTCGGGGATCTGCACGGCGAACAGCGCCTCACGCTGCGCACCGATGTCGGCGCGCTCCGCCACGTAGCGGAGGCGGTCGAAGTTCATGTTGGCGCCGCCGTTCACCGCAATCAGGGTCCGTTCCGTGCAATTTTCCCGCGCCACGTATTTCTTGATGCCCGCCACCGCCAAAGCTCCCGCGGGCTCCGCAATGGAACGGGTGTCTTGAAAAATATCCTGAATCGCGGCGCAGATTTGATCCGTCGTCACCAGCACGATCTCATCGACGTACAGCCGTGCCAGCCGGAACGTCTCCTCGCCGACGCGCCGCACGGCCACCCCATCGGCGAACATGCCCACACGCTCGAGCGTGACGCGCTTGCCGCCGCGCAGCGACTCGAACATGCCGGCCGCATCCTCCGGCTGCACACCGATCACCTTGATGCGCGGAAACAGGGACTTCGCATAGGCGGCAATTCCCGCGATCAAGCCGCCGCCGCCGACCGGCACGAAAATGGCGTCGATGGCCTCGCCGTGCCGCTGGCGCAGGATCTCCATGGCAATCGTTCCCTGTCCGGCAATCACGTCGGGGTCATCGAAGGGATGCACAAAAACCAGTTCCCGGCGACGGGCAAGCTCCGTGGCATGCTCGTAGGCTTGATCGTAGTCATCGCCGTGCAGAACGATTTCGCCGCCCAGGTCGGCCACCGCCTGCACCTTGATCTCAGGCGTCGTCAGGGGCATGACGATGACCGCGGGGATTCCCCGAGTTCGCGCCGCCAGCGCAACCCCCTGTGCATGATTACCGGCGGAGGCGCATATCACGCCGCGCTGCGCACGGATGGCCGACAGCTGCGCGATCTTGTTGTAGGCGCCGCGAATTTTGAACGAAAACACCGGCTGAAGGTCTTCACGTTTGAACATGACGTGATTGTTCAGGCGTCGCGACAGCCGCGGAGCGGTTTCCAGTGACGTCTCGACGGCGACGTCGTAGACCTTTGATTTGAGGATCCGATCGACGTAGGTTTCTTGGATGAGCGGCATCTAGGAGTACATTAGCTTAAGCGGCCGCGTAGCGGTATTGCCGGGCCCATACTGTGAGATGTTGCACAGCCCGCGGGGGGCCGCACTCTGGAAAGGAATTAATTCGGTAACATATGGCCATGCGCGCACTCAAGCTTTGGTTCCTCGCCCTGTTTTTTGTCTCGCCGGCGGCCTTTGCACTGTCGGGGAGCACGGTGGCCACCGACAACGTCAAGGCGCGCCTGGTCAGTGAAGTCAACGCAGCCGGGCCAGGCCAGACGTTCTGGGTCGCCCTCGAACTGGATATCCGCGACGGTTGGCATACATATTGGCGCAATCCGGGCGATTCCGGCGAAGCGACCAAACTGGCGTGGCAGCTTCCGCCGGGATTTACGGCCGGCGACATCGTCTGGACCACGCCGCATCGCTTCGAAATTGCACCCCTGGTCAATTACGGCTACGCCAAGCACGCGGTGCACCTGGTACAGATAACCGCACCGAAGGACTTGAAGGCGGGGACGCCGCTGACGCTTGCGGCGAAAGCCGGCTGGCTGGTCTGCTCTGATGTGTGCATTCCCGAAAGCGCGGACCTGCAGCTCAAGATACCGGCCGCCGCCCAGGCGGGCGGCGTGGATCCTGCGGATTCGCCGCTGTTCACGGCCGCTCGCAGCGAACTCCCGAGTGCGCAGCCGGCTGCGACCAGCGCGCGGATTCAGGGCGATCAGTTGATCATCACGCTGGGTTCCGAATGGGGCGCCATGCTCTCGCAGATCAAGTCGCTGGCCTTTTTCCCGTACGCCGAAGGCGGTATCGAATATGCCGCGCCCCAAAAGCTGACGCGTACCCAGGATGGGGTTGAACTGTCCATGAAGGTCGGCTATCAGCCGCCCAAAGCCGGCGCCATCCGCGGCGTGCTGGTCGCGACCGAGCAGAACGGCACCCAATCCGACACCGTTCCGATCGAGATTGCCGCCGATTTTTCCGGCGCCGGCGCCGATACCGTAAAGGCGGGTACGCGGTTCGCGACCGCGACGCTCGCGACGCAACCCGCCCGGGAAGCGGAACACTCTCTGCCCGTACTCATGCTGCTCGCCATGCTGGGCGGCCTGATCTTGAACTTGATGCCCTGTGTATTTCCGGTGCTGTCCATCAAGGCCATCAGTGTGGTCGAACAGGCCAAGAAGGACCCTGGCGCCGTGCGCCTCAAGGGCCTGGTCTTTGCCGCGGGCGTGATCAGCTCCATGCTGGCCCTCGCGGCCGTCTTGCTGGCACTGCGTGCCGGGGGCGAGGAGATCGGCTGGGGCTTTCAACTGCAGTCGCCGCTGTTCGTCACGCTGTTGATTTATTTGCTGCTGGCGGTGGGTCTGAATCTATCCGGTGTCTTCGAATTCGGCGGCGGCCTGGCCGGTGTGGGCGATGAGCTCACGCATGGCGAAGGTTATCGCGCATCGTTTTTCACAGGATTGCTGACGACCTTGGTGGCGACGCCGTGCACGGCACCGTTCATGGCGCCGGCGCTCGGCGCCGCGCTCACCCAACCGGCGATCAATGCCCTGAGCATATTCGCGGCGCTGGGCATCGGGCTGTCCCTGCCCTACGTGCTCTTGTCCTTTGCACCCTGGATGCGCCGCGTGCTGCCCAAGCCCGGCGCGTGGATGGACACGTTGAAGCAGGTTTTCGCCTTTCCGATTTACGCCTCCGCGGCATGGCTCTTATGGGTGCTTTCGCATGAGACCTCGTCTTTCGGCCTGGGCGCCGCCTTGGCGGGAACCGTGCTGATTGGCCTGGCCGCGTGGGCCTATCAGAAATCCAATTCCAGTTCCGGCGGCGGCAAGGTCACCGTACTCGTCACGGCCGCGGCATCGCTGTTGCTGGCGATCGTTTTGCCGGTTCGCTTTGCCGACGTGGCCGCGGCGGCACCGGCCAATTCCGCGCAGCTGAAGGGCGGGGACGATGAATGGCAGCCCTACAGCGCGGCACGCGTTGCCGAACTCAGCGCGGCGGGCCACCCCTTGCTGGTCAATTTCACCGCGAGCTGGTGCCTGACCTGCCTGGTCAATGAACGCAATGCGTTTTCGGATCCGGCCGTGCAGAAGATTTTTCGCGACAGGCAGGTGACTTTGATGAAGGGAGATTGGACCAATCGAGATCCCGCCATCACGCATGCGCTCGCTGCATTCGGACGGGCCGGTGTGCCCCTGTACGTGGTCTACAATTCGAAGGCGGGCTCGGAACCGCTGGTTCTGCCGCAAATCCTCACTGCCGGTGTGGTGCAGAGCGCGTTTGCCGACGCGCCTGCGAAATGACCACGCGATGTATTTGAATGCGTCGCCGTGGCTGATCCCACCACCGTCTCGGTAATCGATTTCCGCCGCCAGGCCATGGTGCTGCAGTGGCACTCCCTCGGCGGCACCTGGACGGCCTGCGACACGCCGCCGGCACTCGTTCATGGCATTGCCTTGATCCGCGCCACCGGACCCAACATTTGCATATACGGTCAAGCAGGACGGCTGCGGCTGCAGGTCGGGCCCCATCAATACGCGCTGTCGGAGAACTC
>Ga0210386_10005562_pt1 | contig 10220 bp, 4 predicted proteins | sample IncBWH32OmetaG_FD_160091 | JGI IMG/M metagenome (GOLD analysis project Ga0210386, IMG submission 160091) | Forest soil microbial communities from Barre Woods Harvard Forest LTER site, Petersham, Massachusetts, United States - Inc-BW-H-32-O ... | reverse complement strand
CCCTTGGGGAAACAGGGCGAAAGAGGCCGAATTGCCTTTGGAGACATTTTTCTCAGTGGCCGAAGATCTCAATCGGCGAAAGATTATAGGGCGATTTTCGACATTTCTGGAGCACGTCAAGCCTTCTGCCGGAGGTATCCGGGTGACTCGATTCAACGGGCTCTTTCATTGGGCGGTTCCTCCCGGGATGGAAATCCAGGCCGGATCCGAGGTCGGGCGGCACGAAATTCTAACCCATTGTTATTGGCGGGAGGCAGGCGCGGAATTCCGCAGCGTGAATATCATGGCCGTAGCACATGGGACCGAAAAGCAGCGTCTGCTGGATCACAAAGCGGCCATTGACAGCCACTTGGCGTCCTGCGGAATACCGGTATCGTACACCAATGTTTTCTGGGGCGGTCGATCTGAAATCAAACCGTCGGAGATTTCCCCCCTCGCGTATCGAGAATGGCTCCAACGGGGCTAGGAACTACCGCTCCCCTGAGCGGATCACAAGGTACTCTGTTAGTCCATTGTGTCCCGCTCGCTGACCTGGCGGGACGGGACCGCGACGACCCAGAGTTGATCGCTCGGGGATCGAAACGAAAGCAACAGCGGGCGCCGCGCACTCCTCTGATCTGGTTGCCCTTCGTAAGACGTTGGGCCTGAGTTCTCGGCCTCGGTCAGCCTTGGGGAGGTAAACTGAAAAAGATAGGGAAATAGTTTCATTGGATCTTTCGGTGGCTTCCGATCAACAGGCCGACTTGTTCTGCAGAGCATTTTCGGCCGGCCGGGATTTTGTTCCAAAGTGGGGGCGGCATTGGAATTGATCATGATTGATTGGTCCGATATTTTGGTGAGATTGTTTCAGCCGCGTTTCCGACTCTTATGAACTACAAATGAATTCCCCGGCACGGGTTTCAGCCTTTCGCCGGACATCGGGAAAATAAATCTGCTGCACAGAGGGTCCGACCAGGCAATGCCGGCTACAGTCGAGCTTAATCAGACAGTTGCTTTAGCTTAACAACTTAACCAACATCTCACCGACCAGGTTCGGATTGGCTTTCCCTTTGGAGAGCTTCATGACTTGCCCTTTGAGGAAATTGAGGGCAGCAGCTTTGCCGGCCCTGTAATCTTCGACGGACTTAGGGTTGGCGCCAATCACTTGAACACAGAGCGTCTCGATCGCTCCCAGGTCGCTCTCCTGTTTTAAACCTTTTTCCTCGACGATGAGTCCGGCCGTTTTTCCCGTGGCAAACATTTCCGCGAAAACATCCTTCCCCTGTTTACTGCTGATTTTTCCCTCGTCGACCAATTGGGCCAGCGCGACCAACTGTTCCGCCGCGATTGGGCAGTCGGTGATCGACGTGCTCGAAGCGGCAAGCGCGCTGAGCAAATCGTTTAAAACGTAGTTGGCAATCGCCTTGGGTTTGCGCGCGCCTTTCGCCGCCGTCTCGAAGTAGGCCGATAGTTCAAGATGGCTTGCCAAGACCCCAGCATCGTACTCACTGACCCCATACTCGCGGACAAAGCGCTCGCGTTTCTCCCAAGGCAACTCCGGGAGAAAAGCCCTGACTTCCTCCATAAAAACTTCCGTTTTGACAGGCAACAGATCCGGGTCCGGAAAATAGCGATAGTCATGCGCAGATTCCTTGGTGCGCATCAAAGAGGTTTGACCGAGATCATCGTCCCAGCGCCGCGTTTCTTGTTGCAGGGAGCCGCCCCGATCCAGAACATCGATTTGCCGGTCGATTTCATATGCCAGGGCTCGCCGGACACCGCTGATCGAGTTCAGATTTTTCAATTCGATTTTGGTACCCAGCATCGTCTCCTCCTTCTTCCGAACAGAAACATTGCAGTCGCAACGCAGTTGCCCCTTTTCCATATCGGCATCGCTGACCCCGCCGTAGATCAACGCCTGTTTCAACGAAGTAAGGTAAGCGAAGGCTTCCGCCGGCGACTCTATATCAGGTTCCGACACGATTTCCATGAGAGGAGTGCCGGCCCGATTAAAATCAATACCGCTGGTGGTGTCGAAGTGAAAACTTTTCGCCACGTCTTCTTCCAGATGGATGCGCACCAGACGGACCCTCTTGTTCGGATGCCGAATGTTCTTCTGAGCATCCTTTGGATAGGAGAGATCAGAGAGAGGCACTTCGCCCTTGAGACAGAGCGGTGCATCATATTGGGAAATCTGGTAGTTTTTCGGCATGTCCGGATAGAAATAATGCTTGCGGTCGAACTTGCAGACCTGCGCTAGGTCGCACTTTAAAATCAAGCCGGTCAGAGCGGTCATTTTCAGCGCCCGCAGGTTCATCACCGGCAACGCGCCGGGAAGTCCCAGACAGATGGGGCAGACATGGGTGTTTGGTTCTGAACCATATTCGACGGCGCAACCGCAGAACATTTTGCTCCTGGTCTTCAGCTGGACGTGCACTTCCAGCCCGATCGTGGCTACGTAATCACTCTTCATACGTGAGGCGGCTGAGGCACTACTCCTACAGGCAGCCGTTAAAAGCCGCAAGGAGAGAGGTACCGATTTTCGCCCGTCACCAGTGCATCCCCGTTGACAGAGTCGATTTGTCGGCGACGCAAAATGACAACCATGCACTCAGCTGTTCACGTCATTTGGCTGCCACCAAATGACTCGGCCAAAAAGGCCAAAGAGTGACCTGCGCCAGGATCGAACTTCGCTTCAGTCTCTGGTGTGCCGCACGAAAACACTCATCGTCCAACCGGTCCGCGTGGCCGATAAAAATTCCCTCGCTCTTCATCAGCTGGACAAATCCCCGCAAGTTGGTTTCGGCAGTCACGAAATCTCCCGGCGACAACCGGTCTTCTAAATACATCCGCTCGGCTCCGACCGCAATCCAGCCCCGTACGGAATGCGCGCCACGTGGATCGAATTCGAATGGGATAGCAGCCTCCACAGCGGTCTGCCAAAGCTTATCCTCAATCGCTCCTAACTTCAATGCATCGACCGTTATTGCCGAAGATCCCTGCGCCTGTTTGCTTTCCTTGCTTTTCATAAATTTCAAAGGGCTGGTTTCTTCCAAATGTCACGTTCTTAGGAATACCGCTATTCAATGTAACGAGACAAAACTCGGTGGCCTCGCCGTTGCGGTGCAAGAGCGCTGATTGTTGAGTTAATCTTTGTGAAGATGATGAATAACTTCCTACGACAGAGTTAAACTCAAGAGCTGCAGACGCGGAATTGAAAAGAAGGTTACAAAAAAAGGCACAGAACTTAAGCTGGTGTCGTGAACCTCCACTGGCGGCGCGGCTGCGTAAAGCAGGATAGCAACTAACTAGCTAACTAACGCTGAATCGCAGAATCCGCCTTGCTCGGCTTTTTGCTAACCTCCGATGGAGTTGGCAGTTGCGAGACATCCCAACCGCCTCCCAGCGCCATGATCAACGCCACAGCCCCGGTCATCTGCTCGATTTGCACGGTGATGACTGTTTGCTGGTCCGTCAGCAAAGTCGTCTGGGCGGTGACGACATTGACATAGGGATCAATGCCTGTTTGATACCTGCCTAGTTCAAGCTTCAAAAACTGTTGGGCGGACTGCTCAGCTGCCCGCTGCTGAATTAATTCTTTCGAGAAGATGCGAACCTGTGCGAGGGCATCTTCGACCTGCTGAAATGCCGTGAGCACATTCTGCCGGTAGGCCGCCAGATCTGCGTTATAGGTAGCCACATTTTGGCGGACCGTGGCACCGCGCAGACCTGCATCGAAAATCGTTTCGGAGACCGAAGGTCCGACCGACCAGGTATGGTTGGAGGCATTAAATAAAGTGCTGAATTGCGAACTGGCAAACCCACTATTACCACTCAGAGTAAGCGTGGGAAAATAGGCGGCGTAAGCGATCCCGATCTGTGCATTGGCGGAGGCCATGGCCCGCTCTGAGGCGGCGACGTCGGGCCTGCGTTCAATTAGTTGTGACGGCACGCCAATCGGAATCGGTGGCGGAGCGGCGGTTAAGACCTGGACCGGAATAGAAAAGTTGGAAGCGACTCTGCCAATGAGAACGGCAATCGCGTGCTCAAACTGGGCGCGTGCCACGCCAAGGTTCGTCGCCGTGGCCTGCGCATTTTGCAGGGTGTTCTCAGCTTCGACTACGGAGATTTGATCGGTAATTCCCGTGTCATATTGAGCGCGGTTGTAGTCCAGCGCTTTTTGGTCCGCGACAATCGTGTCGTTGAAGAGCTTTATCAGCGCATCTTGTCCGCGGATTTCGAAGAAAAAGGTGGCCAAATCGGCCTGCTCGGTTAATCGCTCGTTCTCCAGGTCTGCGGCACTGAGCTGAGCGCTGTATTGAGCCGACCGCACGGCGTTGCGCACTTTTCCCCAAAGATCCGGCTCCCATGAGACATTTAAAGCCGAAAGGATTGCGGTCACCGGGATAGCAGATCCGACACCTGATCGCGTGTAGGAGGCGTTCGCGGTGAGAGTCGGATAGAGCTGAGCTCTGGCCTCGCCCACCAGGGCACGCGCTTCCATGAAATTTTGGAAGGATTCTTTGATGTTCTGGTTGTTGATGTTGACTTGCTCTTCCAGAGCATTCAACTCCGGGTCTTTGAAGATCCTCCACCAAGGACCGCGCAGCATTGCGTCCCGGGGACTCGCCACTTTCCAAGCCTGGCCGCCTTTGAACTGCGTCGGACTCTCTTTGTAGGCGGACGGTAGAGTTTCCGTGGTAGCGACCGGTCTCTGGTATTTCGGCCCGACCAAGCATCCTGTCAGGGTGCAAAGTATGACGCCGAGAAAGATTCCGAGCGTTTGGTGGAAGAAAGTCATCGGATGTTGGCGCTTCAGTGCCATCGTTATATCTCGCCCGGAAGGGGCTTCGCTCCATGGTGAAAGACGTCGAGTTTTTTGCCCTGCATTCGTAACCGGAGCCGGTCAAAAGCCAGGTAAAGCACCGGTGTGGTGTAGAGGGTCAACAGCTGACTGACAATAAGTCCACCGACAATACTGATCCCGAGCGGTTGCCGGAGCTCAGACCCGGTGCCGGTCCCCAAGGCCAGTGGGAGAGCTCCAAAGAGAGCCGCCATGGTGGTCATCAAGATTGGGCGAAAGCGGAGCAGACATGCTTCAAAAATGGCGTCAGCAGGGCCCTTCCCTTCTTGCCTCTCCACTTGAAGGGCGAAATCGATCATCATGATGGCGTTCTTCTTGACAATGCCGATCAGCAACACGATGCCGATGATGGAAATCACGTTGAGATCCACTCCGAAGAGCGTCAGGGCCATCATGGCGCCCACGCCCGCCGACGGTAGAGTGGAGATAATCGTCACGGGATGCACCAGATTCTCGTAGAGCATCCCGAGCACGATGTAGACGGCCAGCAGCGCTGTCGCCACCAGAACCGGCATAGTGCTCAGCGATTGTTGGTAAGCCAGGAGCGTTCCCGCAAAAAAGCCTTGGATCGAGGTCGGTGCGCCCAACTGTTTCTCCATGGCTATAATGCGATTGGTGGCCTCGCTCAGGGAGACGTCCGGCGCCAGGTTGAATGATACCGTGACCGAGGGAAACAAGCCCGTATGATTGATGGCCAGCGGAATCGTATTGGATTGATTTTTGGCCACCGCGAAAAGCGGAATATGGCCGTTGTTCGAAGTCGTTGCGCTGCTTGAAGCCGTCGAGTTGATCGAGGTTAGCGGCAGGTAAACGTTGTTGAATCCCGCCGGGCTCTGCCAAAACTGGGGCGCCACTTCGAGGACGACGTAATATTGATTCAACTGCGTGTAGATGACGGATACTTCCGCTTGGCCGAATGCATTGTAGAGGGCGGTATCAAGCGCCTGCACCGTAAGCCCGAGCTTCGCGGCGGTCACGCGGTCGAAGGTGAGTAGCTCATCGCGTCCCCCATTCTGCTGGTCTGAATTGACATCCAGAAAGCCGGGGAGATGTTTCATCGCGTTCAACAGGACCGGTCCCCATTGGGCAAGCTCTTTGGCGTGGTCGGATTGGAGAGTGTATTGGTACAAGGCATTACTGGCTCGTCCTCCGATACGCAGATCCTGCGCAGCCTGGAGGAATGCCGAAGCGACCGGTAACCGGTTTAACTTCGGACGTAAGCGGTTGATGATCTCGGCCGCACCAATTTTGCGTTCAGAGAGCGGTTTGAGCGCGATGTAGATGAAGCCGGTATTGGTCGCGCCACCGCCGCCGGTGAAGACAATGACATTCGCGACAGCGGGATCACTCTTGATCACTTTGCTGATCTGCGAGATGGATTCGTTCATCGCTTGAAAAGACGAATCTTGAGGGCCTTGGACTCCCCCCACCAGCGCTCCGGTGTCCTGCTGCGGGAAGAAACCTTTCGGCATCTTGATCACCAACACCACGTTGAGCCCGATGGTTAGCAAGAGTACCAGGAGCGTGAGGGTCGGGTTGGCCAGGACCCATTCCAGGCTATGCCGGTAGAGCGACAACACCCATTCAAAAACACGTTCGTTGGCTCGATAAATGCGACCATGCTTTTTGTTGCGCTCGTCTTTCAGCAGATAGGCGCACATCATTGGAGTGGTGGTCAATGAGATGACCATGGAAACAAGGATGGCAGTCGATAGGGTAACGGCAAACTCCCGAAACAGCCGACCCACAATTCCTCCCATCATCAGCAGTGGGATAAAGACGGCAATCAGCGAGATGCTGATCGACACGACAGTGAAACCTATTTGCTCCGAACCCTTGAGCGCCGCTTCCAATGGAGACATGCCATCTTCCAGATGGCGCGTAATATTTTCCATGATCACAATCGCATCGTCGACCACAAAGCCGGTCGAAATGGTCAGAGCCATCAAGGAGAGGTTATCAATGCTGTATCCGCACAAGTACATCACGGCACAAGTTCCGATCAGCGAAACCGGCACCGCGACAGCGGGAATGAGCGTAGCGCGGCCATTGCGCAAGAAGATAAACACCACCGCGATGACGAGAACGACGGAAATCAGCAGCGTCCGCTCCACATCATCGACCGAGGCTCGAATGGTGGTGGTGCGATCCAGAACGATGGTCACATCAATGCCATCGGGAATGGATGCCTTAACCGATGGCATTTGGGCCCGTAACCGCTCCACCGTGGCGATGATGTTGGCGCCAGGCTGGCGGAAGATGATAACGGTAACCGCGCGCTTGCCATTCAAATACCCGCCCGTCCGAATGTTCTGCACGGAGTCTGTGACCTGGGCGACGTCCGACAAGCGAACGGCCGAGCCATTGTGGTAACCAATGATCAGCGGCTTGTAGTCCGCCGCCAGGGAGATCTGGTCGTTGGCCAGAATGTCCGCCGTCACATTGCCGTCCGACAGCTGGCCCTTGGGCAGATCCGCGTTCTGCAGGCTCAGCACGGACTGCACGTTCGCCATTCCAATTCCATAATTGGCCAATTGCGTGGGGTTGACGTCCACGCGCACCGACGGCAGCGCTCCCCCTCCAACATTGACTTGGCCCACTCCCTGGATCTGCGACAGTTTTTGTTGAATGACGGTGGATGCCTCATCGTACAACTTGCCCGGTCCGAACTTATCGGACGTCAGACCGAGGATCATGATCGGCGCGTCCGCCGGATTGACTTTTCGATAGGTCGGATTGGACGGTAGATTGGCGGGCAGATAGGTTCGCGCGGCGTTGATGGCGGCTTCGACATCCCGGGCGGCGCCATCGATGTTGCGGTTGAGGTCAAATTGGATGGTGATGGAGGTGGTGCCGAGCGTGCTCGCCGAAGTCATTTCCGTCACACCCGCGATGTGACCGAACTGCCGCTCCAAAGGAGTGGCGACCGACGAAGCCATGATTTCGGCGCTTCCTCCCGGTAAGCTGGCACTGACTGAAATGGTGGGAAAATCCACCTGCGGAAGAGGAGATACCGGCAGCACCGAATAGGCAATCACGCCTGCAAAGGCAATCCCCACCGTGATCAGGGTAGTCCCGACTGGCCGGCGAATGAACGGAGCGGAGATGTTCATCCCGGTGCTCAATGTCTCGGCTCGTCTGCAGCCTTCGGTCCGGCTGACTTACGCGAGAAGCGGTGCGAAAGATTGTCAAAAAAAATGTAAATGACGGGGGTGGTGTATAGCGTCAATACCTGACTGAAGATCAGTCCGCCCACCATGGCGATGCCAAGCGGGCGTCTTAACTCCGAACCGATTCCTGAGCCGAAAGCCAGCGGCACACCGGCCAGCAGAGCGGCCATGGTGGTCATCATGATGGGACGAAACCGCAACAGGCAGGCCTCGTAGGCCGCGTCGGTGGCGTTCTTGCCGCGCTCCCGGGATGCTTGGAGTGCGAAATCCACGATCATAATGCCGTTCTTTTTGACGATACCGAGCAGCAAGACAAGACCAATGATGGCGACCACGCTCAAGTCCTGGTGAAAGAGGATCAGGGCAATCAAAGCGCCTACGCACGCGGAGGGAAGCGTAGACAAGATGGTCACCGGATGGATAAAGTTTTCATACAGGACACCGAGCACGATATAGACCGTGACCAAGGCCGCCAGAATGAGCAGCGGCTCATTGGTCAGCGAGGCTTGAAAAGAGGCTGCAGTCCCTTGAAAGGCGGCCTGGATGCTGGCCGGCATATGCATCTCTTTCTGCACTTTCTCGACCACTGAAATGGCGTCGCCCAGCGAAGAATTTTCCGCCAGATTGAACGAGACCGTAACCGCAGGAAACTGTCCCTGATGGTTGATGGAGAGCGGCTCAGTCGTCTTTTCGAAGTGCGAGAATGCGGTCAACGGCACTTGATTGCTGATGGCCGAATTGGTCATTCCGGCCGAGCCTGCGCCAGTGGTGACGATTTTCGCAGAGAGCGCGTTCGAGGGAGGTGCCAAAGTATCGGCGCCTGCACTATAAAGTGCGGTGCCTGTCAGGGCATTGGACCCCGCGGAAGACGATCCGGAAGCGGAGAATGAGGTAGAGGCACCCGTACCGCTGGCTCCGGAAGAGGTATTGGCCAGGATGTAAAGCTGGTTCAGTTTCGCCGGGTCTTGCTTAAAGTAGGGATCAACTTCCAGCAGCACATGGTACTGGTTAACCTGGGTGTACATCGTGTTGATCTGCCGTTGACCAAAAGCGTCATATAAGGTGTTGTCGATCGTCGTCGGGGCGATACCTAGTCGGGAGGCAGTCACCCGATCAATCTTCATGAATACGGCGAGACCTCCCGGTTGCTGATCCGTGGCGACGCCTTCCAGCTCCGGCAGCGCCTTCAGCTTATCCACGAAACGGTTGGTCCAGTCACTAAGTTCATGGGCGTCCGGATCTTCCAGCGTGTACTGGAATTGCGCGCGACTCACCCGGTCATCGACTGTGATATTCTGCACCGGCGCCATAAAAAGATGGATTCCCTGAACCTGCTCCAGATTGGAATTGAGCCTGCGGATCACGTCGGAGGCGCTGATCTTGCGCTCTTCAAGCGGTTTTAGATTGATCGACATTCGTCCACTATTGGTCGTCGTATTGGTGCCATCCGCACCGATAAATGACGAGAGGCTTTCCACCGCCGGATCTTGCAGAATGATCTTCGCAAGCTCCTGCTGTTTCCGTGCCATGTCCTTTGAGCCAATGGTCGGCGGCGCCTGTGAAATTCCCTGGATGACGCCGGTATCCTGCACCGGGAAAAACCCTTTGGGGATGATGATATAGAGATAAACCGTCAGCATCAGAGTCGCCACTGCAATCAACAGCGTCACCACCTGGTACCTGAGGACAAACTTGAGGGTGCGTCCGTAAAAGGCGATCATGCTCTCAAAGACCCGTTCGGAGGCCCGGAAGATCCGTCCTTGCTTTTCTTTCGGATGATGGCGCACCATGCGGGCGGTCATCATCGGCGTGAGCGTCAAGGAGACAACGGCTGAAATGACAATGGTCACCGCGAGGGTCACGGCGAACTCCCGAAATAACCGCCCCACCACATCGCCCATAAACAACAGCGGGATCAACACGGCGATAAGCGAAACCGTCAGTGAGAGAATCGTGAAGCCGATTTGCTCTGCTCCCTTGAGCGCCGCCGCCATCGGTTCCTCGCCCTCTTCGATGTAGCGGGTGATGTTCTCGATCATCACGATGGCATCGTCCACCACAAAACCGGTCGAGATCGTCAACGCCATCAGCGACAGGTTGTCCAAGCTGTACCCTAGGGCGTACATGGCGGCGAAGGTTCCGACCAGGGAGACCGGCACGGCGACACTGGGAATGATGGTGGCCATCAGATTTCTCAAGAAGAGAAA
>Ga0210386_10005560_pt1 | contig 10224 bp, 7 predicted proteins | sample IncBWH32OmetaG_FD_160091 | JGI IMG/M metagenome (GOLD analysis project Ga0210386, IMG submission 160091) | Forest soil microbial communities from Barre Woods Harvard Forest LTER site, Petersham, Massachusetts, United States - Inc-BW-H-32-O ... | reverse complement strand
TTCCGCGCCAACGCCCAATCGGCCATGGATGCCGCCACCGTCAAGCCGTGGCTCGCGGGCCGCAAGGAAAAGAAGTGGGCGGTGGTCGCCATCGACATCGCCTGGGGGCGCGGCTCCGGCAAGCTGTTTGCCGAAACAGCAAAGTCTCTCGGCAAAGAGGTTGTCGCCGAGCTGTTCCCGCCGGCCAACACCAATGACTTTGCGCCCTATATCGAGCAGGTGAAGAACAGCGGCGCCGAAGGCGTGTGGGTCGTTCTCGCCGGACGCGACGCCATCAACTTCGCCCAGCAAGCCAAGCAATTCGGCTTGACCGACAAGATCACGGTCGCCGGCGTGAGTTTCACGACCGACGCCACCGTCAAGGCGCTCGGCGAAGCGGCGAAAGGCATTTACGGCATCATCAACTACAGCGCCACGCTCGATACGCCGGAGAACAAGGCGTTCGTGAAGGCGTGGACCGCGAAATACAACGAGCCGCCGCGCAATTTCGAAGGCGAGACCTATATCGGCATGCAGGTCATCTTCCAGGCCGTGAAAGCCGCCAACAGCGTGAAGCCCGATGATGTCGCCAAGGCTTTGGCCGGCCACGAATTTGATACCATCCTGGGCAAGGTCACGGTTCGCGCCGAGGATCATCAGTTGCTGAAGCCAAATTACTTCGGCGTGGTCGAGGATGTCGGTGGCACGTTGCGTCCGGTGATCAAGACCACGGTCGACGCGGCCGCTGTCGCGCCGGCGGTCACCTGCGCCGCGAACTGATCAATGGACAAAGGCGGCCGGGACCAAAACCCGGCCCGCCTTGCCTCGCAGTCAGCTCTGTTGCGCCGCCTTCCATCCGAGATCGGACAGCGGCGTGGCCAGAAGACCGACTTCGAGTGCATTCGGCGCGCTCGCGTTGCCCGCCAGAGCGCGCGCGTACACGCCCTGCGCGATCGAGGCGAAGCGAAAGAACGCGAACGCGAGGTAAAACGGATAATGCTCGATCCGTCCACGCTGCGCGGCGCTTTCGTAACCCGCCAGATATTCGGCCTCGGTGGGGATTCCCAAGCTTGCCAGATCGCGGCCGGCAAGTCCGCCGAGGTTGGGTGTCGCCGGATCGAGGTGCCAGATCATGCAGTTGTAGGCGACGTCCGCGAACGGATGCCCGAGCGTCGCCAATTCCCAGTCGAGCACGCCGATGACGCGCGGCTCGGTCGGGTGGTACATGAGGTTTTCAAGGCGAAAATCGCCGTGCGCAATCGTCGTTGTTTCATCGGCCGGCATGTGAGCCGGAAGCCAGGCGATCAATTCATCCATCGCCGGAATGGCGTGCGTCTTGGCGGCTTCGTATTGCCGCGTCCACAGCGCGATCTGCCGGCCCAGATAGCCCACGGGCTTGCCGAAACTCTCAAGGCCCACCGCGCGCCAATCGACGCCGTGCAGCCGCGCCATCGTTTCGCTCATCGCCGCATAAATGTCGCCGCGCTCGGCCGGCGTCAGGTTCGGCAGTGAAGGATCGCGGAAGATGCGGCCTTCGGCGAAATCCATCAGATAGAACGGTGTGCCGATGATAGAGGGGTCTTCGCAGAGCAGATGCGTGCGGATGATCGGCACCGCGCTGTCGCGCAACGCATGCATCGCGCGGTATTCGCGTTCGATCATGTGCGCGGACGGCAGCAACTGGCCCGGCGGCTTTTTGCGCAGCACGAACTGGCGATCGCCGATTTCCAGGAGAAACGTCGGATTGGACTGTCCGCCGCGGAATTGCTGCGCCGTCAGCGCACCCGAGACCCCCTCAACGTGGCTCACGAGATAATGGGCCAGGCGCTCAAGATCGAATTCATGTCCGGAACGGATGGCGGTAACGTCGGCACCAGGCGGCATTTCGCGGTTCTCTTGAGGTAAAAAAGCACCCGGACCCTAGAATCCAGGGCCAAAGTGTCAAGTCTTGTCGGATTATTCGACAGTTGAACTGTCGGACAATTTGTGGAACCATCCGGACGTCCAGTGGGCCTGGCACGGGCGCCCTCGACCCAAAACTGCTATGCGATAATTCCGGATTGGCAGCATGACCGCGCAAAACGACGCCAGCGCCTATCTCGCCGCCGCTTTGACCGCGTCGTCGAACGTGCGCGGCGCCGGCGCCTCGACCCCACGCCGCGACATCAAGACGGTCGGCGTGATTGGCGCTGGCACCATGGGGAGCGGTATCGCCATGGTGTTCGCCAATGCCGGGTTGCCGGTGACGCTGGTCGAGAAAGATGCGGACGGCCTCGCCCGGGGGATCGGTCGGATCGAGGAAGTCTACGAACGGGCGCGCACAAAAGGCACGCTGCCGCCGGAAGAACTGACGGCAAGGCGCCAGCGCATCGCCGGATCGACCGACCTCGCGGCGCTCAGCGAAGCGGATCTGATCGTCGAAGCCGTTTTCGAGGATATGGCGGTCAAAAGCAAAGTCTTCGGGCAGCTCGACGGAATCGCAAAGGCCGGCGCCATTCTGGCTAGCAACACCTCGGCACTCGATGTCGATGCCATCGCAGCGGTGACGTCGCGCCCGCAGGATGTGATCGGTCTGCACTTTTTCAGCCCCGCGCACGTGATGCGGCTTCTTGAAATCGTTCGCGGCGCCAAGACCGATCCGTCGGTTCTGGCGACTGCGGTGGCGCTCGCAGGGGCGACCGGCAAAGTCGGCGTCGTGGTCGGCGTCTGCGATGGATTCTGCGCCAACCGCATGCTCTACCCGTATTTGCGGCAAGCCGATTGCCTCATCGAGGAGGGGGCGTTGCCGCAAGACATCGATCGGGCGCTGACGTCGTTCGGTTTCGCCATGGGGCCGTGCGCCATGCTCGACATGGCGGGGCAGGATGTCGCCAGGTTCGTGCGCCAGCGCCAGCGCCAGCTTGAGACGTGGCCGGCCAACATGCGTTACTCGCGTCTTGCCGATCTTCTGTGCGAGCGCGGCCGGTTCGGCAGCAAGGTCGGCGCGGGCTGGTATCGTTATCCGTCGGGTCCGCGTTCGGCGCAGCCGGACCCCGAGGTCGAGAGCATGATCGTGGAGGAATCGCAGCGGCTTGGTATCGTGCGGCGCTCAATTTCGGACGACGAGGTCCTCACCCGCTGCCTTTATCAGCTCGTCAACGAAGGCGCGCGTTTGCTGGCTGAGGGCATCGTCGAACGGTCGAGCGATATCGATCTCTGCTACGTCCACGGCATGGGCTTCCCGGCAGCAAAGGGCGGCCCGATGCACTGGGCCGATGGTGTTGGACTAAAGCACATTCACGAGACGATCATCGCGTTGCACGATCAGCATGACGACAACTGGGCCCCGGCCCCGCTGCTCGGCGAGTTGGCGCGCTCCGGCCGCCGCTTTGCCGACCTCGATGCGACCCCCACGACGGTGTGAGCGATGGATACTCTGCGCAAGCTTTTCGATCTCTCGGGCCGGGTGGCGCTGATCTCCGGTGGCTCGCGTGGGCTCGGGTTGCAAATTGCCGAGGCGCTGGGCGAATTCGGCGCCAGCCTGGTCCTGACCGCGCGCAAGCAGGACGAACTTGACGCCGCCCTCAAACACCTCAATGCGCGGGGGATCGCGGCAAGCGCTTTGGCCATCGATCTTTCCAAGCCTGACGCGCCTGCGTCTGCCGTTGAAGCCGTCATCGCGCGCCACGGCCGTCTCGACATCCTGGTGAACAACGCCGGCACCACCTGGGGCGCCCCGGCCGAAGATCATCCGCGCGAAGCCTGGGACAAAGTCGTTGCGCTCAATCTCACCGCGCCCTTTTTGCTGTCGCAGGCGGCGGCCAAGCGCGCCATGATCCCGGCCGGCAAAGGACGCATCGTCAACATCGCGTCGGTCGAGGGTCTCAAGGGGCACCCGCCCGAGATGCCGGGAACCGTCGGCTACAATGCCACCAAGGGCGGCATCGTGAACATGACGCGCGCGCTCGCCGCCGAGTGGGGTCATTACGGCATCACGGTCAATGCGCTGGCGCCCGGCTATTTCCCTTCAAAGATGACGGAGTTTGTGCTCGGCACGTTCGAGGCCGATCTGGTCTCCCGCACACCGCGCGGCCAGCTCGGCGGTCCGAACGATCTCAAAGGCGCGGCATTGCTGCTGGCGTCCGATGCGTCGGCGCATGTGACCGGGCAGATCATTGCTGTCGACGGCGGCGCGGGCGTCATCTGATGCCGTTCATCGATCGCACGATTCTGGATTTTCTCCTGTACGACTGGCTCGACGCGGCTGCGCTGACACGGCTGCCGCGCTTTTCCGATCACAGCCGCGAAACCTTCGATGCGGTTCTCGATCTGAGCGCACGGCTTGCGGACGATCATTTCGCCACTCATGCCAAGCAGGCCGATCGGAGCGAGCCGGTTTTCGATGGCGAGACTGTTCGGGTCCTGCCGGAGATCAAGGCTGCGCTGCGCGCCTACGCTGAAGCCGGCTTGTTCGCCGCCACCTTCGATCAGGCGCTCGGCGGGGCGCAGATTCCCGCGCTGGTGCAAACGGCCTCGACCGCTTTGACCATGGCGGCGAATATCGCGACCGCCGCCTATCCGATGCTCACGGTGGCGAATGCGCGCCTATTGGCGAGCTTCGGTTCTGCGAGCCAGATCGAGGCTTACGCCCGCCGGTTGGTCGAGGGCCGCTGGTTCGGCACCATGTGTCTGTCGGAGCCGCAGGCCGGTTCGTCGCTGTCGGACATCACCACAAAAGCCGTCGGCGACGGCGCCGATCCGATTGGCGGGCCGCGCTACCGGCTGTTCGGCAACAAGATGTGGATTTCCGGCGGCGATCACGATCTCGCCGACAACATCGTCCATCTGGTGCTGGCCAAGGTGCCCTGTGATGATGGACGCATCGCCTCGGGTATGGCTGGAATCTCGCTGTTCATCGTGCCCAAATGGCTGCCTTCGCCGGCCGGCGATCCTGGCGAGCGCAACGACATCACCGTGATGGGCCTCAATCACAAGATGGGCTATCGCGGCACGACCAATTGTTTGCTGGCGTTTGGCGAAGGCTCGCGGCATCGCCCGGGCGGCGCGCCGGGCGCCGTTGGTTTTCGCGTCGGCGAGGTCGGGCAGGGTCTCGCCATTATGTTTCAGATGATGAACGAGGCGCGGATTGCGGTTGGAGTCGGCGCCGCCGCGCTCGCCTGCCGCGGATATCATCATTCGCTCGCCTACGCGCACGAACGCCTGCAGGGGCGGCCCGCGGCCGCGCGTACCAGAAACGCCGAGGTGCCGCAGGTTCCGATCATCATGCATGCCGACGTGCGGCGCATGCTGCTGACTCAGAAGGTCTATGCCGAAGGCGCGCTTGCTTTGGTGCTCTACTGCGCGCGGCTTGTCGATGAAGCGGCGAATGCCGTGCTCACCGCCGAGCGATCCGAGGCCGAGTCTTTACTCGGCTTGCTCACCCCCGTCGCCAAGAGCTGGCCGGCCGAATTCGGTCTTGCCGCCAACGATCTCGCGATCCAGATTCACGGCGGCTATGGGTATACGCGCGACTTCGATGTCGAGCAGGTCTATCGCGACAACAGGCTCAATCCCATCCACGAAGGCACCCACGGGATTCAGGCCATCGACCTCCTCGGCAGGAAAATCTTGCGGGACAACGGCACGGCCTTGGCGCTGCTCGGCGGCCGCATCGCGGATACCGTCGCCCGCGCCAGAAAAGATGACGATCTGACGATTGATGCCGCCGCGCTCGAGCAGGCCTGGATCGACGTGGTGGATGTCGTCGCTAGCCTGCGCCATGAGGTGACCGATAAGGCGCTTCATAACGCTTCGATATTCCTGTCCGCCTTTGGCCATGTGGTGGTGACGTGGCTTTGGCTCGACCAAGCCATTACGGCAACCGCTTCGGATGCGCTGCACAATAGCCGTGTACGGGCGTGCCGATATTTCGTATCGAGCGAGCTGCCGAAGGCGCGGCAACAACTTGCGTTCGTGCAATCGCTCAACGACGAGGCCGTGCAGTTTGCTGATACGCTGTTTTGAGTTGCCGCGTCTGATAATAAAACTTGCCTAGGTGGAGGCGTCCCATGAATGAAGTTTATGTTGTTTCGGCCGTCCGGACTGCGATCGGAAGCTTCGGCGGCAGCTTGAAGGATATCCCGCCGGCCGAGCTTGCCACCCGCGTCACCGCGGAAGCGGTGCGCCGTGCCTCTGTCGCGCCGGCCGAAATCGGCCACGTCGTGTTCGGTCAAGTGGTGCAGACCGAGCCGCGCGACATGTATGTCTCGCGCGTGGCCGCCGTGGACGCCGGCATTCCGGTCGAGACGCCGGCGCTGACGGTCAACCGGCTTTGCGGCTCCGGGCTCCAGGCGATCGTGTCGGCGGCACAAAGCATCAAGCTTGGAGATTGCGACGTGGCTGTTGCCGGCGGCGTCGAGAACATGAGCCGGGCGCCGTTCCAGGCGCCGTCATTCCGCTGGGGTACGAAAATGGGCAGCGCCCCGATCGTCGATGTGCTCGACAATGCGCTGCGCGATCCTTTCCATCGGGTGCTGATGGGGGTGACGGCTGAGAATGTCGCCGAGCGCCACGGCATCAGCCGCGACGATCAGGACGCGCTTGCGCTTGAAAGCCATCGGCGCGCTTCGGCGGCGAGCAAAGCCGGCTATTTCAAAGATCAAATTCTGGCCATCGAGATCAAGAGCCGCAAAGGCACGACGGTGTTCGACACCGACGAACACGTGCGCCACGACGCCGGCCCCGACGACTTCAAGGCCCTCAGGCCCGTGTTCAAGCGTGACGGCGGCAGCGTTACGGCCGGCAATGCGTCGGGCATCAACGACGGCGCCGCGGCCGTCGTGCTGGCGAGCGAAGCAGCGGTCGCCCGTCTCGGATTGAAGCCGATGGCGCGGCTCGTCGGCTACGCGCACGCTGGCGTCGAGCCGCTCTATATGGGTCTTGGTCCCATTCCGGCGACGCGATCGGCAGTCAAGAAGGCCGCGCTCGATGTCGCCGATATGGACATCATCGAATCGAACGAAGCATTCGCCGCGCAAGCTTGCGCGGTATCGCGCGAGCTCGGCTTCGATGCGCAGAAGGTCAATCCGAACGGCAGTGGAATTTCGCTCGGGCATCCGGTCGGTGCCACCGGCGCGATCAACACGGTCAAGGCGGTGTACGGATTGGCGCGAACCGGCAAACGCTATGCGCTGGTCACGATGTGCATCGGCGGCGGGCAGGGCATCGCTGCGATTTTCGAGCAGGTGTAGAGCATCATCCGGAAAAGCATGCCTTCGGGCTTGACCCGACGGGTGGATACCGGTTTTCCGAAAAGATCATGCTCCACTAAAGCCCCGTCGGCCGGTCACTCTTGTGCAAGTAGGCTACGAAGCTTCTCGCTATCGAGGATGACCGTCCAGCCGTCCTGCAGCTTCACCAAGCCGCGCCGTTGCCAGTCCCGCAGGCAACGGTTGACGTTTTCCCGGGTGGCGCCGACCATTTCGGCCAATTCGGTCTGCGACAATGAGATGCGCGGTTCCTTGCCCGCTCTCTCCGCCCCGTAGCTGAGAAGCAGCTTGGCCAAGCGGGTCGGGAGCTCGAAGAAAGCGAGGTCGGCCATGCGCTCGTCGGAACGGCGGATTCGGGCGCAGAGCAACTCCATCAGTTGAAGGCACGCCGCCGGATTGCGTTCAAGGAACGGAATGACATTGCGCCGCTCAAGCACGAGCAGCTCGCATTTTGTCAGCGCGGTGGCGTTGGCGGAGCGTGGCTTTCCGTCCAGCAAGGCGATCTCGCCGAACAGTTCGCCGGTGTGCAAATCGCCCAGGATGATCTCTTTTCCCCTCACCGTCGGCAGCGAGATGCGGACGGTTCCCGCCAACACGGCCATCATGCTTCCGCCCGGATCGCCGATGCGGCAGACCGTCTCACCGGGGCCGAAGTTGCGCGGTATGGCCTGACCGACAAGATCGCGCCGGCTGTTCTCGTCCATCTGCGCGAACAGCGGCGACTGCTCCAGCAGTCTGCGTCCGTAGGCGCTCGATTTCAGCTCGGCCATCGCCCCGGAAGCTCCCGCCCTTGCTAACCCGTTGTGATGCACGGCACTGACGCCTCATTGTCATGATGTAGGGTCCTGCCAGCAGTCGCAGTCGATGAGGGCAGCATGGTGAGCCAATTGCCCGTCGCCGAAGAAGCGTTGATGCGCAAACAGCAAAGTCGAAAGCTGCTGAAATCGATATCGGGCGCGGTGATCTGGGTGGTGAAGGACGCCAATCTGGTCGTGGTGTTGGCCGTTTTCATCGCCGTTTGTCTGCTCGCGCTCAACGTCAATGTCATCACGCCACACGACAGGCTCGTGGTAGCGCCGTTCACCGCGTACCCCTGATCACCCGACCACCGGGGAATGGCGCACGGTCTCCCAAACTACACCGAAGCAGGACGAATATCATGATCAAAATAGCCCATCTGTACGGTGTCGAAGACGCTTTCCCAAACAGCACGACGCCGGGTACTGGAGCGCCGGGTACGCCAGGCGCCGGGACGCAAAGTCGTGGAGCGCCGAATCATGGAGCAGCACGGCCGGCAAGTCGCGGGACGCCAACGCACAGGGTGCCAAGTCATCGGGAACCAACCCTCCGGGAACCAAGCCATTGGGTCCCAATTCAGGGGCTACCGAGTCAGAGGCTACCGAGTCATCGCCCGCCGCATCAGCAAGCGGCAGTTTCCCGGCACCCTGGGCTTACCAGGGAACAAGTGTTTCGGCTCTGGCAATGCGCAATTAAGGATGACGACCAATTGGTCGATGAGATTATTGAACGGATATATGAGAACATTGTCGCATTCGATTGCAAGCGAGCCGAGTCGGTCATCGAACTGATCGTGAGACGCAGCATCACGGCACGGTGGGCGTTTCGCTCACTCCTGAGCGATATGCGCGCGTGTTGATTGTGTTTTTTTGATCTTCGCGCCTGGGGCGCTAGTCTCGGGCGTGGAAGAGCGGGCCGCTTTGGTTAATAATCTGTTGCCGCGGGTCCGAGAGACCATAGCTAGCCGTTCCCTTCGGCGGCCCGTCGCCGCTGAAGTTTGCGTCGTCGGTGTCGCGGTAAGAATTTCGACGCCTTCGATTTGCTAAAAGGCCGCCAGCCCGACATTTCGGGGTGCCCCTGGACACGTTATTGGGGCTGGATCATCATCGAACCCCTGCGCGTTGGGGCGAGCGTCATGGATCTTCGCGGCTGGCTCCTGAGCCTCGGCCTGCAACAGTATGAAACGGCGTTTCGCGAGAACGATATCGACGAAACGCTGCTGCCGAGCCTAACGGCCCAGGACCTGAAAGATATCGGTGTCGTCGTCGTCGGTCACCGCCGCAAGCTGCTCAACGCCATAGCCGCGTTGCCGGCAAATTCGCTCGCTGCGCGATCGGATCGGAACGCGGCGCTCGACGCTTCGCTTCCGGATACGGCCGAACGCCGGCAAGTGACGGTGATGTTCGCAGATCTGGTCGGCTCTACCGCGCTCTCCACGCGCATGGATCCCGAGGATCTACGGGAAGTCATCTCGGCCTATCGGCGGTGCGTCGCCGAAACCGTCCGCCAGCTGGGCGGCTTTGTGTCCCAATATTTGGGCGACGGAGTTCTCATCTTCTTCGGCTATCCGCAAGCGCACGAGGACGACGCCGAACGCGCGGTGCGGGCCGCGCTCCAGCTCGTCGCCGCGGTCGGCGATCTGAAAACGCACGCTGTTCTGCAAACCCGCGTCGGCATTGCCACCGGATTGGTGGTGGTGGGCGAAATGTCGGATGCAGGCGGCTTTCGCGAACGCGGTATCGTCGGGGAGACGCCGAACCTCGCCGCGCGCCTGCAAAGCCTCGCCGAACCAAATCAGGTCGTCATTGCGGACAATACGCGCCGTCTTCTCGGCAATATCTTTGAGCTTGAGGATCTGGGCACCCACGATCTCAAAGGACTGGCCGATGCGACGCGGGCCTGGGCGGTGCTGCAGCCGAGCTCGGTGGCTAGTCGCTTCGAGGCCATGCATGCCAGCCGCCTGACCGATCTGATCGGCCGGGACGAGGAGATCGGATTGCTGTCGCGCCGCTGGGCGCGGGCAAAGTCTGGCGAAGGCCAGGTGGTGTTGCTCTCGGGCGAGGCCGGAATCGGCAAATCGCGATTGACCGCGGCGCTGCTCGAACACATTGGCAAGGAGCCGCACGGCCGCTTGCGCTATTTCTGTTCGCCGCACCATTCCGACAGCGCGCTTTATCCGATCATCGGCCACTTGGAGCGT
>Ga0210386_10005558_pt1 | contig 10225 bp, 5 predicted proteins | sample IncBWH32OmetaG_FD_160091 | JGI IMG/M metagenome (GOLD analysis project Ga0210386, IMG submission 160091) | Forest soil microbial communities from Barre Woods Harvard Forest LTER site, Petersham, Massachusetts, United States - Inc-BW-H-32-O ... | reverse complement strand
TAATATTATAGAGAATGCCAGTGAAAGAAGTGCAAGGTTAAATACAATTGGAATTATAAATATCCAATGCCAGGTAAATTGTACAGGCGCTTTTTCAAAAACAAGATAATAAACTGTGAACATACAGAAATTAAAAAACAATCCTATTAAGTTACTGCCAATAATAGAAAGATAAATTTCTATTTTGTTCATATTGGTATACTCATACAAGTACTTTTTTGTAGCCAATACTTGTATGGTTCCGGTGGAGCTTTCCAGAAAAAAATTCCATAAAATAAGGCCAAGAAATAAAAACGAAACGAATTGCGGAGTGCCTGATTTCATTATTATTTCAAAAGCCACATAGTATACAAGAATATCTGAAAGCGGTTTAATAAGTGCCCAAACCAAGCCCAGCATATTTTCGTAATACCTCAGTTTGAACTCGATCTTAGATAATAGCCAGAAACGTTCTATCTTATTTGTCCCACCAAGCCAGTCTCTTAATACCTTTAACACCATTATTTTAAACGTTTTTTTATCTTAATTGCAATTTTTCTTAATAACGGATTTGACTTTGCAATAGTTATAATTTTTTGTTTGAATTTATTACTAGTTATAGAAATGCCCGGAACGTTATGGAAAAAAGTAGGATTATCGTACTTAAATCCAGGCCCATTTGCATTTAATATATTAGTAATATCAGCACCAAATTTAGAGTAAAAATTTGCATGTTTCTCTGCTATCAATCTATAAAGATATACCTGCTTGGTGTTAGTAAACCCACGAGCCATAGAATCTTTACGAACACGATAATTCCAGAGAGGCTCTGGTAAGGCAACTCCCTGATAACCATTTTCAATCAAACTTATTACGCTTTCATAGTCTTCCATTCCATAAATCATTTGTGCATCATTTAATCCAAAACTAAGGAATGCCTGTTTTTTATACACTAACGCACTACTATTTATCATATTGTGAACCAACAAGTACGGAGGTTCAGGGTTAAAGGTTGGCCAATATCCGTTTGCTTCACCAAAATATTTTGCCCAACATCCAGCAAAGTAAATGTTTTCGTAGGCTTTTAGAACCGAAATGGCTTTTTCGTAATACTCAGGTTCAACTGTATCATCCGGGTCCAGAAAAGCAAGGTATTGTCCCATTGCAATTTTTGCCCCTGTATTGCGTGCCAGGGCTAAACCTTCATTTGATTTGTTAATGACTTTTATTTTGTACTTGTCAACGAGCTTATTTAGAATTGAAAGGTTTTCTTCGCCGGTGCTTCCGTCATTCACTAAAATAATTTCAGTCTTTTTATAAGACGAATTTATGATAGAGAGAATTGTTTCCTCAACGTATTTTCCCATGTTGAAATAGGGAACAATAACAGATAATAGGCCTATGGTGTCATTAGTATCATTGATGAAATGTTTCTTGCAAGGCTGCGGCCTAATTAACGGGAACTCTTTCTTTGTGTTTTTTTTGGCTATAAGATTCTCAAAGAGTTTGTGTTTTTTATTGTAAATATTTGGGTAGGCAAACTCAGTCTGTACCTTATTATAGGCGTTTAAGCTTATATTCCTCAATGATTCTTCAGGTAAGGATAAAATATATTCCAGCTTGTTTTTGAATGAGTATGGGTCAGTATGGTCGAAAAGAAAACCATCTATCCCATTTTCAATAATTTCTGACTGGCCTCCTTGCACCGATGCCAATACTATTTTGCCAAGGCTCATAACTTCAGGTACTGTGTAGGGTAAGTTATCTACAATGCTTGGAATAATAATAATATGGGCATCTGAAATATATTGTTTCAGTTTTTTAGGTGGTATTGAACCCAGAAGCACCAATAAGCCCTTTTCAATTTCTTTTTGATAGGTTTTCTTAATAAAATCTATCATATCAATTCCTTCTGGGTGATATAAGTGATCACCTCCACCAATCATAGTAAGTGAGTTTTCAAAACCTTCGGCCCATAATTTTTTAAAGTAGGTGAGAAGCTCAAGGCAGCCCTTCTGAGGAATTAGTTTACCAAAAAATAGAATTTTATTTTTTGTGTACTTTAATTCTGAATAATGTTCACTTATTTTTAAAGGGTTCTTTAATATATGTATAGTAATATCATCTGTTTTAACCCGACTTTCAAGTTCTTTCACAAGATATTTACTTGGTGAAATAACCATATCGGCACTGCGTATACAAAAACGTTCCATTTCTCCTACCCAGAAATAAGGTAACTGGTATAACGGTACTTTATTATATTCCCAATAAAGGAATGATGGAGCGTGGAGGGTAACAACTATTTTGAGGTCTTTAAATATCGGATATTGCAAGCATTTATATTGTAATAAATAATAGGCTATGCCCATATATTCCTGACTTTCTATAACGTCGGGTGGCTCATCAATGTCAATTAATTCTTTAACTACCTGTGAAAAAGCATAGGCTAAATTAGCCTCATAACCAAGAAAGGAGGATGTGAAGTATTTACTGGGATTAAAGCGCACCAACATACAACCATCTTTCTTTTCCTTAGTTAACTGATCAACCTGGTAGTCTTGCGTGATAACCGTAACATTATGACCCGAAAGTGAGAACATTTGAACCGTTTCAAGGCAATATGTGCTTATGCCACCACCAAAGTCAGGAGGAAATTCAGAAGTTAGGAGCCAGATGTTCATAGTTTATTTTCTTTACCTGTATCAGTTTTCAGCCTGTCACTATTCATTTTACCAACAAATATCACAACATAGTTGAAATAAATGTTAATTTTCGATTCAAAACGGTTATAAATGATTCCTAAGATAATTCATTATTGTTGGTTTGGCGGGCAAAAGATGCCAGCCGATTACCAAAAATATATTAAAGAATGGTCTGAGGCTAATCCTAGTTATAAAATTATGCGCTGGGATGAGTCGAATAGCCCTATGAAGCTGGCGTATTTGAAAAAAGCCAAAGCGAATAAAAAATGGGCTAACATGTCCAATCTTGTTCGTTTTTATGCACTGCAGGATTATGGTGGTATATACTTGGATACAGATATGAAAGTAATAAAACCACTTGATAGTTTATTGCAGAATAAATGCTTTTTAGGGTTTGAAGAGGGTAAGGAAGATTCGGATGTTTTTTGGGTTAATAACGCTGTTATTGGAGCTATGCCCAATCATCCGTTTATTAAATTGTGTTACAAAGAAATTTTAAAAAGGTTCGATGGAACAGAAGAGGCTAATCTGTCTGCACCAAGAATTGTAACTGATTTACTTAAGGAAAAACGTGGATTGAAAAAATATGGCTCGCAACTATTGAAAGATGTTAGACTTTATCCGGTAGACGTATTTTATCCTATACACTATAAAGAGGTATATAAAACAAATGAATTAAATAAGTATATAACCAATAGTACCATTGCCGTTCATATGTGGGGTAGGACCTGGTATACACAAGAGGCACTTTTGCATATTGTTGATGATCTTCAGAAATGGACGCAGGAACGTGAGGAGGCAATAAAATGGTTAAATGGTCAACTCGCAAATTATACAACGGAAAACAAGAATTTAAATGAAAGACTAGTAAAATCAGACGAAAGTATAAATAGACTTAAGGAGGAAGTAGTTTTAAGTAATAATAGCGTACGATTAAATGAAGAGGTAAATAAGTTATTTGTTCAGAACAATGAATTAATTAAGTCGTTTGAGACATTAAACCAAAAGGTGCAGGAGAATAATGATCTTTTAGAAGTAAGAATGACCCAACTAATGGATTCGGAAGAAAAAGTTTTAGACTTAGTTAAAGCTATTAATTCAGAGTCAAAATTATCTGCAGAATTGAGCAGGAAAATAGAAGTCAGTGAGAAGGAATTTGAATTAAAGGGGACTGAATTGGCTAAGAAGTTTCAGGATTTAGGCGATAAGGAAAGGAAGGTTAGTGCAGATTTAATAGATGAAAAGCACACGGTAGAGATACTTGAATTGAAAATTAAAAGATTGAATTCAGAAATAAATGTATCAAAAAATGTACTAAATGAGAAAATATCAGAGTTGCAGAGTAAAGATGAGATAATAATAAAACTGGAGAAAAGTTTATCTGAAATTAAAGAAATAAATAATAATGTAGCTAAGAATAATGTTGAATTACAATACACAATTGAACTAAAGGAGTCAACGTTAACGGAAAGCAAGAATCAACTTATTTCATTAAAGAATGCCATTAGTGAAATGAAAATTGATTTTAGTGTCAAATTAGCCAGTCTTAATGACACTCTTTTAATTAAAGATAATGATTTAACAAGAGAGAAGTTGTTGAATGCTTCACTTAAAGTTGAATTGGATCTAATAAACAAAGAGAAAGCTGTTCACATAAAAGAACTTACATCTGTAATTAAGTCGATGCGTGAAAATGAAAAGAAGTATAGCTATGATATTGGCCGAAAAGATGACATGATGGAACAGTTGAAAAAGTCTATTTCTGAGCAAAGTTTACAAATTGATGAATTAATAAGTAAATATAAGCTGGCAAACGATCAATGTTTAACGCAGACAGATGAGATAAGTAAACTTAAAGATCAGATTAAGTGGTATGTATCAACATATGAAAAGAGGTCTCTACCAGGTGTAATTAAAGAGAAACTTTTAAAAAAAAGAAAATAGTAATTTCAATCTTTTTGAAATACTGATTTAACTAGCTTTCGTTTTTTTAATATTTTCAACACGTGCCCTACACGCTTGTACCATAATGGTAATATTTCATATTCTGAATTATACCGTAGGCGGATTTTATCTGCCTCATTTTTATACCATTCTACCTCACTATGTGATTCTATTTGATGTGATAGCGTGTTATTGATTTCGCTAGTAGTGTCTTTTTTACTAGATGTTAAATTGCGCCACAACTCCTCGGATATCCTTTCCTGGTTAAAATAAGCCAATAATAACAATAGATATGTATCAGCATTATTTTCATTATTAGAAGTATTTGATTTTAATGCCTTTTTTTGTAATATTTCGTCAGAAAAGACAGTGTCCATATGGTGATGCATTTCTTCTACATTAAAATACATTTCCACTCTTTTTCTACTGTTTGTTTTAATAGTATTTAAAAGATTTCTATTTTTTATTAGTGAATACAGTACTTCTGTATATTCCTTAGCTTCTGTTGCGGGTTCGGATCTTGAGATAAGATATCCGCATTCGGGGGTAACCAGTTCTTTTTGTCCGCCGACGTCAGCTCCCACAACTGCCATACTCTTAGCCATAGCCTCATAAATTGATAAAGCAATTCCTTCATATAAAGATGGGAGAAAGAATATGTCTGCTATATCCATATAGCGTTTTACTTCAGTATTACTAACTGCTCCCATACACCAAATCTTATTTTCGAGATTATTGGATTTGATCAAGTTCTTCATTTCCTCAAAATCTGGCCCATTGCCCAGAACAATTGCCAGAAAGTTTTCCGTTTTTTTGAATAGTTTTTTAATAGTCTCTACAAATACAAAAGGTTGTTTCTGAGCAGTTATTCTGGCGGCAAATAATATTATTGGAAAATCATCATCTATACCCCATTCCCTCCGCGCCTTTTCTCTTTCCACCCTGTTTGCTTTTGTTTCATTCACATTTATATTTATATAACACACATCTATATTATCCTTCTTGTCCTTCCTTATCGACTGGATATATTTTTTAAGTTGTTGTGACGTAACAACAGTTTTGTCAATGAATCTTTCCATTAAAGCACTCATTCTCGGATAACCTCCATTCATCCAGCCCGGATCTTCACAATGTATATAATCAATCACAGGTAAATGGGGATATTTTGATTTTATATATGGGAGCATCCAATATATATGCATCGAATTTGAAAGGAATATTATATCAGGGTTCCTTGTTTGAATAAAATAATCAATTAAAAGATGTATATTATTAGTAGGTCCTAGGTTAGGCAAGTGAAAAATATCAGAAGTTATTGAACTTAGAACGGGCTCCCAGGGGTTATTACTTTTTAATGTGGTAAGTATGGTGAAGTCCCAGTCATTGGACAAGCCAGCTATCATATCAATATTAAACTTATCTGCGCCACCCAATTCAATCCATGGCATAAAAAAAAGTACTCTTTTCTTATTCTTGACAAGTATATGTGAATGTGGTATTGAGTTCTCTGAAGGATAGTTTAATTCGTAATTTGAGTTCAGATCAGGTCCGAAATAAGGAAGGGTTTTAATCTTAGTTTCGTATTTTAAGCGGAAGCCATCGATTATCTTTTTTCGCTTTTCATTATCTCCCCAACTATCCCATTTTGCTGCATGATCGTTCCTTCTATACCAAAATAAGAATTCATTTATTGTATAGCCCTTTTTGCCTTCAGAGAAAATATGTAGCCAGAAATCCCAATCTTCAAGCCCTCCTCTCATTGTTTCATTGTAGGGTAATGCAGTAAATAGCTCCTTTCTGCCCATACAGGCAGCTGTAACTTGATTCTCTTCCAGAAATTTTGAAGGAGTAAACACATCTCTTTTCCAGAAATATTCCTGTTCGTTGAACCCTAATGACCAGCTATTAACAAAATCATATGTCGGATTGTTTGATAGAAATAAATAAAATTTCTCAAGTAAAGTTTGTTCTATTAAATCGTCGGAGTCAATTAGGTAGATAAATTTCCCTTTTGCATTTCTGATTCCTGTGTTTCTGGTTGCCGGCAGGCCCTTGTTTTCTGTATGATGTAATATTCTAATTCTTTTATCTTGTTTTGCAACCTTATTTAACAGCTCAAGCGATACTTCATTTGTTGATTTATCATCAACAATAATCCATTCAAAATCTTGAAATGATTGGTTTAATATACTTGCTGCTGTTTCTAGAAAAACTTCACCTGTTTGGTAAAAAGGGGTAATTATCGACACCGAAGGAGATTCAGATACTGTTTCTTTCGTTGCGATGTATTCAAAATTGCGATTTCCCTTATTAGGTAGATTGGTGAAATCAGGGAAAATTTCGTTTATCATATCGGTGGGGTTTTAATATTTGGCTATGGGATTCAGCGGTTTATTTTTCTAATAGTTTAAATTTTAAAAGATAAATTAAATTACCGGGAATTATTGATAAAATAGTGAGGTAAAAAAAGGCTGAAATCTTATTAATTCTATCCGAACTCATTTCTGAAACAATTTTTTTTCGCCAAATAAGTTGTTCTTTACGATTACTGAATGAAACAGTATTCTTGCCTGTTGAAACATCAACCAAATACAAAGGTAAGATTGCCGCAGTATAATACTTTAGTATCTTCCAGAAATAAGCATAATCCTCTGTATGTGGGTAATTCTCTGGGTATAAACCAACTTTTTCTAACACCTCTCTTCGAAACATTACTGTAGGGTGTATGAATGAACATTTGAAATGCATTTCTTTAATAATTTCGTTGTGGGTTAGTTTTGTTTTATATACATAGCTTTTCCCACTTCCCTTATCTGTAAAAGTGCACCAGGTGCCAAGTAACCCTATATCTTCGTGAGTATTCATGAATTGAACTTGTTTAGTGAACCTTTCAATATCACAAGTGTCTCCACAATCTAACCGAGCTATGTATTTGTAGTCAGTTCTGTTTAAGATCTCCCTTAAGCCACTATTAAGGGCTTTTGCAATTCCAACATTTAAGGGCAGGTTAATTACTTTAATTTCCGTTTCCGGGAATAGGTTTTGTAAATGAGCTAAACTTAGCGGCACTTTGCTACCATCATCAACTACAAGCACCTCAAATTTATCAAACGGGTATTTGATACTTTTAAGGGATTCTATAAGGCCCTCAAAATCATTATAATATGGAATAAGTAGTATGAAATCTTTCACTTCGCCCATGGTATGAGCAAATGTAATTACAAGAATTGAATAAAATGACAATTTAATTAATTGATGGGCGTTATTCTTTTGTTTAGCAATAAGGGTTTTCTATAATGGTGGACCATATTTGTATATTTGGTTAGCGATAAAAATGAAATATTAGGATATATTTATTTAAAGATTTTAACCAACATCATTAACGAAAATCATAACGCAAATTATTGATTAGTATATTAATAACAATCTGAAGAAAATATAAAAATGAGTACAAAGAAGATATCCTTAAAAGCAATTGCAGTTTACCTGTTGACTATCAGTTTTGCTGCGTTCAGTATTGATTCCAATGCTCAGTTAAAGTTGTATCCTAATGGCAGTTTATCAATAGGAAGTATAATACAGCCACCCGCCAACACTGAATTAGAGATTAGCGGGAACACCCTTTTTTCAGCTAATACAGGTGCAATTGCTTCAGCAGCCTTTATAAAGGGAATGAATATTTTTTCAAACGCAGCCAACCCAGATTATACCTGGTATGGTGACACTACGGTAGGCATATTCCATCCGGCAGCTAATACAATGGCTTTTACGGTTGCCGGAAAAATGACCATGTTTTTTTCACCAGGTAATAATATCGTAATTGATTCTTCGGCTGATAATGGAGATAGGGTACAAATAAATGCAGGTGTAAATCAGAACCCTGTTGATGTTTTCTCACATGCATCAACCAATAATTTATATTCTGCTATTAACTGGGTAAATAATACTACTACTAAAGCCTGGGCTGTTAAGAATGGAAACCAAGATGAATTTTTTGTATATGGAAACGGGCAGGCATATTCATTTGGATGGAATACAATTAGTGATTCAACATTAAAGGAAAATGTTCTCACTATTCATGATGCCTTAAGGAAAACGTTGCAGTTACAAGGAGTAACATATAATTTAAAAGTTTCAAATGCATTCCCTGGGGTTTCTGCAGAGGGTATTTTACCAACTCCTGCAAGACAAATGGGCCTTATAGCGCAAGCAGTAGAAAGGGTTGTGCCTGAGGTGGTAACGACTAATGGCAATGGAATAAAAACGATTGCATATAGTAATTTAGTTGGGTTACTAGTTGAAGCAATTAAAGAAGAAAATTCCAGGGTAAGTAGTTTGCAAACTAAACTTGATAGTTGTATTACTGCAATAAAACTAAATAACGCCAAACAGTTTAAGAATACTAAACCCGATTCAACGGCTATGTTATACCCATGCGCAGCGTGCCCAATGAACCAACAGGTTACTTTTCATTGCTATATTCCCTCTGAAAGTAAGACTGCCAGTTTAATGGTGTTTGATATGAGCGGTGCATTGAAAAAGACGATAGAAATAAACGGAAAGCAGCAACAACTTGTTAATGTGAATAAAGGGGAATTATCCGCAGGAATGTATTATTACAGCCTTATGATCGACCATAATGAAATTGATACAAGAAAGGTGATAATAACACAGGATTAATGATATCGGTAATTTAATCGGGCAAAGTATTTAACTCAAAGAACCACTATTCTTCCCCTGAATATATTTACTCCCGTATCCGTGGTTATTTTATATAGATAGATGCCAGCACTTTCCTGGCTGAGATTTATCTCAGTTAGACCAGCTGGGTTTAGGTTGCAGATAAAAACTCGTTGCCCCAGAATATTGAATACTTCTAATTGTTGATTGCCTAATGCGTTAAGCAACTTGAAGTTAAATATTCCATGACTGGGGTTAGGATATATGTTAATTGACTCATTTGCAGTAGAAAATCCACGGGTTAATTTTGTTAGCTTTCTTACCCGGAAATTATACGAGTCGCTAATGTATATATTACCCGATGTATCTAAAGAAATCCCAACAGGGTTATACAATTGCGCTGCGGTAGCCAATCCGTCATCTCCTGAATATCCTTTTGTTCCATTACCTGCAATAGTTGAAATAATACCTGAGGAGTTGATCATTCTTATTCTGTTATTATAAGAATCAGCTATATACACGTTCATTTTATTATCTATCGTCACTGCTCCCGGAAAATTTAAGCTTGCTAATGTTGCAGGGGCACCATCTCCCGAATACCCTCCAATTCCATTGCCTGCAATAGTGTTTATAACTCCATCTGTAGTAACTTTCCTTATCCTGTTGTTGTCTTCATCTGCAATGTAAATGTTGCCGGAGTCATCTATTGCCAAACCTGTTGGGTAATACAACTCAGCAAGTGATGCTTGACCTCCATCACCATAAAACCCTGCAATTCCATTACCTGCCACTGTGTAAATATTACCGGTTGTGGTTATTTTTCTGATTACATTATTAAATACATCAGCAATAAAAATGTCTCCAGAAGCATCCAGGGTAATCCCGGTCGGATCTTTAAAAGAAGCATTTATAGCTTGACT
>Ga0210386_10005556_pt1 | contig 10225 bp, 7 predicted proteins | sample IncBWH32OmetaG_FD_160091 | JGI IMG/M metagenome (GOLD analysis project Ga0210386, IMG submission 160091) | Forest soil microbial communities from Barre Woods Harvard Forest LTER site, Petersham, Massachusetts, United States - Inc-BW-H-32-O ... | reverse complement strand
TCCCAAGCTGCTCGACATGAACCTGCCGACGCTGGGGATTTGCTACGGGCTGCACTTCATCGTCCATCACCTGGGGGGCAAAGTGCGGACGGCGCCCAAGCGCGAATATGGGCATGCCGAGGTGGCGCTGGAAGATAGTTCAACGCCGCTTTTTGCGGGGTTGCCGGCGGCTATTCAGGTGTGGATGAGCCACGGAGACGAGGCGCTGGAGTTGCCGCTGGGGTTCCGGCGCACCGCGGTCACGTCGAATGCGCTGGCCGCCATCGCCAACGAGGAGCGGAGGACGTGGGCGGTGCAGTTTCATCCCGAAGTGCACCATACGCCGCTGGGTCCGCAACTCATCAGGAATTTCGTTTTCGACATTTGCGGGGCGAAGGGGGATTGGACGCCTGCGCACTTTATCGAGACGACGGTTGCGGGGATTCGTGAGAAGGTCGGCAAAGGGCACGTGATTTGTGGACTTTCCGGGGGAGTGGATTCGTCGGTTGCGGCAATGCTGGTGCACAAGGCGATTGGCAGCCAGCTTACCTGCATCTTCGTGAACAACGGGGTGCTGCGCAAAAACGAATTTGAAAATGTGCAGAAGACCATGCGCGACAAACTGGGGCTGAACGTGGTCGCCGTCGACGCAAGCGAACGGTTTTTGAAGCAACTCGCGGGCGTTACCGATCCTGAGACCAAACGGAAGCGGATCGGCGCGGAATTCATCGCGGTGTTTGACGATGAGGCAAAACGCATTGCGGAGAAGGCGGGCGGCGTGGATTGGCTGGTGCAGGGGACGCTCTATCCCGACGTGATTGAGTCAAGCAGCGTGAAGGGGCCGAGCCAGACCATCAAGAGCCACCACAATGTGGGTGGCCTGCCGCTGGGGATGAAGCTGAAGTTGATCGAGCCTCTGCGCGATTTGTTCAAGGATGAAGTTCGCCGGATTGGGCGCGATATGGGCATGCCGGAAGACATTCTCGGGCGGCAGCCGTTTCCGGGGCCAGGTTTGGCCGTGCGTATCCTCGGCGAAGTGACGCCGGACCGTGTGGCGCTGCTGCAAGAAGCCGACGACGTTGTGGTGAGCGAAATCAAGGCTGCTGGGCTCTACTCGCGAATATGGCAGAGTTTTGCGGTGCTGTTGCCGGTGATGAGCGTGGGGGTGATGGGCGATCAGCGAACCTATGCTTATACCTGCGCTGTGCGTGCGGTGCACTCGGAAGACGGGATGACGGCGGATTGGACTCCGCTGCCGCATGAGGTGCTGAAACGGATTTCGAGCCGCATCGTGAATGAGGTTCGCGGCATCAATCGCGTAGTCTACGACATCACGTCGAAACCGCCCGGCACCATCGAGTGGGAGTAGCTTGCCATCGAGGCAGCTGCGCCTTCGGTGCCGTTCGTGCAAAGCTCGACCGCATCAACTTTCGCCGCTGGGGGGGACGTCCTGCGAGAACGCCGTGAACCGAAGCAACTGGAAGAAATAATAGTGGAGAATGTCAGGCGATCATACGGAGGTGGTTGTGGCCGAGATTTCCACTTGAAGCGTCCCTCCTGAGGTGAGCTGGTTCGATTAGAGTTGCTCGTGTGCATGGCAGCGTGAACTGGACAAGCGTCACGGTTGGATTGATTGGTTGCGCTTGGGATTGAGGATGGATGACTCAGAAGGATTATCGGCCGCAGGAAGACATCGTTACGTTGATGAAGCAGTTTGAGCAGGAAGTGAAGGAGGCGCCGGAGTTGCCGGATGAACCGACGCGGCTGCTTCGCGCGCGGCTGGTGTTGGAAGAGGCGTTGGAGTTCGTAAGGGCCTGCGGTTGTACGGTTGCGCTTTCTGGATCAGACGGCCAGAAGACGGCAGTCATCGATGAGATCAGCGTCGTTGTCGATCCGGACGTTAAGCCTGACTTTACCGAGTATGTGGACGGGTGCATCGATCAGCTGGTAGTGACCTATGGGGCGCTGAACGCTGCGGGAGTGAAGGCGCGGAGTGCGTGGGACGAAGTGCAGCGCAGTAACATGAGCAAAGCCTGGCCGCACTGCAGTGTGTGCGATGCAGTTCTGGTGCGGGGTTCCGGTGAGGAATTGGTTCATCCAGAGGATGGCGGCGCGCATGGCGGGGCCTGGCGCATGGTCTTGAAGGTACATAAGCGCGAGGACGGGAAATTCATCAAGGCGCCGACCTATTCTGCGGCGAACCTGAAGCGCGTGATTGAAGAGCAGATCGAAGAGGCTCGTGTTACTGCCCCTCGGGCTTGATAACCGGGGCGCGTAGCGGGGTCGTTTCGATTTCGATGCGCGTGTCGCGGGGGAAGACGACGTCGCGGCCGGATTGCAGGAAGTTGTCGTAGACGGAGAGCGCGGCGGCGTAAAAGCCGATGCCTGCGGCAATGTTGCGGTTCCCCGCAGCTATGCCAACGATGCGGCCGATGATTCCGAATCCGTTGGAGGCAACGCCGGTCTGGGCGGTCAGGTTGCCGTCCTGATCGAGGGCGCGACCGGCCAGCAGGGTCAGCAAGATGGGTGCGATGGCGCTGGCCTGGTTGCGCGGTGTGATGGTGCCCTCGGCGTCGAGCGAAAGGTTCTGCGTTTTCTCAGTGGCGGCACCGGCGAGCGCGCCTTCGACATCGCGGTTGTAGCCCTCAGGGAACTGGATTTGCTGAAAGGTGAAGCGGAGTTTTCCGTTGCGACCGAAGGAGCGGGCTGCCTTGGCGACCGCAACTTTGCCGACGAGCTTTGAACCCTGGGGAACAACGAGCTGCCTGTCCTTGTCATAGACGGGTTCGACGACGAGGGCTTCGACTGGATCCCCGGGCTTGGCCCTAGCTGAGGTTAAATCGTGCGATAGGGTCGCGTTGACAGCCCAGATTTCAGCTTTGCCGGAACCGCTGACACTGGGCGCGGGCGCGGGAAGAGCTACGGTGTTCTCGGGCAGATCGACGGGCGCGCTGAGTTCAAACGACCATGCGGTGTTGGCGTCGATGCGTTCGGGGTGGTAGGGGAGCTGGTGATAGAGAACCTGCAGCGCTCGATCACCTTTGCCCGGAGCAGTGAAGAAGGCGATGCGGTCGTGCATGTTGGCTTTGGCCTCAGCCCAGCGGCGACCGACGAAGGATTGTTTCGGCGAGACGCCGGGTGCGCTGAGTTTGAGCACAGGCGCGCCGTTTGCTGCCGGAGCGGTGGCGATGGATATGGGGCCGGAAGGAAGTTCGAGCTTGTCGAATTGCACCTTCACGGTGTGGAAGGGTGTGAAGTCGCCGCGAAGGCGGGCATGCCAGCGTGTTTTGTTGTCAGCCTTAAGGGCGATGACGCGCCCCGCAAGCGCGGTGTTCTGAGGCACGACGAGTTTGCCGTCGGCGTAGATGGGGTGCATCAAGTGCGCTTCAATGGGCTCGCCGACCTTGACCGGATAGTGGCGGCTGATTGCGACCTGCAGGCTTGTACCTTTGGCCAGAACGGGTTCGGCGGGCGCGACTGCAGCAGATGTTGTGGGTTCGGGCTTGGTAGCGGCGGGCCGGTGCTCGAGAGATTGCGCGCCGGCGCATGCGCTGAAAATGAGGGCTGCCGGGACGAGAACGAAGCAGGGAGGGCAGCGGGTTGGGAAAAACATCAATAAAGCTCCTGCTTTCAAAGATCGCATTTGTGAGACGCGTTTCAGAGCCAATCGGAAGCCGGGCCAGGCGCATCCTATTTACGCGCCTTGCAAGCACGGCTCAGGATCAACCCAACGAGCGTCGCTCGCAGGGGCCCGGATAGGCCTTGCCTTGCCAGAGCCGTTATTTTGGGCTAGCGATAAAGCCATGCCTTTTAAAATCGACCTGATCCGCACCCTCCTAGGTAGTTGCGGGGCGAGCCCGAAGGGCGGCAACTTCCTGGCTGAGCGCGTTGAGGCGGGACATTAGCTCATCGTGGCGTTTGTCGGCGATGGAGGGATCTTTGGCTTCGACGTAGAAAGTGCCGTTGGGTTCGAGTTCGCACCGATGCACTTCCTGGATGTTTTCGAATCCCTGGCGGTGAATGACCTCGAGGAGTGCATCGCGGGTGAGCGCCTCGTGGTTCAGGGCCTTTTGATCGATGTGGCCGTCGCGGACGAGGACGACGGAGCGGCCTTCGAGTGCGCGGGTCAGGCGAGGGGAACGGAAGAGAACGCGGACCACGAGCCAGTTGATGGCGAGAAGGCTGAAGGCGCCGATGATTCCGCCGGTGACAGAGTTGTCGTCACCGATGATGGCGTTCTGCACGGTGTTGGAGAGTGAGAGCAGGACGACGAGGTCGAAGGGATTCAACTGCGCGAGTTCACGTTTGCCAAAAAGGCGCAGAAGCAGGACGAGCACGAGGTACACAATGATCGGACGCAGCAGTTTCTCGATGATCGGGATGGGGAGATGGAACATGTTGTCGATTACCGGTGTGAGGACCATGGAGCGAGGATAGCCTGCAGCCCGTTGCTTTGCCAGTCGAAAACCGACGCTCCAATGTTGAGTCATGCAACGTGGAAGGAATCGTGCGAAGAGCTGGAACACCGCTATCAAAGCTCGGGTTCCGGGTTGCACTTGTTGACGAAAATTCACGAAGAACCATTGGTTACCACTTGTTATCCGCACCTGATTCAACCGGAGAATTGCCAGCAGCGCATGCGATAGAATCCGCTCAAGTGCTGCCGCGCCCGGACCGGGTGAGTCCAATTTGAGGAAGGGATCGAATCAGTCACTTGGCTTCAACCAACCGTACGATATTTGTTGAGATGACGCCTTTTCGCGTTGAGCCGCGTTTTGTGGGCCGCGTGTGGGGATGGAAGGATCTGCGCCCCTGGTACGACGAGATAGCGCAGGCAGAGCCGATCGGCGAAGTATGGCTCACGGGGGATGATTGTCAGGCTGCAACAGGTCCGCATTCCGGCAAGACGCTGGGCGAGATATTCAGGGAGTTGCCGCAGGCGATGCTCGGTCAAGATGCGCCGTCGGGTGATTCGCCGCTTTTGATCAAAGTGATTTTTGCGCGCGAGAAGTTGAGCGTGCAGGTACATCCGGACGATCGATTGGCGCACAAGTATGGCCAGCCGCGCGGGAAAACCGAGTGCTGGTATGCACTGGCAGCCGAAGCGGGCGCCCAGGTTGCCGCGGGTCTGAAACCCGGCGTCACCATGGACGAGGTGAAGGCCGGCATTGAGGGCGGAACACTGGAAAGGAGTCTCAGGATGCTTCCGGTGCATGCAGGCGACATGATCTATGTGGATGCGGGGACAGTTCATGCAATCTGGCCGGGCTCCGTGTTGCTGGAGACGCAGCAGAATTGCGATCTCACGTACCGGATGTACGACTATGGGCGCGGGCGCGAACTGCACATCGAGAAATCGCTTGAAGCAGCGCGGCTGAAGACCAAAGCCGGCAAGGTGGCGCCGAGGGTGATGGAGGACCGCACGATCCTGGTCGACTGCCCGTACTTCACGGTGGAGAGGATTCCTGTGGAGGTGAGCCGATCAAGCACAAGCCTGCGCCGCGAAGACGAATCGAAGGCAGGGCTGGCTTATCTGTTTGCGGCGGAGGGCACCGGACGTGTGGCCAGCCCCAGCTTCAGCGCTGTGGACTTGCCGCCGCGCGGGATAGTAGCTGTTCCCGCGGCATCGCCTGTATTCGCGATCGAGGATATGGGGGACCTGGATTTGATTCGCATCACGCCGCGCTGGCCGAGGACGACTGCATGACCAGCGGAGGCTGGCGAGAGTTGGTGATCGAATATATTCGGGTTGAGGCCCACCCCGAAGATAAATTCGGTCATCAGCCGAGACTCTATGCACTCGCCACGACAATCGGGCAGGACATGGTTTATGACGATGACGTTCTGTTTGCGGCCGCGTGGATGCATGACCTTGGAGTTTTTTCAGGGCACCGTCCGCGAGATCCTCAGCAACTTTCCCGGTGGGATCACGTTCCATACACCATTGCCAGGAGCAGGGAGCTTTTGACGGGGTGGGGCTTTCCCGAGGCGAAACTGGACGCGGTCGCCGAGGCGATCCGGAAACACCAGGCAAAGGACGATCCGACAACCGTGGAGGGGACGTTGCTGCGAGATGCGGACATTCTGGAACAACTGGGTGCGACCGGCATTCTGCGGGCGGTTGTGAAGGTGGGGCGCGATACGCGGTACCCGAATTTCAGTTCAATCCTCCCGATTTTGGAGCATGCAGTCGATCACTTGGTCAACCAGACGCGTCTCATACGATCAAAGCCCATGGCTCAATCAAGAGCTGAGATGCTACGCTCATTTCTAGCTGCCGTGCACGATGAGGCGGGCGATCTGCTTCATTAGCATCGAGATTACCCCGCCGCAAGCGAGGATGGCGGGCGGTTTGCAGCACTTTCCCAATGCAGATTTACCAGATGACAAAGACTGTTGAACGCATTCCGGTTCCAGCCACAGGCCGGAGAGTGGATTCTGACAAGGAGAAACAACATGCGATGGAAGTCAATGGTAGTGCCGGTTCTGGCTTTATTTTTTATGGGTGCTGCGTTACCGGCACGCGCGCAGGTGACATATTCGGCTGAGACGGGCAAACAGCCATTCACTGTGGGCGTGGGGGTATCGAATTTTTCAGACGATTGGGGGATTCAGGATCCACGTCAGGTTGGAATCACGATGTGGGTGGACTGGCGTCTCCCCCGCATGCCACCGCTTCTGGATGGGCTGGGACTCGAATTTGAAGGTCGCGATGTGAACTACGCCACCCCTTCTTACTTGCCAGGCCATCGCATGGACACGGCCCTAGGCGGCGTGATGTACCAGTTTCGACGCAGGAGCCACATTCGCCCATATGGTAAATATCTATTGGGAATCGGCAGCATTGATTTTCCATCGCCGGGGGCGACTTACGTCCATGACACGCGGACCGTGTATGAGCCGGGTGGAGGCGTCGACGTGCGATTCTGGAACCGCTTTTCGGCAAGAGCCGAATATGATTACCAGTTCTGGCACCAGATCTTCGGCCCCAACGATTTGACGCCCAACGGATTCACGATTGGCGTGGTTTATGACTTCGGATTGTGGTCATCGCGCTGAGATCGCTGCGAAAGGTGGACTGATTTCATATTTGGACCGCGAGGGCGCCATGTACTGGCGCCCTCTTTGCTTTTAGGTCGGCTTCCGGTGTCTTAAGGCGATCCAGGATTCACGCGGAAAATGGCGGCGCTAATCTGCTCGATGCGCAAGGCGATGCCATAACAGTGACTCGGTTCCAGGGCCTGGGTTTTTGAGGACCAACATTTCGACAGTTCCTGTGCGAGGTCGCGGTTTCGGTCGGTCACAGTTTCACTCCAGTCGATAATCAAGAGGTTTAGCTGCATACGTGTAATTGTCGTCAGGAGTCGAGATCTCGGTTGCATAAACGCCGCGCGTGGTTTGCTTGGCGGATTGGGAAGATGAAGGCGAATCAGGGCAAATCGAGAGCAGGCGGCGTGAACAGGTCGTCGCTGTCGGGCGTGGCGCCGGTGGTGTGCGGGATGCAATGACGCGGAGTGGAAAAGCTCGCTGCGTAGGAGCGCGTGACGTGGAGCCGATCCATGAAGACATAGCGGGTGCGGAGGCCATTTATGGTCGATGGTAGCTGTGCGGGAATGTGTTCCCGGTCGACGTAGATGACGAGAGCAGATTCGTGCGGATTGTCGAGGCTCTGGCCTACGCCCACAGCGAAGAAGGCGGAATCTTGCTGCATCAGCTTGCGGGCGATTTGGCGCTTGGCCGCCAGGGCGGGTGCGATGGCTGAGGCGGCAAGCGGCGGAAGGCCTGCTGCGGTTGCGGAGGACGGCGCTGAACCAAGGGCGACGGCGCGGGCGGTGGTGGGAATGACGATAGTGCGGACGCCTTCGACGGCCGCCGGAACGACCGGCGCGAGATTCTCATCGACATACACGATCAACGCCGCGGCGCCAGGCTGGTCGCTGCTCTTTCCGGTGGCGATGCCGAGAACGCCTGCGGAAGGATTGACGAGTGCGCGGCCGGCGGCGAGGGCTGCCTGCTGGCGCGCAGATTCGGCATCGGACAGAGGATGCGACTGAGCCGCTGAGGTGGTGCTGTCGCCATAGCTGAGGCAACTGACTTCATGATCAGGTGCGCCGACATACGTAAAGCCGGTGTCTCCCGGCATCTGCGTGGTCAAGGCATTGAGGACATCGGTCGCGGGGTTGGCGATGCCGTGGCTCACACCGGAGGCATCGATGCCGCCCGCAAAAAACAAGCCGACTGGCTCGGCGTTGGCGGTGTCGACAAGGAGTGCGCCTGAATCGCCCGCATCGCCGAACCGGTCACCGCTGACGGCGATCTGATTGGTGAAAGTCTTGGTGAGGTAGGGCTTGGTCTCAGCGCAATCGCGATAGTAGTCGACGGCAACGTCGAGGTCGAGGGCCGTAACGCGGCCGCAAGTGAGGCCGGTGGTTCGGCCGCTCTTGGCAATGCGCAACTGAAGGGTTGCGCCTTCACCTTTCCCATTGGTGGACGAAATGCCGGGCGGTGCGGCAGCCAGCGAGCCGTCGGGTTGGCGCAGGCCGAGTTCCAGGATGCTGCCGCCTGGATCGACGGTATGCGATGCAACCTGCGCGATCGCGGCGTCGACGTTGGTTTGCGGGGAACGAAGCGGCAGCCATGCGGTTAACGCGGCCACCGGGACCGTCCCGGCCCCGTCACCGTTGGGCGTGCAGTTGTTATCAATAAGACCGGGCTGCACGATGGTGTCACCGACCGAAGCGCGATCGCTGCGGGCGAGAACATGGTTGTTGCTGAGCAGGTACTGACGGCCGCTTGCATCCTGAACGAGCGCGCCTAGAGTGCCGCTGCAGCAATCGACGATCGTGTTGCCTCTTTCGTCGAAGTCATTGTTGTTGCCTCCGGAACTGCCGAGCAGCATCGGAGCGGACAAGGCGTCCTGGTGGCTGGCCGGGTTACTCATCACCCCCGGAGCATTGAGAAGGACGGCGGTCTCGATCTTTGCGGAGGAACCGGGGAGCGTTGCCACCACATACGTGACGCCGGTAGAGGAAACCGCAGATGGCGCGGTGTAGGAGATGGAACAGGAGGTGAAGGCGTGGCGGGTGCGCTGGCACGTAGGCGCGCTCAAGGTGCCCTCTCCGGGGTTGTCGCCGCTTGGAGTCGTGGAGAGCGCGAAGTGGATCTCGCTGGTTCCACCTGCTTCGGCAAGGTAGCCGGTCACGGTGATGGCGCCGCTTGGTCCCACCGCGGCATTCTCGGGAGTGAGCGGTTGCAGGAAACCGGGCGTCAGTGTGAGCAAGGAAGTGGCGCGGAGAGTGGGATCGGATTTGAGGCTTGCGGTGACCTGGACCTGAACTCGGTCAGAGGTGAGATAGGCGGGTGGGGTGTACTGGCCCTGGTCGTTGATCTTTCCCGGACCCGAAGCAAGATCTCCGCCACTGACGCTCCAGGTGACGGGCGCAGCGCCACCGGCAGTGAGCGTTGCAGAAAACTGGTGAATGGGGCTGGCGTGTGCGTTCAGGGCGTTGCAGCCTGTGCAACTGGTGTCGATGAATGCAGCACCCGGCGAAACTGAGAAGGCGGCGTTGGCGGAGGTTGCAGTTACCGGTCCGGCACCGCAACCGGCAAGGAGAGCCAAGCCGGCGATCGCGAGAAACGAAAGCAATCGAAAAAGGCGCGCCAATGGACGAAAAGCGGCAGTCTTTGCGCCTGGATGAGGCTCATCTCTCGTGATTTGGACGGTTCGCGGCAATGTATCAGCGATAAAGCAATGGCAGTGAATTCGCCCGTGGGGAACGAATAGCTTTGCGTCTTCTAAGGTTAACGCATTCATGGTGATCCCAGCGGCCGGGTTTCCGCAATTTAACACGCCATAGTTTGTCAAGGCGCAACCTTGGCGCCGCAAAGCCGCAGTTGAGCGACAAAGATTCCTCGCATTCCGGTCCCGACAACGGAAAACGCGGTGCCCCAAAAGTGGCATTCGAAAAAATTGACAACACATCAGGGGAAAAGTAACTTGTGAATAAGTACTAAAGAGTAGCACATTAGTTACCACTATATAAGTTGCTTAAGAATAATGGTTTAAGTCCATAATAACCTGGAGGCCCGCATTGAGTCTTTCCCGAACCAAGGCGATTTGGCGCTCGAGTTTAACCCTCGGTCAAGTTCTTGTATCGGATGATCGCGGACAAGCTGCCATGGTTATCACCATATTTCTTGGGATTTTCCTGCTTGGCTTTCTGGCCATGGGGCTGGATGTCGGGTA
>Ga0210386_10005555_pt1 | contig 10225 bp, 11 predicted proteins | sample IncBWH32OmetaG_FD_160091 | JGI IMG/M metagenome (GOLD analysis project Ga0210386, IMG submission 160091) | Forest soil microbial communities from Barre Woods Harvard Forest LTER site, Petersham, Massachusetts, United States - Inc-BW-H-32-O ... | reverse complement strand
TCGACCGGTGGGATCGCGAATTGCTACGCTGCGTTGCCGCCCATCATGGGGGCGATCTGCGGTTCCCGCTCGCGAGATGGCTACGCCCGGTATGCGCCGAAACCGGATCCTCCTTGGCACATTTCATGCTGCGACTAGTCGACGACAAGCGCCCCGGAACCAAGCATACGGGCGGGCCGATCCTCGCCTATGGCTCACCGGGTGCTCACATGCCGCGACAATGAGCATCAGAGCGAAGGAACGATCGCTAAGAACGATAACGACCGACAATGACGCCCATCGCATCGCAATGGAGATTGCACGATGACCTCGCAGGCGGAAAACGAGTTGTTGACCCGTGTCGGCCCCGGCACCCCGATGGGTAATCTGATGCGGCAGTATTGGATCCCGGCGTGTTTGTCGAGCGAGCTGACCGCCGACGGCGATCCGCTGCGGCTGATGCTGCTGGGCGAGCCGCTGGTTGCGTTCCGCGATACCGCCGGGCGCGTCGGCATCCTCGACCATCGCTGCCCGCACCGCTGTGCGCCGCTGTTCTTCGGCCGCAACGAGGAGGGTGGCCTGCGCTGCGTCTACCACGGCTGGAAGTTCGACGCCGACGGCCACTGCCTGGAGATGCCGAACATCCCGGCCGATCAGGATTTCCGCCAAAAGGTGAAGGCACGTGCTTATCGCGTCGCCGAACGCGGCGGCCTCGTCTACGTTTATATGGGCGAGCGCGAGACGGCGCCGCCCCTGCCTGCCCTGGAAGCGATGCTCTGTCCGGCGGAAGATACCAGCCTTTATTGCCGGCAGCGGCAGTGCAACTGGCTGCAGGCGCTGGAAGGCGATATCGATACCTCGCATTTCAGCTTTTTGCACACCGGTAAGATCGCCTCTCACGACATCGATCCAAACCACCTCGAGCGCTTCCAGTTCATCGACCGCGCGCCGCGCTATCATGTGAGGTCGACCGACTATGGCACGATGTACGCCGCCTATCGCCCGGCGACGCCCGGCCAGGTGTATTACCGCCTCGGCCATTTCGTAATGCCGTTCTGGGCGCTGTTCCCGAACGGTCCGCTCAGCGACAATGTGCTCGCCCAGGGCTGGGTGCCGATGGACGACACCCACACGATGACCTTCACCTTCAGCTGGACGCGGAAGACGCCGGTGATCGGCTTCGCCCGGACCGGCGAGCCGCTACCGCTGCTCGACCGGTTTACCGAAACGCTGCCCAACACGCCGGACTGGTTCGGCCGCTGGCGGCCGGTCGCCAATGCCGCCAATGATTACCTGATCGACCGCGAGGCGCAGCGCACCATCAGCTACACCGGCATCGCCGGCCTTTTCCCGCAGGATTCCGCGGTGACCGAGGGGATGGGCGCGATTTCGGACCGCGCTCGGGAGAATCTGGCGCCGAGCGATATTATGATCGTGACGACCCGCCGCCGGCTGCTCGACGCGGCGCGCGCGCTGGCCGAGGAAGGGGCGCCGCCGCCGGGGCTCGACGATCCGGCAATCGCCGGCACCGCGCGCGCCGGCGATCTTATTGCGCCCGAGCGCAAGAACTGGCTCGACGCGTATGAGGAAGAGTTCGGCCGCGCGGTCCATCCTCTGGCGCAGGCGGCGGAATAAGCGCGGTCAGCCGGCGTCGCCGAAGATCGCCTTCTTCAGGATCGCGTGGATGCCCCAATTGGCGTCCACGGCCTGGGTGACGCCAAAATCGACCGCCACCGACATCAGCGAGATCGCCTCGTCTTCGGACAACCGCTTGGCGGTCATCAGGAAATGCCGCATTTTGCGGAACGCATCGCGCATCGCCAGGTCGAGCGAAGATTTGCCGAAGATCTCGCTCTGGGCCTTGTCGCCGAGCTCGGCCAGATAGTTGGCGAAGCTGAAACCATGCACCACCCATTCGTCCGCGGTCTCCAGCAGCGGGTAATGTAGATCGGCGAGGGCGGTTCCCGCCAAACGATCGGCCTTGTGCAGGATCAGTTGAAAGGTGCCGGTCAATGAGCATTCGATCGCGGTGCCGCAGAGTTCGGAATCGCCCTGGCTGGCATGCGGGTCGCCGACCGACAGCAGCGCCCCTGGCACCGCCACCGGATAGTACATGGCCGCGCCTTTGCCGATGCGCCAATTGTCGATGTTGCCCCCGAAATAACCGGGCGGTACCGAATCAACAAAATCCGCTTCGCGCGGCGCGACCGCGATGATGCCGAAATGTGGCCGCACTGGGATGCGCACACCGCGAAGGACGGCGTGGTTTTCTTCGACCAGTGCATGGTCGACCGGCACGCCTGGGTAGTCGATCGTCGAATGGATCACGCCCGAAGGATCGGTCTGCGGCACCCATCGATAATTGTAGACCGCGCGGGCCCAGCTCCGATCGAGGCTCGCATCGATCTCGTAGATGGTGATGACCTCGCGCGGCTTCGGCTCGGTCAACAGGTCGTGGTAATGAAAGCCCCACCAGGCGGCCGCGTTGCTGCCAAAGGCGCGCCCAGCGAATTGTGGATTGGCGCAGCCGCGCGGCCGCACATCGAGGATCCGAACCTCGAGCACATCGCCCGGTTCGGCATCATCGACAAAAACCGGACCGGTGCAGATATGGACGCCAAAACCCTCGCCGGCGCCGCGCCCGTGGATCGACGCGTCGATCGGCCCGGCACCGCGGCGATCGACGTTCTTCACGTCCTTGGTCCAACCGAATACGCTTTCGGCGCCGGGGTCGCCGGCGATCATCCGTGCACGGTCGTCGTACGCGTGGTGGGTCAGCGTCTCAATCGTCACCAGCTCGCCCGACTTCACCGACAGCACCGGCTTTAACAATCGACTGAAGTAGCCCCAGTGCACAGTCTCGGCACCGGCTTTGATGACATGGTGGCGGGCGGCGGCGAGGCTATCGCTCGATGCCATCGGTCTTCCCCTTGGAGCTTTATTCGGGCGGTCATGCAGCAAAATTTACACGCTGGGCGGGGGTTCAAGAAACCGCCGCCCTCGCTGCTGCACCGGACGATCGACTGCTTCGCGGGAAGGCGTGGCCGAGGCTCAGGCCAAGACCACGTCCGCCACTAGTTCCTTGCCGCGCGTCTCGGGGCTGACCGACAACGCCAGCAGTAGGCTGATCAGCCCGCCGATTGTGCCGATTGCCATCGGGATCGCAAACCCCAGGTACCAATCGATCGCAAAATAAGTCACGACCGGACTGGCGAGGCCGCCCCAGATCGCCCCCTGGTGGAAGCAGAACCCGGACGCCGTCGCGCGTACCTCGGTTGGGAAGCGCTCGGCGAGATAGGCCGGCGCTTGGCTCCAGATACCGCCTCCGGCAAACCATCCCTGCAGCCCAAAGAACACCACGATCATCGCGTAATTGTGAGTGAACAGATAGAGCGGGACGAGCGGCAGCCCGATAATTGCCGGCAGTATCATCGCCCAACGGCGCCCGATGTGGTCCGCCATCCAACCCCAAGCGATGCCGGACCCGAACTGCCCGATGCTCAGCAGCATCACCGGCAAGGCGACCAGCCCCGGGCTCAACTGCAGATCCCTTTGCAGATAAGTCGCGAACATTCCGGTCATCGAGTACGCGACGACGAAGTTGCTGGCCATCCACCAGCAGGCGGTCGCCGTGTTGCCGAGGATGGCGGGCTTGAAGATGCTGAACAGCGGGACCTTGACCTCGCGCTTCTCGGCGCGCTGCTGCCGGCGGTTTTCCAGCCACACCTCCGGCTCCTTGACGTAGCGGCGCACGTATAGGATCGCCAAGGCCGGCAACACCCCGATGATCAATAGACCGCGCCAGCCGATCCAGTTGTAGAGCAAGCCATAAGCGAGGCCCGATAACAGGGCCCCAAGTCCCCACGACCCTTGCAGCACCCCGGACATGAAGCCGCGCGAGCGGATCGGCCACTGTTCCATGGCCAATGCCGCACCGACCGGCCATTCGGCGCCCATGCCGATGCCCAGCAGCGCGCGGAACAGGAACAACAGCCCGAAGCTCGGCGCCAGCCCGGCGAGCAGGTTGGCGACCGAATACCAGGCGATCGAGATCATCAGCGGCTTCTTGCGGCCCATTCGATCGGCCACCCAGCCCGAGGCCGTGGCGCCGACCAATCGCATCCACAGGGTCAGCGCCAACACCGCCGTCACATCGACCAGCGGTACATGAAAACTCCGCGAGATCGGCAGCATCAGCAACAGGAAGATCGTGAAGTCGAAGGCGTCGAGGGTCCAGCCCAGCCATGCCGCGATCCAGGCATGCCATTGCTCCCGCGTCGGTTCCCTCCACCAAGCCAGCTGTGGATTTCCAGCCGCGGTTATCGCCATCGCCGACCTCCTGTCCAAAAGCGTTAAAACACCTATTTCCAGAACAATGCGCAACAAACATGCCAAGTATTAATGCCTATACTTTAGGCAACAAGGACTGAATAATATTTGTCTAATTTTTGCTCATTTGGCCATAACCGAGAGATCAGAACCGAGAGATCAGAAGGGGGCTAAAAAGTTATGCGTTGGCGGCAGAGATCTGATCAACCCCAGACTGCGGAGGTGCTCAGCCAGTCACGGAGAGAGGGTTGCAAAATCGCGCGGCATCACCGCCCATACAATGCTTCCGGCTGGACCTGTCGATCAGTGCAGGATCTGCGACAGAAAAACGCGCAGCCGCGGGCTCTCCGGCGCATCGAAAAACCGTTGCGCCGGCGCGATCTCGACAATCTGGCCCTGGTCCATAAAGGCGCAGCGATCGGCGACGCGTCGCGCGAACCCCATCTCGTGGGTGACGCACACCATTGTCATGCCGTCGGCCGCCAGTTCCTCCATCACTTCCAGCACTTCCTTGATCAGTTCCGGGTCGAGCGAGGACGTCGGCTCGTCGAACAGCATGATGCGCGGTTCCATGCACAGCGCGCGAGCGACGGCGACGCGCTGCTGCTGGCCGCCCGAGAGCTGCGCCGGGTATTTGCCGGCCTGCTCCTCGATGTGAACGCGGCTAAGATAGCGCATCGCCAGCGCTTCCGCCTTCGGCCGCGGCAGCGACAGCGCCAGACGCGGCGCCAGCATGCAGTTTTCCAAAATGGTTAGGTGCGGAAACAAGTTGAACTGCTGAAACACCATGCCGACCTCGCCGCACATCGCCACAATCATCCTCAACCATGTCGGCGGGCCGCTCGGGATCGGGCCTTACAAGGACAAGAAGGCGGAGATCTTCGCGCAGTGGAAGGCCGGCATCATCGAAGTCGCGAAATCCCAGAACGTCGTCGTCAAGCTTGGCGGGCTCGGCATGCCGACCGGCATGTTCGACTTCTATACGCGCGAGAAACCGCCTTCTTCGGAGGACCTCGCGAGGGCCTACAAGCCCTACATCGAAACCTGTATCGCAGCTTTTGGGGTGGATCGCGGAATGTTCGAAAGCAATTTTCCGCCCGATGGCGCGAGCTCGAGCTATCCGATCTTGTGGAACGCCCTCAAACGGCTTGCGGCCGGATATTCGCCATCCGAGAAGGCGACGCTGTTCAGCGGCACGGCAAAGCGCGTTTACCGCCTGACCTGAGTTTCCCGCTGAGCCCGCACTACAGGCCTGATGATGGCAACGGCGAACCGGGACACGCCCTATCTCGATTCCATAGGGGATTGGAAACCATGCCGACATTAGATGCCCAGGTTCACGCCTACGAACGCAACCACCCGGGCCGCCCCTGGGTCGGCACTCTCTACGGTCCGGCTGAGGTGACCGGTGATCAAATGGTGGCCGCCATGGACGCCGTCGGCGTCGACGGCGCTGTGTTGGTGTCGCCGTTCAGCATGTACCGCTACGACGCGAGCTATGCCCTCGAAGTTTACGCCGCTCATCCCGACCGGTTTAGGCTGGTCAAGCCGGTCGATCCGACCGACCCTGCGGTGGTCGATACGATCGCCGACTGAGCGGCCACCCAGGGCACCGTCGGCATTCGGGTCTTCTTGAGAGATGAGGTTTCGACCGACCCCGCCGACCCCGACATCAACCGTGTCCTGGCGACCGCGGCGCAGCATTCCCTGCCGGTCAACCTGGCATGTACGGGGCGCTTGGACCAGGCACGACAGCTGGCGTCCCGGAATCCCAATACACGATTGGTGATCGACCACCTTGGCCTGCCACAACCGCATGAACCGCCGGCGCCCGCGGCGCCGTTCGCCGACCTTCCAAAACTGCTCGCCCTGGCCGCCCACGATAACATCGCAGTGAAAATCAGCGGCGCCTGCACCTTGTCGCACGAACCCTTCCCCTACAAAGACATCTGGGATCCGCTCGCCCGCATCTTCGATGCCTTCGGCTTTGATCGCTGCATGTGGGGTACCGACTGGACCCGGGCGGTCGGAATGTTGACCTACGAGCAAGGGGTCGAGGCGTTTCGCGTCGCCGACCGCCTCTCCGACAGCGACCGAGCGGCGCTTATGGGTGAGACACTCCAACGGGTGTATACTTCGACGACGCCGCAAGCCTGACCGGCCCTATTTGGCATCCTGGGGTTCCCTGGCACCTTTCATGCCATGCTTCTCAGCTGCTCGCGGCGGGCTGCGGCGGTTGCCGCGGGGCGGAAACTGCGGGGTGCGGCAGGACCGAAGCATGAGGCGATTGCGGGTTCGGATCCCTTGAACCCGTCTACCGCGTGGAGGAAGTCGTCATGAACGTAGTCACGCTTAAAAGCCTACCGAATGCCCCAATGGAAGGCGCTGAGCCGATCGAAGGGTACACGGGTCCTGTTTCCAGGTCGCGGCAGACGATCATTCAGCCTGGAGAGTCCGGGAACTATAACTGCAGCGTGGTGAACTTCAGCCAGGGCTGCACCACGGGATGGCATACCCACACCTGCGACCAGATCCTGGTCGTGACCTCGGGCTCTGGCATGGTGGCGACGGAGCATGAAAAACGCGAGATCATCGTCGGCGATGTCGTGCACATCAAGGGCGGTGAACGCCACTGGCACGGCGCCAAGTCCGACACGACGATGGGTCACATCACGATCAGAGCCGTCGGCGGCCAAGCAACGCACGGATAGATAGCCGCGCCGCCGCAGACGATCCCCAAAGCAACGCCTTCGCGAAAACCTTGTCAGGCCAGTTCGGGAACTCCCTCGCTGACGGTTTCCAGCTGGCCGACGGTTTCCTTGCCAAACAGCACCGGCACAAAAGCGCCAATCGACGCCACGACCGCCAGCGAGCCAAAGAATATCGTGGGCGAGCCGGTGTATGGCTCCAACATGAAGGGAGCCACCACGCCGGCGACCAGCCGCCCGCACGACTCGCCAAAATATTGCCCGCGCCCACGCAGCGCCGTCGGGAACTGCTCGGACAAATACACCCGCACGGCGGTGAAGGTCGATAGCACGGTAAAGCCGGTGATCAGCGCTCCGGCGACAAACACGACCGTCGCGTAATGACCCACGAAATGCGCTATCGCCATCATTAGGAGGCCGGGAAGCGATCCGGCTAGGCAGTAAGTGATCGTCCAACGCCGCCCGATGATCTCCATCGGAACCCGGTAAAGGCCTTGCCGGGAATGCTCGCTAGAAACACCAGCGAGCTCAGCCCAAAGCTCAAGGTGACGGCAGCACCCTGATCGATCAGCGCCTTCGGCAGCAGAACCGAGATTGTAAAAAAGGAGACTTGCGCGCAGACGAGGCTGACAATGCCGACCACGGTCCAGCGCAGCTGACCGCGGCGGAAGAGTGCCGTGAATGACGGCAACTGTTCGCGCGCCGGCGCGACGTTCTCCCTGAGCTCCGTGACCGTCAGCGGCGCCACGCGACTACCTGACCGGCCGATGATCCGGTTGACGACGCTGACCGCCGCCTCGGGATTGCCCCGCCGCAGATACCAGCGCGGGCTCTCGGGGATCAGCAAAAACACCAGCACCGGCACGACGAACAGCCCAAGAACGGCCGGCACAGCCAAGAGCCGGAAACCGTTCGGGTTGCCGGCAACCATAAAGCCGACCAACGGCACCAAGGTGAACGAACTGGCCAGCATCATCTCGTAGATTGCGCCAAAGGTGCGCCGGTGCTGCGCCGGCATCAGCTCGGCGGCGATCGGGAACGGTGCCGAGGCGGCAAAGCCGATGGCAAGACCGGTCAACAGGCGAATGACGATCAAGTGCTCGCCGCTTTGTGCCAGCGGGATCAACAGCGTGAAGAAGTTGATCGCCGCCACCCCGAGCAGCATGACGGTACGGCGGCTCCAGTGGTCGGAAATCGCCGCGGCGACAAACCCGCCAACGCAAGCCGCCAGGCTCGAGGCGACGGCGAGCAGGCGGATCTCGCCGGGAGTGATGTGCAGCGGTTTCTTGGCGAGCACGAGCAACGTGCCTGTCATCGAACCATCGTACCCGTCGACCAACGCGACGAACCCGAGCACCAGGATCACGCTCAGGTGGAACGAGCGGAACGGGATGCTATCGAGCTTGCCGCCCAGCACATGACTGGCGGGAATGGCCGTCGTGCCGATGCCAGAGGTTGCTGTCATAGCGCTCTCCCGATTAGCCGGCAACGCGGATGTCGGATAAAGGCTGCGCCCCAGAGCATCCGGAGGTCAGTCGCTCGAGGTCGGCTCCGGCTGATCTGTTACGGTCCGGGCCGCGCGCCGGGTGATCAAGGTGGCCGGTGCGCACAGCACAAGCAAAACGGCGCCGAGAATGACAAAGCTCTGACCGGCACCCCAATGGTCGGCGATGACACCCATTGCCGGCGGGATGACGATTGCTGCCAGTCGGTTCATGGTCTGTCGCAGCCCGACCACCGAGCCCTGACGGTGAGGACCGACGGCTTTCGCCTGCACCGAGAACATCATCGGCTGGACGACCCCTTGCAACCAGCCGCGCAACGCCTGCGCCATGAAGAGCAGGGCGAAAATGCCACCGGTAAAGGGCGTCACGCAGATCAGTAAAATCGACAACACGGTACCGCTCAGCATCGTGCGCTGCGGGTCACCGAGCCGCATCGCCCGCCCGGCGAACAGCGAGCCCAGGCCGCTTGTTACCTCGATCGCTGCGAACAGGGTGCCGATCGCCGTGCCGGTCAGCCCGGCCCCCTTCAAATACACGACGTAAAGCGAGCTCTGCACGCCATTGGTGGCGGTGCGCAAAAAGATGATCGCCATCGTGGTCGCCACTACCGGGATCGCCATCAGCGCAAAGCAGCGCACATAGTCAGGCAATCGCGGGAGCACGTCGATAAAGCGGAACCGCGCGCGCCGGGGCGGATCGCGACCGCCGCCCGGGGCAATCGGCGCCTCGGGGGCCCGTAGCAATGCCAGCGTTAGCGCTATGCCCCACGCAAAGCTGAGCACATAGGACGGCCAGACGCCGCCGAAATCCCAGGCCACACCAGCAATCATCGGCGCTGCGGTCGTCCCGATGCGGGCGAAGAAGCTGAACCGGCCGAGATATTCGGCCTCTCCTTCGGCCAACTGGGCAACCAAGATCTGCGAACCCGACCAGGCGAACTGCAGCGCGCCGCCGTTGACAATCTGCAACAGCAGCAATGGCCAGAACCACGGCAGCAGTGGGAAGACCGGGGCCAAGGCCATCGCCGTCCAGACGAAAAACAACGTCACCCGGCGGGTGCCGAACCGGTCCATCAGCACGCCGACGTGAATCGACAGGAACACCGCCAGCAACGAGCGTGCGCCGACAAGCATGCCGATCGCCCCGGCACTCATGCCGAGCGATAGTCCATAAAGCGGGATCAGGAAGTTGTAGAACTCGGTGTAGCCCATCGCAAACGGCCCGGCGACGTAGAGTGAAGCCGGCGGGCGCGATCGGAAACTCGGCATAAAGAGAGGTTAACCCGCCCAGCGTTCGGTTGAAACTGGACAGCCGTGTTGCTCAGCGGCCGGGTCGAGTTTGACGCTGACTGACGCTATTTGCCGTTCAGGACCCTGCACCGTGGCGGACGCTGCAATTACCTTGGGTTGCGTGGTTGTCGGCAATGCAGTGGATGTCGAGAGGTTTGGGAGTGCGGCGGTCGATGGTTTTGAGAAACTTGAGAAACTCCTGATGGCGATGTTGGGGCATGCAGCGCCCGATGACCTCGCCTTTCAGTATGTCGAGCGCGGCGAACAAGGTCGTCGTGCCGTTGCGTTTATAGTCATGCGTCATGGTTCCGACCCATCCCTTCTTCATCGGCAGGCCGGGCTGGGTGCGGTCAAGCGCCTGAACCTGGCTCTTTTCGTCGATGCAGAACACCAGCGCGTGATCGGGTGGGTTCAT
>Ga0210386_10005554_pt1 | contig 10229 bp, 10 predicted proteins | sample IncBWH32OmetaG_FD_160091 | JGI IMG/M metagenome (GOLD analysis project Ga0210386, IMG submission 160091) | Forest soil microbial communities from Barre Woods Harvard Forest LTER site, Petersham, Massachusetts, United States - Inc-BW-H-32-O ... | reverse complement strand
ATCTCGCGATTCATTGGCCTAAAGATCTTCGCTTTGAAAGGCGGCGGCTATGGATGCCTGTTTGCGCTCAATGGCATTGATGAAGAAGGCTTGACCGACCAGGAGCTCGAATCGCGGATGCGCTCGATTGAAGGCGCGTTGCGCGGACTCCCCGAAGGAGCGTGCCTCTACCAGTACACCCGCACCATGTCGGGTTATGAGTTGCCGCGCCAGAAGACATACAGCAATCCCGTTACACAGGCTTTCGTCGATGACCGCTTTGACTTCCTTGAGAGGACCGCTGGCTTCCGCCGCATTGACCTTCATTGGTGCCTTACGCTTGAGCCACCCAAACTCAAAGCGTTCGAGGGCAAGCCTCAGGAGAACGCCGCCACAACCTCACGGATGCTGGCGGAGCTTCAGAAGAGCGCAACCATTCTCGAAGGTCATCTCGGCAGTCTGTTGGGATTGCGACTGCTAGACAAGAACAGCACATTTCAATTCTTTTCCTATCTATTCAACCTAGAAGATTGGGCCGTACAGTCGCAACTCGGCAACGATACCGGTGTAGACCGGCAGATCGTCAGCAATTCTGTCGCATGGCACAGCGATCATCTGCGTATCGGCAAACGCTACGTGCAGATGTACTCGCTCAAGACAACGCCCGAAGCGTCGCGGCCCTGCCTCTTCTCCGGTCTGCTGACCCTCGATTGCGATAGTGTGCTGTGCTCGACATGGCGGCCCAAGTCCACTGCGGCCGCCAGGCACGAGATCGACGCACAGGAGAAGTTCATCAGCTTTTTCAAAGTTGGCGTGTTGACTCGCGTAATGAGCGGACGCGATACAGCTTCGCTCGAAACCGGAGCCGGTGCGAAAGCTGCCAATAACAGTGTCGATGACTTGAGCCTTGTCATCCGCGAGTTGGAAAAGAAGGCACAGGGCGAATACTCGCTCCGGCTGCTCCTGGCTGCGAATAGCGCGGAGCAGTTGCGCGATACCGCGCCCGCCGTGCATCGGATCTTCGTCGATGCACGGGCGCAAGTGATCGAAGAAACCCTCGGCAATCTCTGCGCGTTCTACGCTATGTTCCCCGGCAATGGAAAGTTCAATGTTTTTCCGATGTGGCTCAGTGAGGAACATCATGCGCGGTTGTCGTCTGTATTCGCTCCCCATATCGGACATCCGCACTCGGAAGATCTCGATTCCGAATACCTAAACGTCTTCGAGACACGCACGCGGACGCCGTTCTTTCAGGACGTGTACGTAGACGGCGTGCGCGTCATGCTCATCATCGGGCCTACCGGTTCGGGCAAAAGTGTGATCGGTAATGCCACCGTTGCGCTCGAACAGAAATATGGTGGCTTCACTTACATCTTCGACATCGGCGGCAGCTACGAAAGTGTTGTTGAATTGTACGGTGGACGTGTTGACCGCATCGGGAAAGACGGTCCTCGCGTGGCGTTATTTGCTCTGGAGCCGACCGAGAGCAACATCACGTTCCTGTACAGCTTCATCAAGCTGCTGCTAACCAACGGCGGCGCTGAGCTGGAGCCGGAAGATGACGACGTGATCCATAAGGCCGTGCAGGACATCTACCTGCTTGACCCGGAGAACCGCCGCCTCTCCAATCTCTTCCTTCCCAAAAAGCTCGACCGCTATTTATCGAAATGGGTTGGGAAAGGCGTCTACAGCGCCATCTTCGACAACCTGGAAGACAGTCTTTCATTGTCTCGCGTGCAGTGCTTCGACTTCCAGGGCGTCAATAACGCGCAGAACGCAGACCTCATTGAGCCGCTAATGGTGTGGTTGTTGCGGAGCATCAACGATGTGCTCTATGACCCGACAAATCTTGGCGTGCCCAAGCACGTCCTCATCGAAGAAATCTTCAGTTCGATGAAGAACCGCCAGTTGCTCGAAGGTGCGCTCACCTCCATCAAGACCGTCCGCAAAAACCTTGGCGGTGTCACCATGATTGGGCAATCGGCGGAAGACTTGGGCGAAAACGCCGACAGCATCGTGAACTCCTGCACGTCATTCCTGTTCCTGAAAGATGCGACGTTCAATCGGAAGCGGTACGCCGAGCTGTTCAAGATGACCGATCAGCAGCTTGCCTTGTTCGAGAGCTTGCAGGACCGCGAGGCGCTGTACATTCGCCGCGATGGACTCACCAAGGTTGTTCGCCTGAATCTCGACGCACGCAGCTATGCGACGTTCTCTACCAAACCAAAAGACCGGGTGCGCCGGTCGAAGCTGATTGCCAAGTACGGACTCACCGAGGGCATTTCTCGCTTTGCCCAAGGCGAGTCTGCATAACCGAAAGGACCAGAGCAATGAAACCACCTATCTTCATCTTCGTCGCCTGTGGCCTAGCCTTCACCGCATCCGTCGCCTCTGCGTCCGGCCCCGCAACAACACCCGAGGAAAAGCACCTTCAGCCGAACGCGCCGCGCACCATCACCGTGTCCGAGGCAGACACGCCGCCTGTTGTCCGTGCCGGACTGTTGCAATCGACGCTGATCCTGCTGCCTGCTGAGGAGAAGGTCGCCAATGTCTTCGCAGGTGACACCGTGGATTGGGCATTTGATGGCGGCCATGTTGCCAGTCGCTTCATCAGCATCAAGCCGAAGCTGGCGAACAGCACCACAGACGTACATATCATCTCCGACCACGGCAATGAGTACACCTTGCAGTTGCGCGAGGTGTCCGGCGACGACGATCCGCACTTCGATTCCAAAATCTTCATCACACCCAGCGACAAGGCCGCGAAGGACAGGCTGGCCGAGCTGCCTGTCTTTGTTCCAGCCGCCGAGCTGGACAAGGTGAAGCAGGAGGCCGCCGCAGCGCAGGCGGCGCAGGCCGCGACGCTAAAGGCCGAAAAGTCGCAGGAAGAGGCATACCGCAGCCAGTACCCTGGCTCGCTGCACTTTGACTACACATGGGACAAGCCCAAAGGCAAAGAACTTGGCTTGCAGGAGATATGGCGCGATGACAAGTTCACATACCTGCGCGGCCAGTTCCAGGAGACGCCTGCGCTCTATGAGGTGAAAGACAAAAGGCCATCACTTATCAACTTCGATTTCTCGAATGGCCTGTACATCGTCCCGAAAGAGCTGGACAACGGCTACCTCGCGATCGGCAAGCAGAAGGTCGAGTTTCACCGCACCGAGGAAGCGAGGTAGCCATGCCGGAGCCGAATCCGAATGTCCCCGCGACCGTCCCCGAGCAGCCGGAGTCTAAACCGCCGTTGCGGAAGAGTATGCCGGTTGTCATCGCCTTGGTGGTCATCATCGGGCTTATCGGCATCGCCAATCTCTCCAGTCTCCTAAGCGGGAACAAGAAGAGTGCTCCTACCAGTGCGATGCCGATGCGTCCGGCAGCCCCGAACGCGCAGCAGGTGAACAGCTTTGAGTCGCAACAGCAGTTGCAGGCGCAGCGTGACGCGGAAGCGCGGCAACATCAACAGGAACTCGCAGCGGCGCTCCAGCAGCTTCAGCAGACAGAAGGTGCGCCCGGCCCGGAGTCCGCAGGCGCACCGCCGATGACCGCCGCGCAACGCGCAGCGATCTACGGCGACAGTCCCAACGCGCCGCAGCGTACCTCCAATATCTCGCAGGCCCAGGCCGAGGCCAATCAGAAACAGCTCGCGAAGGAAAAACAGCAGCAGGACGCCATCAACAGTGACACCCTGGCGATTGACTTTGAGCGCACTGGCTCCGCCAGCCCCTCTACCGCGATATCCGAAGCCGCGCAAGAGACGGCTGCTAGCGCAGCCGGCAGCGCGGCCCCTGCAAAAACTATCAGTGCAGAGGCACAGGCGGACACTAAAACGAATCCGATGGCTGGGTATAACTTCGATACCTACGATGGCCGCCTCTATCGCGTCTTCGAGGGCACTGTACTTGAAGGAGTCGTGACTAACCATATCGACGGCGGGTTTAGCGGCCCGATCATGGTTTCGCTGACTACGGACCTTTACTCCCATGACCACCAGCAGCTTCTTTTGCCGCAAGGAACGCGGCTGCTTGGCGATGTGCAGAGTGTCGGCAACGCGCAGCAGCGGAAGATGTTTGTCACCTTCCACCGCGCTATCTGCCCCGATGGCTTTTCATTGGAGTTTTCCCGTTACATCGGTCTGGATCAGATCGGCACCACTGGCCTTGCCACCAAGGTAGACCACGGCTACTTACAAGCCTTCGCAGCGGCAGCAGCCATCGGCGGACTTGGCGGCCTTGCGCAGATCGGTAATAGTGACACCATTCTCGAACCCTCGACGCAGATTCGTAATGGCATCTCCGCGCAAACAGCAGCCGAGGGCGTGCAGGTGTTGAATCACTTCCTGAATCGGCTCCCAATCATCACGCTCAAAGAGGGTTCGCGTGCCCGAGTTTATATCGGCACGGACCTGTTGATTCCGTCCTACGCGGAGCACCGCGTCGATCCCACGCTTTAGAGAGGAGCTTGCGATGACTGACCATTACGAACACCTACTCCCCAAGTCACGCGATCAGGTTTCCGCGATTGTCGCCGCTATTGTGCTCGCTCTCCTGCTTCTTGGGACAGCTACCGGCAGGAACATGCTTGCGTGGATTTACCTCGAGTCCACCGAGGACATAACGAACGCAACGCACATTCATGGATTTCCCCTGGACAGGCTCGATCCGACCTGCCCGCAGTGCATGTAACACCAGCCGCAGGAGGCTTTATGAAAGTCACACTCACCAACCGCCGCAAATGGCTCATTGGAGCAGGCGCAACGTTGCTCCTCACGGCGACGCCCAGCTTCGCCCTATTCGGTCTCGGAGATATTGTCTTCGATCCGACCAGCTACGCCAGCCTCGTTCAACAGCTCACCACGTTGCAGATGCAATACAACATGGTGAAAAACAACATCACCCACTTCTCGTTCAAGCAGCAGTGGCAGACCACGCTTCATACGTTGGAAAACGTGAACGTCGCCAATATGTTCGGTGAGACGGCTGGCATGAGCATTGCGCTTAATACCGATTCTCCATCGGCGTCTTCAACTGCATGGAAGGCCGCCACCATCACCATGAGCGGCAGTGCGCCGACCTATCTTGCCAGCCAATCGCTCGGCAGCTCTCGCAGGTCACAGCTTGCCTTGATCGAGATCTCGGACGCTGTATCGCCCGACTGCCTTACCGCTGTGGGCCAGTACCGGATCGACCGGAGCACCAATGTAACGGCAAACAGCTCGCTCCTGTCTTCGCAGTTCGATGTCTCTGATTCGACCAACAGCGAAGTCCAGCAACTGAATCTCCTCAACGCGGCTGAGGCGCAGAAAACAACCGAGATGCAGTCGCAAGGAACATTACAGGCGTGCCTTGCGGCACAGATGACCCTCACCAACATGGAACGACGGAATGCTCATGTCGAAGACCTCAATACCGCCGTCTTGATTCAGCAGCAGCGTTCGGCCAACGACACCAGCGCCGCCAATGAAGGTAGCACCTGGGACACCTATCTTCCCTGAGAGAATGCCGATGCTGAAGGCCATCAACACTAAAATCCTGCTCGCCGTGCTTGCGATTTTGGCCACAATTGGTGGCGCGCCTACCAGCGGCATGAGGCGGCGAAAGCCGCCGCTGCCGCCGCCAAAGCAGCGGCCATTCTCCAGCAACAGCAGAAGGAGGCCGCAGAGAGAAAGGCCGAGGACGAGGCTTTCCGGCGTCGCGTGGCGGCCGATAAGAAGAAGCACAATTCCGCCGCCTCGAATGAAGGTAAGACCTGGCGGAAGTACATCCATAAACGTCACCAAGGGAGAGTAGCGATATGGTTTCCGTAGCTCTATTAGCGCAGGCGCTTCCAATTGCGAGCTCGGGCGTCGATTGGCTCTATCAGTTCACTAACAATCTGACGAACCTCACCACGCAGAACGGCGGGGCGCTTACGCAGCTTGGGTTTACGGTGTTGGCCAGCATCTCGCTCTTTACCCTCATCAGCATGGTCGTGAACTGGAATACCCAGACCATGACGCTCCGCTTCCACGCACAACCCGTCCACGCGGGCGATCTCGTGAACTTCCTTGTACGGCTCATCATCTGCTGCCTGCTTCTGAACTATTGGGCAAACCCCTTTCCCGGTGCGAGCTTCGGCATCAACCATTTCTTCAGCTATATCGCGCAGGCGATGGTTGCCGCCTTCGATCAGAACTCGCTTGACAATCTTCTCCAGCTTTTGAAGACCGCTGGCGATAATACCGCGATGCCATCGCTCATGGCCCCAATGCAGATCCTGTGCTACTTCGTCGTACAGGGTCTCCTCGGCATCGCATCGGCAATTCTGTTTGTCATCAATTGCAGCGCTTTCATCCTCTATGGCGTGACTGCCTTATTCGGTCCCATCTTCGTGCCGCTGCTGATGACCAAAACCTTCCGTGCAAAGTTCTTCCACTTCCTCGACGTGCTTATCAGCTTCGCCATGATTCGCGCTGTCGCTGCTGCCTTCATCTTCGTTTGGGGCGGTTTTATGAACGCCTTTATCCAACAGACCTTCAATGGAAACTATTCGATTGAGATGTGGCTTGCGAACCTGATTCCGTGCATCATGGTGTTTGTCGCGTTCATCGTGAACATGCTCTTTATTCCGAGCATGACACAAGCGATCTTTGGTGGTGCTTCCGGGCTTACTTCGATGGCTCCCGGTGTCGTCGGAAGTCTCGGCGGAATGGCTCTGATGAAAGGCGGAGGAGGCGGATAAATATGTGGAATTTTTTACTAGCCCTATTTGTCGGCGGTGCGATTGGAAGCACGCGCACTGCGCAACGGTTCGTGAGACCCGTACTCGTCCTTTTCGTCATCGGTGTCCTGGTCGCAGGTGTGATCTATGCCTGCGTGGTATTTAGGGCAGCCAGTGAAAGGAGTCATTCTCCCCATGTCCAGTCACACAGTAGCCAATGAGCAACAGATGACGCCGGAGCAAGCATTGCTCACCGATCGGATTGGCAATGAAGTCTATTCCTCACATTACGCCGAGCGGAAAGCCTACCGCCTCATCCTCGCCTGTGGAACGGTTCTGCTTTGCAGCTCCATGTGGCTTACCTTCTCCCTAGCCCGAAGGCCACTCGTAAACCGCTATATCCGCATCGACGAAATGGGCCGCGCCCAGGCGATCCAGTACAGCGATTTGAGCTACAGCCCGCGCGAGGGCGAGATTCGCACCTACCTTACCGATTGGGCGAACTACCGCTATACGATCAGCCGCGAGACCATCGCTAAAAAGTACCCGCTCAACTACTACTTCCTCTCCCAATCGCTTGCGTTGCAGTTGATGGGCGAAGACAACCAGAATCATCTTGTTTCGCAGGTAGTTGGTGGCCAGATCGAGCAGAGTGATGTGGAGGTCAAGAACGTCACCATCACATCCATGTCGCAAGAGACGATACAGGGCGCAGTCCTGGCTCGAGGAACGGCATTGCTCGCTCTGGACAAGCTCTATTCGCCTAGCCATTCGCGGGAGCCGCGCACCGAACATTGGATGCTGAGTCTGACCTACTACCTGAATCCGAAGCAGGTCAGCGATCAGGCCAAAATCTACCCTCAATACCAGTTCATCAATCCCCTCGGTCTGACGATTACCGAGTTCCACGATAACCGTGGCTCCGTCGATCCCATCGCGCCGGGCGCACCGGCCCCGACTGCGACCGGAGATGCCATGCCAATGGCAGGAGGGGTGCGGTGAGTTTCGAGCTGATATTGCCGTTCTTTCCCGAAGAGCTGCGGACGCTCTTATTAGACTCGTCTATCTCGGACTTGATGATTAACGGAACCACCGGCGTCTACGCGGATCGTGGGGGCGTGATCGAACACATTGCGCTCTCCACGCCCTACACCAACGACCGATTGCAGGCCGCGATTGAGCGCGTGGCAAGGATTCTCGGCCAGGACTTGACCAGTCAGAATCCCATCCTCAACACGCGCCTGCCAGACGGCTCCCGCGTTGCCGTCGTCGGCTCGCCATCTTCCATGAATGGCCCGACGTTCACCGTGCGGAAGTTCAATCGCTGGTTCACGTCGGATGAATTGATTAAGTCCGGCAGTCTGCCGGAAGAGATTCGGGACGAAGTTGTGGGGTTCATCGCCCAACGAAAGAACGGCATCATCAGTGGTGGGACCGGCAGTGGGAAGACGACCCTGATGAAAGCTCTACTTGACCATGTGCCGTTGCAGGAACGGCTCATCGTCATCGAGCAGCCAGCCGAGCTAAAGATAGCGCATCCGAACGCGGTTCGGTGGGAAGCGGTCGAGGCCATTCCCGGCCAGGTTGCCATCACTCCAAGCCAGCTTGTAGCCGCTGCGCTGCGCCACCGTCCCGACCGCATCATCATGGGCGAGATACGCGACGAATGCGGCTATGACCTCTTGCAAGCCATGAATACCGGGCATGGTGGAACGCTCTCCACCATCCACGCAAAGAGCGCTTGGGACGCCCTCAACAGGCTATCGGACCTCGCCCTGAGTGCGAGACCGAATTTGAATCATTCCTTTATCCGTTCGGAGACGGCCGAGGCTATCGACTTTGTTCTGTATTGCGAACGCGATCATGCGGGCCGACGCCGGGTGCGCGAGCTGATCGGCGTGAAGGGGTACAGCCATGTAGACCAGTCCTTCCAGACAGAGGAAATCTACCGCGATTCTTCTGCGGCAGGCGGCATGAGACGGCAGATCGAAGCGGATTCGCTATGGTGCTTCATGGCCACAAACCGGAGCTGAAACTTTTGACCGGAAGGTGTGCGCCTGAGCATGGCGCGGGCCGCGTAAACAGATTCCGTTTCGTAGCTGACTTGCGGCTGTTTGCGGGATCAATGGCAGAGACAAGTGAATGCTGTCTACCGGTACATAGCATCGTCAGGAAGCGGATGAAGAGGCTTGTTCAGGCGTGTGTCTCTCATATGTATCCCGCTTTCTGCACGGTCACGGCTTCGGGGTCAAACCGACGCCCGGCGGCAGGCTCGTTCTTTTGCTTCGGCTTACGCCGCCTCCGGTTACGGTTTCCATCTGCAACGGACCCTCCGTAAATGCAGAACTTCGGCCTTGGGAGTCGGACCCACTCGCTAGGCTTCGCCAGGTGTGACCCGAGCAGATCGGGAATTTCAAAACGGAGACACAATCATGTACCTGAACAAAGTAATCCTCATGGGCTTCCTCGGCGGCGATGCGGTCGTTCGCACCGGCAAAAACAACAAGCAGTTCACCACGCTCTCTCTTGCCACCAAGGAGTCCTACAAGGACAAGCAGACCGGCAAGTACAACGAGCGCACCGAATGGCATAACCTCATCGTCTTCGGCAAGCTGGCCGAGTTCGCAGCCAAGCTCAAGAAGGGCGCTCACATCCAGATCGAGGGCAAGCTTCAGCACTCCGAATACAAGGGAGTGAAGACCGACACGATCCGGGTGACTTCCATCCTCAAGCTCGACCGCGCAGAGCGGGTTGCCGCCGAGGAAGAGTTCGATGAAACCTTCGACGAGGACGTGGCCGCATAGGCCATTTCTCGACGCAGAAGCCCGGTGAAAGCCGGGCTTCTTTCCTGCTAAGGTCCGCACGATCCCACTCGCCAGAGGTGCCGCTATGAGTCAAGTTGCCGCTAGCTTTCTCAGACGTTGCTTCGCCCCGGAAGAGACCATTGCGATCCTGCTTCGCAGGCAGGCTGCTGCTGCTCCCATGCAACGAGTTGTCCGATCGGAAACGGTCTTGGAGAACCGGTATATGGCGTGGCTCTCCTATGAGAACCAGCATGGTCGCAACAGCATCTATGTGGCTGCCAATCCGCTTCGTCCTGGCACTCGGAAGAGGACGAAAGAGAGCATCGCTTCCGTTCGTCACCTATATATAGACATCGATACGGATGGAGATGCCCGACTCGCTGCGCTGCGGGCATCGGAGTTGGTGCCGCCGCCGACCTCGATTCTCTCTACATCGCCCGGAAAGTATCAGGTGCTTTGGCGGGTCGAAGGCTTTGACTTTGTACGTCAGGAACAGACCCTCAAGCTGCTCGCCATCGCCTTCGGCGGCGATCCCGCTTGCACCGATTGCAACCGTGTCCTTCGCGTCCCCGGTTTCCTGAATCGCAAGTACCATCCAGCGTACCCTGTCACGGTTGAATATCCCGACGATCTCATCTGGACTCCCGATGATTTTCAGTTGGATGTGGGCTCGGTCGATGCCATGCTTTTCCGCAATGCTATCGCTTGCCGCAAACCACCATCGAAGCACAGCAATTCGGAGAGCGATTG
>Ga0210386_10005552_pt1 | contig 10230 bp, 8 predicted proteins | sample IncBWH32OmetaG_FD_160091 | JGI IMG/M metagenome (GOLD analysis project Ga0210386, IMG submission 160091) | Forest soil microbial communities from Barre Woods Harvard Forest LTER site, Petersham, Massachusetts, United States - Inc-BW-H-32-O ... | reverse complement strand
GTACAGCGCTTCAGTCCGAGGGAGCAGGATGACGATATTACGCTGATTATCGCCAGATGCCGCGGCAGTATACAGCCGTCTCTTTTTGATCCGTCTTAGTTATCAAGATACGATGTCTGCCAGTTCCCGAGGCATGGGTCCTCGGGAACTGGCAGCGTGGGAAACTATCCCACTCGTCTAGTAAGGGCGAGGTCCGCCACGCATCAGGTGCTCGACACCAACCTGATAGCCGCGCCGGAAACCTTCCCGATAGGCTCCCTTATCGCGGCTGTGTACCGGAGGATGCCGGTATTCGTCGCGATTCTCCACGCTGGGCGGGCGGTGGTTCTCAGCATCCTTCCGTGCGCCTTCAATGCCGTCATGGAATCCCTGCGATTGAATACCCTGTAATTCCGCAGGCGGCGCAGCCCAAACTTCGTGCCCATAATCCGGCCCGTATCCTGGAGGGGGTGGTCCCTGCTGCGCTTGTACTGCGGGAATGCTCAAAAGAGTCGCTGCTGCTAATGCTGCCAACGACAGACTTGGGATGATTTTCTTCATACGTGGGTTCTCCGTTTTCTTCCTGTCGAGTGGTGATTTGATTTCTCCACTCTTCTTTTTTGTCGGACTCCTTTTACGATGAAGAGTTCTGCGGGTGTGTTGCATGCAGCCCGGGCGCGGCAGCATCCCCATCCCCCTCTTGGACAGGTTGTTTTGTTTGTTTTCAACTACTTACGAGGGGATCATCCCCTTGTATGTCGTTGATTCTTCAAATGTTTAGGGTCATTTGAGTGTTTTCAATCACTTAGCTGGGGATTGACGGCTTTACAAACAGATTTTGACGGTCGAAATGGTTTGCCCAATTTCTGGAAAGATCTCTATATCCAGAATAGCAAAACAGGCGAAATACTACGCCAAGTTTAATTGGCTTATAAGTGTATATGTTTCAGCATGTTAAGCATGAAGTAAGGTCTCTGGGGTCTTGACAGGATTTCGGTAACGCTCAGTTTGAAACCACAATCCCTCACAAGGGCTAAAGCCCATTCATTCTGAAGCCGTGTGCGCTTCAAAACAAACCAAAGCCTGCGGGGATGGAAATCCAGTTCAGGTCGCGGAGTCCGGGGATACTCCGTTACTCAAACTCGTACGACCTGGGCCTGAATGTTGTTCACGTCGGTGAAATCGTAAATAACTTTCTTCACTTTCGCTGTTTCGGTGGTCAGGTTTCCATCCGTTTTCCTATAGACCTGCACAACGATTTCCGCCAGGGCGCTGAATTGATTCTGGGGCATCACTTCGACCAAAAGGTACGGAACTTCATATCGAATCTTGATGGTTAAACAGCGAATCTTGTGGATATTCCCGCCCATAGTTTGATAGACCGGACGTGTGCTGTTCGGATTGAGCTTTTGATTTACCGGCGGAAGGAACAGGGGGTTCATGGGATTTGGGACAGATGAGGTGACATCCCGCAAGCGTCCGGTCCCCGTTACGAAGCCTTTACCGTAGTCTTCGCCCGTCAGCCAGGTGCGGACAGCGTTTGCACCAGCCTTGTTGGCCTTTACGATTGCGTCGAGCTCCGCCACCGCCTGGTTCTGGATGTTCGTAAGCAACGCGGACCCACGGTCTGTTCCGTACGTGCCGCCGGCAAGCGGCCAGGGATTATTGTTTCCATCGATCTTCACGTCGACAATGCGAACGTCGCCGGCGCGCGGAGTGTGTCCCGTCTGGCCGCCGAGTTGTTCAATGGCTTCCCCAATGATCTTGTTGACAGCGCCCTTTTCGGGCTTGGTAACGCTCTTGCATTCCGACGACTTTGCGAAAAGCTGATCGGCGTGGCCAACGGTGACGTCGGCATGCGTTTGCGTTATGACAGGCCGCGCCTTGTTTTCAGCCGCCTTCGTCGTCGTATATTCGTGCAGAAAGCTCATTGCCTGGCCATACGCCTTGTTGATGCCGGTGGTGAGTTGCTGCTGCTTGGCCTGTCCCAGATTGGTCCAGACATGGTTGTCATCGAGAATTGATTTGAAAATAGCTGAGATCTGGTCGACGCGCCCTTTCAGCTCATCGGTTGACTGTGGCATACGAGCCTTCCTCTTTTCATTTAGATAACCAGAGTTTTCGCATAAGCGTCGGCGCAAAGCTGCGCTGCCACTTATCGAACAGGGAGTTACAGACCTGTAACAAGTCTGTGGGCCGGGGGCTGCAACGCAGGGTGGGAAAGCCTGGCCAAGGATGAAGGAGTCTGCTTTCAGTCGTGCAAGTCGAAGCAAATCTGATCGTCTTTGTTCTGGGTTGTTCGTCGAATTCGCAATGAAGATTCGCGATGCGAGGACAGTTGGAGTGTAGCGCATTTTCTTCTGCACCAGCGGCACAAAATACTCCGTGCGGCTCGTCGAAGATTTGTCCTGTTAAACTCTTCATTCTTTATGCATTTATAAGAATCAGCGATTTTTCCCGCGCTGATTTTAAAGGTATTTATATGCGCAGACGTGTCCGCGTGAGACTGGACGTACCGTGACAGGGCAGCAAGTAAAGAAGCCTTTAGTAAATCTAGATAAGGGGGGTAAGGTTTTCCCATCTCCGATGGTACTGGGTGAATTCCTCGACGCTGCGGAGGCCGAACGGTTGCGGCCAAACGAATCCGGGCTCGATCTCAGGCCAAAACGGTACGGACAGTTCTTCAAAGCCACTGACCTTGAAGATAAATCGAGAACTGAAGGTCTTGACGGCCAAGATTTGGAAGGCGAGTTTACCGATTCCATAGGTACAAACGTAAAGTTGAACCTTATCCATGAGGGGTATCTCTGCGCTGTAATAGGCGGCGAAGACATCTGCACGCCGAACCTTATGGGGGGCATAAGCACACATCCACATATTGACCATTGAGGGGATCGCCAAATGCTTCCTGAAGTCGGCCCGAAGGCGTCGCGAAAAAAAAGGCTCTTTACCATCATGCCGAAGCAAATCGATGATAACCGCTGTTTTGAAGGCAAAGATGGCAATAGAACGCGCAGCCGATTGGTTAATCGGAATACCAACCTTTCCTGCAATAAGAGGTGACATCACGGGTATGGCATGGTTGTCTTCGATTTCGTGCATCCATCCGTTATTGCATTTTTCGCAAACAACCTTGGTTTTCCAATTAAGGTGCGCCGACTTCCAATGATTACTTGCGTCACCCGACCTGGTAAAGATTCCAGTCCACTTACCGTCTCCACGAGCCGGAGGAAGGGCATCGTTCATCCAGTCGCTAAAAATATGTTCCCCTGATAACTTTGCCGATTGAAGACAAAAGGCACACTCTTTCATGGCATACTCACGGAAAGTGGAATTGTCATTATGAGTCGAGCAGCAAAACCGACAATGGGGAAATGCAACGGTTCAACGACGCGCTGCGAAGTGTACTACGGGTTTCAAAGCACGATCTACAAGAAATGCTTGCAGCCCCTGAACCGAAGGCCTTCGGCCACGCGGCTTCCGAAAAGGATTAGGCGTTCTCTTGACTGCCAGTTTTGCCAGTCAGTTCTTTGAAAGTAAGACGCTTTCCGGCAACCCATTGATAAGGCAGTGACGAATCGGTCTGCATCATTCAACGGATTGTCTTTTCGTTGACCGATTGTTGAACCGAAAATATCTGTTCATCAACGTAGCGTTCTATGTGATAGGGCTCAACCGCAACATAAGGGCAACAACATACTTGAGACAGCAGGGTCCGCCGTTCGGTCTCATGGCAAAGGGCTAATGTTTGTCACATCCATGAAAATAGGAGTCATCTCGCCAGCTGTGTCCTGTCTGTGCAAGACTCCGGTGACGATGGCTCTTCGGCCTTGGGTTGCGTTGGCTTCGGCTTGAAGTTGGTCGTGCCCTTCGATTAGCAATCTCAGGCGCTTTGCCGATTGACAATCACGAGCTGCCCACTCGGGGCGTTCAGGCTCGCAGGGGGTGTTGATCGCAGTAGGCAGATCAATCACCCAATAGACAATCTTTGCATCATGCTTCGGGTCCTCGCCCCAACCCGGAGGCCCGTACCCGTGGACCAAGCTGATTCTTCCGTTTAAAACCACGGGTTTGCCTTCGGGCTTTAGGACGGTTTGGTCTTCCGCCTGCCGCAGCAAGGCCATCATCACAAATGCGAGCACGGATGCGAGCATGGATGGACAATAGCACAGGGCAAACTGAGGTGATGTGGAGAGTTTAGTGAGCCAAGTATATTGCAGCCTTTAACAGAAATGTATGAGGGAGGGGGGACTAGACGATCCAACCGCCGCCTACGACTTCGTCGCCATCGTAGAAGACGGCAGACTGGCCGGGGGTGACGGCGCGCTGCGGAGCATCAAACGTCGCAAGAACTTCGTTCTCGCTCGACATTTCAATGATGGCCCAGGCTGGCTCGTGGCGGTGGCGAATCTTGGCCTTGACGCGCATGGGGGCGTCGAGCGAGGGGATGGAAATCCAGTTCAGGTCGCGGGCGCGGAGTGTCTGGATGGTTGTCTCCGATTCGCTGCCTACGGTGACCTTGTTCGACGCATTGTCGATCTGGATGACGTAGAGCGGCGTGTGCGAAGAGAGGCCGAGTCCCTTGCGCTGTCCGACGGTGAAGTTGTGGATGCCGTGGTGGTGGCCGATGACCTCTCCGGATGTAGACACGAGCTCGCCGGAGGAGTCGGGCAGCGGCTCGCCCTGCTCGTCGAGGTAGGCGTCGATGAACTTCTTGTAGTCGCCGCCGGGAATGAAGCAGATCTCCTGCGAGTCAGGCTTGCTGGCTAACGCCAGTTCGTGCTGGCGGGCGATCTCGCGGACCTCGGGCTTGGTGTAGCTGCCGAGGGGGAAGAGCGTGCGCGAGAGCTGCTCCTGAGTTAGACCAAACAAGAAATAAGTTTGGTCTTTCGAAGTATCGGCGGGGCGCTTGAGAATCCAGCGGTTGCGTGCGGGGTCGTACTCGTTGCGGGCGTAGTGGCCGGTGGCGATGCGGTCGGCGCCGATCTGGCGTGCGCGGATGAGCAACTGGTCAAACTTGAGATGGTTGTTGCAGAGGGAGCAGGGAATGGGTGTGCGTCCGGCGAGGTACTCCTTGACGAAGGGGCGGACGACCTGATCTTCGAATCGCTCCTGCTCGTTGAGCAGGTAGTAGGGGATGCCTAAACCTTCGGCCACACGGCGCGCGTCGTATACATCGTCGATGGAGCAGCAGCGGCCCTGCACCTGCTCGGGCATGCCCTCCTTGCCGGCGAGACGGCGCTGGTTCCAGAGCTGTAGCGTGAGGCCGACGAGCTCGTAGCTCTCGTCCTTGAGCATGGCGGCGACGGTCGAGGAGTCGACTCCGCCGGACATGGCTACGGCTACCGTGTTGTTGAAGGTGGAGGACATGGAAATACGCTGCTTTTAGTATCTCATTTTTCCACAGGTGGATGGTGGGCACCCGCATGCGTGCTTATTGTGGGGGCGTGCCGCTGCTCATTGCCTGGCGGAGCTTCTGCTCGGATTCGGCGCTGCAGTATTTGCAGTCGAGCTGGAGGAAAACTGAGGTGTAAGGGATGACCGTGGTGGTCTTCAAGATGAGTATCTTGAAGGTTTTTCCTGCCTCGTCGACTTTGTTGATGAGTTGATCGTGGGGAAGGGATTGGGTAGGGCGGTCCTGCAGGATTTTCTTCAGGTTGTCGCGGTAGTAGTTCACTCCGAAGTAATCCTGCTCCAATACGAAAGGCAATTCGGCGTCAAGATAAATGTTGGGCCTGACGTGGACGGAATTGTCGAGCATGGCGAGCACTTCGCGGGTGACTTCGAGCTGGTCGGTGTTGGTCGCAAGCGTCTGGATTCCGGGCGCTACCTGGAGCGGGTAAGCCGAATCGACGATCATGATCCAGTTGCGGTGACCGAGCAGTGGAAGCTGCTGGCGGAGTTTGACGTGCCAGTCTGCTTCGGGGCCTTGCGCATGGGATGCGTGCGTGGCGAAGATGAGGGCGAGCGATAGCACGAGGGCGATTTTTCTCATGGCTGGATCCGCGTACTTCTTTTCTGCCATTCAATATATGCCTAAGCATTTTTGGGTGTGGCTGGATTGATCCCATGTCTCAGAAGCGAGACATGGGGCACCCGGCGCTCGGCTATTGGTCTGCGTCCGGTTGGAATTCGATGGTTCCGGGTTCGGCTTTGGCTCCGCTCAGGGTGAAGTGGGCAGTGACTTCGCCGATGCCGTGGCAGGCGTGACATTCCGCGTCCGCACGTTGTGCCCAGGTCTTGATTTGCTGATGGTCGAGATCGAGTGCCCAGCAGTTCATGGTGAAAGTTGCATTGTGTGGCAGGCGTTGCGAGATGGCTTTGCTGACGGCATCAAAATTCAGCCGGTGCGGGCCTGCGGCATCGAAGAACCAATAGCCGTCGCTGCATCCGCCGCCATTGCCGCCGTCAGGATCGTAGGTGGCAAGGATGGATTCGGCGTCCATATCGATGATGCGGGCGGGCTTGAGCGGCGTCCATGTGGCGTCTGCCTGGAGGTGGTAGATCTCGCGGTATTGATCGGTGCCTGTCTGGACGAGGATGAACTTGTAATCGAGCGTTGAAAATATGGTGGAGACTTCGGAACTGCCAGCGAAATGGCACATCAGCTGTTTGATTGGATAGTTGGCGAGGTTGCCCAGGTCTGTGACTTTGCAATCGGATTTGTAATCCTGCTTGGTGACGAGATGGCCGTTCTCTAAATGGCAGCCCAGACAGAAGTCGCCGCTTTCATTTCGCTGGATAGGATCGTCAGTCCAATAATTGAGCGGATGGGGCGCGGGTACATCGGGTGCGCCTCCTTTATCGGTGGAGACGATGCGTTGCCATTGTGCGTTTGCGGGCAGACTGAGTAAGAGAAGGCATGAGCAAGCGAGTCTGCGGGCAGACTTCATAATGGGTGAAGTGTAGCGCAGGATGGGTGCCGGATGACTCGCTTTTGCGAGATGGTTCGTAATACAACCCACATCTCAAAAGCGAGATGTGGGGCACCCGGCGATTTAGACTTCCGTTATGCAAGCCTTCGGCAAACGTATCTCGAATTGGTAGTTGTTGGCGCTTGTTCCTCTCGCAGTCGGAGCATTGCCTGCCTTGCTGATGGGCTACTTCATGGCGAACAACTTGGCCGGCGCTCTCTTCGGGCCTCCTGCGATTTGGAACCGCACTTGGCACAACCCACCACGTCAAGACGTTGTGGGCAGCTATTTAGAATCTGAGCGTCACTTAGACGACACCGCTCCTTCTTCAGCCGCAAGCCTGATTCTGGAAGCGAATGGATTAATGACCGTGGCGAATCTGCCGATCGACTTCGGCCAGATTACTTGCACTCTGTCAGGCACGGGAAGCTGGAGGGGACCTGATGAAAATCAACAGATTGATCTCACCGTGGTTTCTGACAAAAACCCCGGCTCTTGCGAATCCGGCTCCTATGGGTCCCTCGAACTAGCTGGTCATTCAAAACCGTATCGCTTGTATTGGACAGTTGGAGATCCTGACTCAGGTACCGGTGTCTGGTTTCGGAAGAGGTGAACCTGAACCCGGTTCCAGCCTTCAAACAAAGCCTGGGATTTAAATACTTCTACCTCATTCAAACAAATTGCCGGGTGCCCCACATCTCGATTTTGAGATGTGGGAAGGGAATGATCCTATGTCTCAAAAGCGAGACATGGGGCACCCATATTGTGCATGTGTTATGATGTATCTACGCTCAGTGATTTGGTTGTGAGCCGTTCTCGCCCTCCAAAGCAAGATCGCCTGGCACGTAATTTCCCAAGCCCCTACAGCGTAGCCGCTCCGTGATGGAGTGGATCCATGTTCGCGATGCGCGGCATGTGAGAGGCAGCGTCCGGCAGAACCTCGTGTCGAGAGATAACTTCAGTCTCGACCATTGGATTTGATTCACTCGGGTTTTCCCATACGCATTTATCTATTTTATTCCGGTGGTTGGCGTGTGCCTACTTTACTGGATTTGAAGGTTTCGCCCGCCTGAAATGGAAAGTTATGGCAAGCGAAGCGAGCAGCAGGTCCTTCGACTCCGCTGCGCTTCGCTCAGGATGACAAATCTGATTCAGGCAGGGTTTTGAAACGGACTTAAAAGGACAAATGAACCAATTTTCAGATTTCAATTTATCGCCAGCGCTGAAGACGCGCCTGGCTGCAGCAAATTTTGTTACGCCGACCCCGGTACAGGAGAAGGCGATTCCTCCCGCACTTGAGGGAAAAGATGTGCTGGCAACGGCGCAGACCGGTACTGGCAAGACTTTGAGCTTCCTGATTCCGATCATCGAGCGGCTTCAGCAGTCGCAGAACAAGACTTCGAAGGCGCTGATTCTGCTGCCTACGCGTGAGCTGGCGATGCAGGTCGAGCAGGCATTCCGCAAGGTTGCCGGCGGCTCGAATCTGCATGTTGCGCTGGTTGTGGGCGGCATGAACGAAGGCCCGCAGCTGCAGGCGATTCGTAAGGGAGCACGGTTGATTGTGGCGACTCCGGGTCGTTTGGAAGATTACCTGAAGCGTAGATTAGTCAAGCTCGATACGGTGGAAATGCTGGTGCTGGATGAAGTGGACCGCATGCTGGATATGGGCTTTAAGCCTGCGATCCGACGCATTGCGGACGCCACTCCGGCGAAGCGGCAGACGCTGTGCTATTCAGCGACGCTGGATGCGCAGATTAAGGAAATCGTTCGCGATTACCAGAACAACCCGGTTCGGATCGAGATCGGTTCGGTGTTGAAGCCGTCCGAGAACGTGGAGCTGCAGACCTTCGAAGTGGAGCAGGACAAAAAGCATGAACTGCTTGAGCACCTGTTGAACTCAGAGAAAGGCAGCTTCCTCGTTTTCGTTCGCACGAAGCACGGCGCTGACCGCGTTGCGAAGAAGCTGGGACGCTCGGGCTGGTCGGCGACGCAGATTCATGGCGATCGTTCGCAGTCGCAGCGGAATGCTGCTTTGCGGAGCTTTTCGGAAGGCAAGCATCGCGTGCTGGTTGCGACGGACGTTGCTGCTCGCGGCATTGACGTGAAGCACGTGGCCCATGTGGTGAATTACGACATGCCGAAGGTGGCAGAGGACTTTGTGCATCGCATTGGACGCACGGGTCGCGCCTCAAGCCGCGGCGTGGCGTCGACGTTCACCATTCCTTCTGAGAGAAAAGACCTGCGCAAGATTGAGCGCGCTCTTTCGATCAACATGAAGCGTTTTCGGGTAAAGGGACTGGCCAATTCGGCTTCGCAGCATGCTCATAGTGCAAGCGCATAAGCGTTAAAAAACCGCAGCGTAAAACAAGGCGTCCTTCGTGGACGCCTTGTTTTTTTAGGGGAGAGGTACCGGCTTTTGTTTTCAGCCCAGAGTGCCGGCGTTGACTGGAGCTAGTTCCCGCAGGCGGTTAGCGGCGGTGGGGATGACCCCGAGAGCGAAATCGATGTCGTCTTCTGTTGTCTGCTTGGTGAGGGAGAATCGCAGGCTGGCGCGTGCTCTTGCCGGAGACAGGCCCATCGCGGTGAGAACGTGAGACGGCTCGGTGGCACCGGAGGCGCAGGCTGATCCGCCGGAGGTGGACAAGCCCTTCAGGTCGAGCGCGATGACGAGGGCTTCGCCTTCGAGGTTGTCGAAATAAATATTGGTGGTGTTGGCCACTCTGGCGACAGCGCCGCCGTTGACGCCGGTTTCATCAACCCTATTGAGAATGCTTTGTTCGAGGCGGTCGCGCAGTGCCGCAATCTTATCCATGGTGCCGTCGGTGAGCGAGGTGCGGGCCAGTTCGGCAGCTTTGCCGAGTCCGACGATCCCGGGAAGATTTTCGGTTCCGGCGCGGCGCTGGCGCTCGTGCGATCCGCCAAAAAATAATGGTTCGAGCTTGGTGCCACGGCGCACGTAGAGGATGCCTGTGCCTTGCGGAGCGTGCATCTTGTGGCCGGAGATGCTGAGCAGATCGCAGCGCAGCGTCTGCACGTCGATGGGCAATTTACCTGCGGCCTGCACGGCGTCGGTGTGGAAATAGATGTCGGCTTCGGCGGCGATACGGCCGATTTCGCTGACCGGCTGGATAGCTCCGGTTTCGTTGTTGGCCATCATGATGCTGATGAGCTTGGTGTTGGGCTGAATGGCGCGGCGGACCCCCTGCGGATCGACGACGCCTTCGGAGGATACGGGCAGGAAAGTCACTGCCGCGCCGCGTTCGCGCAGCCTTTCTGCGGCATGCAGAATGGCGTGGTGCTCAATGGACGAGGTGATAAGGTGGTCGCCGGGCTGGAC
>Ga0210386_10005551_pt1 | contig 10231 bp, 11 predicted proteins | sample IncBWH32OmetaG_FD_160091 | JGI IMG/M metagenome (GOLD analysis project Ga0210386, IMG submission 160091) | Forest soil microbial communities from Barre Woods Harvard Forest LTER site, Petersham, Massachusetts, United States - Inc-BW-H-32-O ... | reverse complement strand
TCGTAGGTCAAATGCGAATAGACCGGCGCACGCACCGGCCGCCGCCCCGCCTTGATGTCGCTCAGGAACGCCAGCAGCGTCGGCAGGTCGTAGCTCTCCGGAAAGCCCTTCTTCTGCATCAGGCCTTGGCGCTCGAGCACCGCATTGGGATACAGAAAGCCGTCGGTTGTCACCATATCAACCTTCGGCCGCGGCGACCATCGCGCCAAGAGCGCCTGGAGCACGCGCGCGGTGGTGGATTTACCCGCCGCCACCGATCCGGCGACGCCGATGATGTAGGGCATCTTGCGGTCTTCGATGCCGAGAAAGCGTCGTTGCGCGAAATACAATCGCTGCATGGCATCGACATAGATCGACAGCAACCGCGACAGCGGCAGGTAAATCTCCTCGACCTCCCTGAGATCGAGCCGGTCGTGCATCGAGCGCAGCTTCGCGACCTCGTCGGCATCCAGCGTCATCGGTGTGTCATCGCGCAGCCGCGCCCACTGTTCCCGGGAGAATATCCGATACGGATTATACTGTTGGTCGGTTGCCCGCATGTCCATGAGCGACGCCCTCTAATCGCGCTTGCGCGCGGCCTTCTCTTCAAGGCCCGACATTGTCGTGCGCTGCGCGAGGGCGGCCTCGACGTCCTCGAGCTTCACGCCGCGCGATTTCAAAAGCACCAGGAAGTGAAACAGCAGGTCCGCGCTTTCGGCGATGAGATGGTCGCGATCATTCTCGACCGCGGCGATCACGGTTTCCACCGCTTCTTCGCCGAACTTCTTGGCGCAATGCTCCGCACCCTTGTCCAAAAGCTTGCGGGTGTAGGACGCCTCGCCTCCCGACGCCGCGCGGGCATCGATGGTGGTGGCCAGATCATGGATCGTGAAACGCGACATCGCCTGAACTCAATACCCGGCCCGCAAGGAAGGGCCCATCCCCTTGGGGATGTAGCACTTCTGTCACAAAGAGTCGTCAGGGATCGAGCCGCATCGGCAGACCGGCGCGGACCATATGATCCTTCGCTTCACGTATGGTAAATTCGCCAAAATGAAAGATCGAGGCCGCGAGCACCGCGGTGGCATGCCCTTCCCGGATACCAGCCACCAAATGGTCGAGATTGCCGACGCCGCCGGAAGCGATCACCGGGACGGCGATGCTGTCGGCCACGGCCTGCGTGAGCGGGATATCGAACCCCTGCCTGGTGCCGTCCCGGTCCATCGAGGTCAGCAGGATTTCACCGGCGCCGAGCGAAACGACCTCCTGGGCATATTCGACGGCATCGATCCCGGTGGAATTGCGCCCGCCATGGGTGAAGATTTCCCAGCGCTCCGACCCGCCGCCGCGCTTCACCCGCTTGGCATCGATCGCCACCACGATGCACTGATCGCCGAATTTCTCGGCGGCTTCCTTGACGAATTCGCGGCGGCTGACGGCCGCGCTGTTGATCGAAACCTTGTCGGCGCCGGATCGCAGCAGGGTCTTGATGTCATCCACGGTGCGCACGCCGCCGCCCACCGTCAACGGCATGAAGCAGGCCTCCGCCGTGCGCCGTACCACATCCAGCATGATGCCGCGATTTTCATGGGTCGCCGTGATATCGAGAAAGCAGAGCTCGTCGGCGCCGGCGGCGTCATAGGCGACCGCCGCTTCGACGGGATCGCCGGCGTCGCGCAGATCAACAAAATTAACGCCCTTGACCACCCGGCCGTCCTTGACGTCGAGACAGGGAATCACGCGCACCTTGAACATCTCGGACTCCAAGACTCTCTATCTGAGCATGATCTTTTCGGAAAACCGGTTCCCACTTTTCCGGATCATGCTCTACGCCGCCGCGCGGGCGTTACGGATCAGCGCCAGCGCGGCCGCAGGATCGAGGCGTCCGTCGTAAAGCGCGCGGCCGGCAATCGCGCCGGCAAGTTTTTTGGCGCGCGGCTGCAGCAAGGCTTTCACATCGCCGATGGACGCAAGGCCGCCGGAGGCGATGACCGGGATCGATATGCGTTCGGCAAGCGCAATGGTGGCGTCGAGATTGAGACCCTTCAAGAGACCGTCCCGCGCAATGTCGGTAAAGATGATCGCGGCGACGCCGGCATCCTCGAAACGCCGCGCGATTTCGAGCGCGGTGACCTGCGAGGTCTCCGCCCAGCCTTCGACCGCGACCTTGCCGTCGCGCGCGTCGAGGCCCACCGCGACGCGGCCGGGGAATTTTTTCGCCGCCCCCTTGACCAGTTCGGGATCACGCACCGCCGCGGTGCCGATAATCACCCGCGCAACGCCTTTTGCCAGCCAGGCGTCAACCGTTTTCAGATCGCGGATGCCGCCGCCGAGCTGCACCGGCATGGTGACCGCTTTCAGCATCGCCTCGACCGCCTGCGCGTTCATCGGCTTGCCGGCAAAGGCGCCGTCGAGATCCACCACATGGAGATATTCGAATCCCTGGGCGGCAAAGCTGCGCGCCTGTGCCGCGGGATCGAGATTGAACACGGTCGCGCGCGCCATGTCGCCCTGTTCAAGACGCACGCACTGGCCGTTCTTCAAATCGATGGCAGGAAAGAGAATCACGGCTTCCATTTCAAAAAATTCGAAATCAAAGCCAGCCCGAAACGCTGGCTCTTCTCCGGGTGGAATTGCGTGCCGATGGCGGTATCCTTGCCGACAATCGCCGTCACCGGGCCGCCGTAATCCGCACGCGCCAGCACATCCGCTTCGTTGGTCGCATTGAGGTGATAGGAGTGCACGAAATAAGCGTGGCGGCCTTTCGGGCCCAGCGGCAGACGCTCCAGCACCGGATGTTCCCTGATCATATCGAGCGTGTTCCAGCCCATATGGGGGATTTTCAGATTCTCCTCGCGCGGCGAAATTTTTTCGACGTCACCGGCGATCCAATTGAATCCGTCCGTGGTGACATGCTCCTTGCCGCGGGTCGCCATCAACTGCATGCCGACGCAGATGCCGAAGAATGGCCGCGCCTTGTTGCGCACCGCTTCGGTCATCGCCTCGATCATGCCGTCAAGCGCGTCGAGACCCCTGCGGCAATCGGCGAATGCGCCAACCCCGGGCAGCACAATGCGATCGGCGCGAAATACCGCTTCGGGATCGCGGGTCACGACGATCTTTTCGGGTTGCTCCATGCCCCGGCTGGCGCGCTCGAACGCCTTGGCGGCCGAATGCAGATTGCCGGAGCCGTAGTCGATGATGGCAACGCTCACCGCGACGCTCCCGGCTCCGGAAACAATCCGATGATTTCGCTCTGCGGCATCGGCGGCGGCCGCGAGAATGCCTGGCCCGGAATATCCCGCGTCGGCGGCGGCCCGCCACGATCGACCGCCGACTGATCGTTGCTGAGCGCGCGCTGTTTGGCGGTCCAGCGATCGAAAAAGCGCCGCTCGGCGGCCTCCTCGTCGTCGGCCACCACGATATCGAGCTGACGCCATTTGCGCCGCGACAAGGTCCAGCGCCGCAGGCTAGCTGCCTCGAATCCCATTAGCAGCGCCAGCAACGAATCCACGAGAAAGACTGCGGCGCCGGGAATGCCGAGGCGTACCATTCCGACATCGATGGCGGTCATCAGGACGATCCAGCCGATCAGCGCCAGCCACAGACGATGCCAGGCGAGCCACACCACGCCTAGAATCGCGGCCCAGACATGAAAGCCGTCGCGCACGAAGGCAAAGCGATCGGTCGCGCGAATATCCGCGTTGTTGCCTGCGGGAGCATGAACTGTGTAAACCGGCATCGTACCTCTCCGCCGATGAAACCAAAATCAGCCGCCGAGCTGACCCTTGGTGGACGGCACTTCACCTGCGGCGCGCGGATCGATCGCGACCGCCGTCCGCAGCGCCCTCGCCAGACCCTTGAAGCAGGATTCGGCGATATGGTGGCTGTTCTCGCCATATAGGGTTTCGACGTGCAAAGTCACGCCGGCATTGATGGCGAACGCGTTGAACCATTCGCGAACCAGTTCGGTGTCGAATTGACCCACTTTGTCGCGCGGAAACTCCACCTTGAACACCAGCACCGGCCGGCCGGAAATGTCGATCACGACGCGCGACAGGGTCTCGTCCATCGGCATATGGATACTGGCGTAGCGGGTGATCCCGGCCATGGTGCCGAGCGCCTGCTTCACCGCCTGTCCGAGCGCGATCCCGACATCCTCCGTGGTGTGATGGTGGTCGATATGAAGATCGCCTACCGCCTTCACGGTCAGGTCGATGCGCGAATGCCGGGCCAGCAAATCCAGCATATGGTCGAAAAAGCCGATCCCGGTCGCGACATTGGATACGCCCGAGCCGTCGAGGTTTACCGTGACCTCGATGTCGGTCTCTTTGGTCTTGCGCTTGATGGTGGCGCTGCGCATGAAAGTGCTTTCCCTCGACGGCCCCTAGCCGAAAACGCGACCTTTTAACAGGCTGGTGCTGCCTTCGCTACTGCGGGATAGCACGCAAAAGCTTGAACTTCGGCCTATGGTGACCGGAATCGGCTGCGGACCTTCTGTTTGACGCGTTTCGCGAACCGGTACCCACCCCGCATCAAGTGCAGGGCAGGCTTTGGCTCGAAAACGCTATGCACCGCGCCGATTGCAACCCCGCGCCGAAATCCCTAAATGCCTGCCAACGCGAGGTACTCCATGCAGGAATCACAGTCCCAGTCGCCGGTCTGGCACGGCACCACTATTTTGACGGTCCGCAAGGGCGGCAAGGTGGTGATCGGCGGCGACGGGCAGGTGTCGATCGGCCAGACCGTCATCAAATCCAACGCCAAAAAGGTCCGCAAACTCGGCAAGGGCGACGTGATCGGCGGCTTTGCCGGTGCCACCGCCGACGCCTTTACGCTGTTCGAGCGGCTGGAAAGCAAGCTTGAGCAGTATCCTGGCCAATGGACCCGGGCCGCCGTCGAACTCGCCAAGGACTGGCGCACCGACCGCTATCTGCGGCGGCTGGAAGCGATGATGATCGTCGCCGACAAGGAGGTGTCGCTGGTCCTGACCGGCACCGGCGACGTGCTCGAGCCGGAAGCCGGCGTGATGGCGATCGGATCCGGCGGCAATTATGCCCTGGCGGCTGCGCGCGCGCTGGTCGATACCGACAAGGACGCCGAGACCATCGTACGCCGGGCGCTCGATATCGCCGCCGACATTTGCGTCTATACCAATCGCAATGTGACCATCGAGACGTTGCAGAGCGGCTGATCGATGGCGCCGGATTATGTCTTCCGCCCGACGTCTGTCAGCGACCTCTCGACGATCCGGATCTGGCTCGAAACACCTGAGGTGATGCACTGGTGGGGACAGCCCGACGAACAATATGCGCTGGTGAGCGGCGATCTCGATCACCCGGATATGGATCAGTTCATTGTCGCGGTGGATGACCATCCGTTCGGCTACATCCAGTGCTGCGCGCTCGACACCTGGAACCAGGGATTCGGATCGCATCCACCCGGCACGCGCGGCATCGACCAGTTCATCGCTGTCTCGGACATGATGGGGCGTGGTCATGGCTCCGGCTTCATCCGGCAATTCGTGGATAGCTTGCTGGCATCGGGCACGCCGCGCGTGGTCACGGATCCCGACCCAAACAACGGCCGCGCTGTCCGCGCCTACGCCAAGGCTGGCTTTCGCAGCGACCATCTTGTTGATACGCCGGATGGCCAGTCCCTGCTGATGGTTCGCGATCCCTGACACTTGAACGCAACGCTCCTGCCGCATCCGGACTGCGGCTTGTTCTCGCAACAATTTAAACCTACCTAGGACCTATGACCGACTTTTCCCCCCGTGAAATCGTCTCCGAACTCGACCGCTTCATTGTCGGCCAGACCGACGCCAAGCGTGCCGTCTCCATTGCGCTGCGCAACCGCTGGCGGCGGCTGCAGCTCACCGGCTCGTTGCGCGAGGAAGTGCTGCCGAAAAATATCCTGATGATCGGGCCGACCGGCGTCGGCAAGACCGAGATCGCCCGGCGGCTGGCGAAACTCGCGGGCGCGCCGTTCATCAAGGTCGAAGCCACGAAATTCACCGAGGTCGGCTATGTCGGCCGCGACGTCGAACAGATCATCCGCGACCTCGTCGAAGTCGCGATTGCGCAAACCCGTGAGCGCAAGCGTAAGGACGTGCAGGCCCGCGCGCAACTCGCCGCGGAGGATCGCGTGCTCGATGCGCTGGTCGGCGCCAACTCCAGCGCCGCCACGCGGGATTCGTTTCGCAAAAGGCTACGCGCCGGCGAACTCAACGACAAGGAAATCGAGATCGAGACGCAATCTTCGGGCGGCATGCCGATGTTCGAAATTCCGGGGATGCCGGGAGCGCAGATGGGCGCGATCTCGATCGGCGATATCTTTGGCAAGATGGGGGGCCGGACCAAGACCCGCCGCCTCACAGTCGAGGATTCCCACGAAACCCTGGTCAACGAGGAATCCGACAAGCTGTTGGATAACGATCAGCTGGTGCAGGAAGCGATCAATGCGGTCGAGAATAACGGCATCGTGTTTCTCGACGAGATCGACAAGATTTGCGTGCGCGATGGCCGCAGCGGCGGCGATGTGTCGCGCGAGGGCGTGCAGCGGGATCTTTTGCCGCTGATTGAAGGCACCACCGTGTCGACCAAGCACGGCACGGTCAAAACCGACCACATCCTGTTTATCGCCTCCGGCGCGTTTCATATCGCCAAGCCGTCGGACCTGCTGCCCGAGTTGCAGGGCCGCTTGCCGATTCGCGTCGAACTGGAAGCGCTGACCCGCGACGACATGCGCCGCATCCTGACCGAGCCCGAGGCATCGCTGATCAAGCAGTATATCGCATTGATGCAGACCGAAGGCGTCACGCTTGATATTACCGATGGCGCCATCGACGCCCTCGCCGATGTCGCGGTCGCCGTCAACTCGACGGTGGAGAATATCGGCGCCCGGCGGCTGCAAACCGTGATGGAGCGCGTGCTCGACGAAATTTCTTTCGCCGCGCCCGACCGCCATGGCGAGACCATCCGGATCGATGCCGATTACGTGCAGAAGCACGTCGGCGATCTCGCCAGGAACGCGGATCTGAGCCGGTTTATTCTGTAACCGGCCCCACAGCGCGTTGCGCGCCGTGTATCTGCCATGTGATAGTTCGCGTCTGATCTCTCTTTCAGGTGCTAAATGAATCTGTGTGTGCGGGAAAACCCCTGGCGCCTGATGCTCGCCGTCAACGTCGCCGTCGTCATCGGGGTTTTTCTCTACAAGATTACCCGCGAACCCTACGTTCCCTACATCCATTTGCTGGTGGACTATCATTTCGGCTTCACCAAGCGCGCGCTGATCGGCGCCATTGTGGCGCTGTTTGCTTCCAAGGTGCCGGTGTGGCTGGTCTTCGTGCTCGGCGGCACAGTATGGCTGATCACGCTCGGTCTCTTCATCAAGCTGTTTCAGCGAACTTTCCGCCTCGACGAAGCGCATATGCCGCTTTTCGTGTTCATGGCGGGCTCGCCGTTCTTTCTGAAAAACTTCATGCACACGCTCGGGCATTTCGATATCTACGGCTGTGCGCTGGCAATCTGTCTGCTGCTGGTGCCGGCGCGTTCCCTTGCTTTCGTGATCTCGGCGGCGCTGGGGTCGATGATCCTCATCCTGATCCACCACATTCATCTCCTGATGTATGTGCCGACCATCACGGTCATCGTGGTGCTGCGTTATTATCTCGTGCGGCGCCTGACCGGGCTGAATGTGTCCGTCGGAATCGCAGCCGTCGCAGCCATCGGCGTGCTTTTTTTCGCGGCCCAGTTCGATGGAACGATGGCGGTGCCGCAGGACGAATTCGTCACTTATCTGCACGGCCGCATGGCCGATCCCACGCGAACCAACCTCCTGAGCTTTGCCTATATCTGGTACCAGCCGCTGCTGAAGGAAATCCGGGATACCTGGGATCGCATGCCTTCGAATATTCTGGGCGTGCCGGTGTTTGCGCTATTGATTTGGCTACATGCCCCGCTGTGGCGATATTTTGCCGATCTGGTTCGATCGCTCGCCGAAGATTTGCATCGGCGCATCGTCGTCGCGGCGATTGTCGCGGTGAGTTTCGCCTATCTCATCATGTTCGCGATCGTGTTCGATTATTCGCGCTGGATATCGAACTGGGCGGTCTGCATGTTCCTGATCCTGCATGCGGTCAAGACTTTGCCCTCCTCGAAGGCGGTACCGCCGATATCAGCCGAGGATCGCAAGACCACGATCCTCGGCTGGATCGTGACGCTTGTTCCGCGCGTCGGGATCGTGCGGCCGTTCTGATTTTTCGTTTGACGCGTTTTCTTCACGCGAACTTCGCTTGAGAACGCTTTGGCGTCAAATCTTCGAGCGCCTGATCCGCACGTAGAGTGCACCCTCGCCGCCATGGCCGATATGCGCTTCTTCGAAGCCCACCACCAGCGTGCGGAATTCGGGCAGGTTCAGCCATAACGGCACCTGGCGTCGCAGCACCCCGCGCTCGGATTCCACTCCGACGGTGCGGCCCTTGCCTGTGATCACGAGCACGAAGGTCAGGCCGTCGATGTGGGCGCGCTGCAAAAACCCTGATAGCGCGCGGTGCGCGCGTGTCTGCGTCATCCCGTGCAGGTCGAGCCGGGCTTCGATTTCTTTGCGACCGCGCGACAATTGCGAGCGCTCGCGGCGTCCAAGCGGCGCCAGCGCGGGTGCGGCCGGTGGTACCGCGGGTTTTGGTGCCCGAGGCATTTTGGCGTATGGAAGTGATCTGGGCGAAGCCTCGGGTTTCGCGGCAACAGGTGCTTCCGCATCCGGCGAACCAGCCTGCAGCTTTGTCGCCCGATGTCTTTTACGGAGCGGCTTGGTTTGCCTGGCGACGCTCTCCCACAACGTGCGCTCTTCTTCGCTCAGGCTGCGTTTGCGGCGTGGCGGGGTCGGCAATTCCGGAATCGATGGCGGACGTTTCATCGGCGGCGGCGATAACGATGGAAACGACGGAGGCGACGCCTCTCGCGAACTGGCTGGATAATGGGACGCGCCTCCGGCAGCGGCACCGCCTTGCTGGTTGCAGCTTGTGCGGCGGCCGTCGAGGGCTGAGGTGGCGGCGGAACGGAAGCGTCCGACGGCTTCGCACCATTCTTCTGATCCTTTGGCTGATCCTTCAGCGGATCGACCTGCGGAAACAGTTTTGCGATTTTCTCCGATGGCCGTGCATCCGGCAGCGGCATTTTGCGGCCCCGGGCCGACGGATCCAGGCTTTTCGGCACCAGGATGACAAAGCGCATATTGTGCCTGAAGCGGCCGGACACCCGTCCGGCATCAGGACCCGCACCGTAATAGATGTCGGCGCGCGCCGGTCCCGTGATCGCCGAGCCCGTGTCCTGCGCCACCATCAGCCGGCGAAACGGCGTCTTGGATTGCTCGGATTCGATCGGCAACTCGCCTTCAATAAAAAACGGTGTGCCATAGACATGCAATGCCTTGTCGACCGCGATCGACCGGCCCGGCGTCAGCGGCACACCCTGCGCGCCGACCGCTTCATCCTTGTCGGAGAGATTCACTTCCCGAAAGAACACGTACGACCGGTTCGCCCGCCGCACTTCCTTGGCGCCATCGGGATTTTGATCCATCCATTCCCTGATCCGCTGCATCGACATCTGCTCTTTCGGGATGATGCCGCGATCGATCAGGATGCGGCCGACCGCCGTGTAGGGATAGCCATTATGCGCGTCGTAATTGATGCGGATGGTCGAGCCGTCCTCGAGATGGACCCGAGCCGAACCCTGGATCTGCGTGAACAAGAGATCGGTCTGGTTTTTCAGCCAGCAGATTTCGAGGCCGCGGCCGGCGATCGCGCCGTCCTCGATCTCGGCCCGATCGTAATAGGGCACCAGCTTGCGGCGGCCGATCTTGCGAAACACCTGCCCCTTGTTGGGCAAGCCGACCGCGTCCTGTTTGAAGCCGCGGACGAACAAATTCGAGGGGCGGCGATAGACCGGCACGTTGTAGACATCGGTCTGAGTCCGGGACCCGTCGATCACAGGCTCGTAGTAGCCGGTGACGAAGCCCTCGTTTTCCCCGAGCCGCGAGATTCGCAAAGGCAGAAAATGTTCTTCGAAGAACCCGCGCGCTTTGGTGCCATCGGTAATATCGAGAGCTTTGGCCGCGCGGCAGGGCTCGCGCAGCGACGCGCCCAACGCCTTGGGATCGGCGAGCTGATTTTGTTGCTCGGCGATGGATCGGCAACTGACGCGAAAAGCCTTGTAGGCCGAGAGGTGATCGTCCTCGCTCCAGCCTGCGA
>Ga0210386_10005548_pt1 | contig 10233 bp, 6 predicted proteins | sample IncBWH32OmetaG_FD_160091 | JGI IMG/M metagenome (GOLD analysis project Ga0210386, IMG submission 160091) | Forest soil microbial communities from Barre Woods Harvard Forest LTER site, Petersham, Massachusetts, United States - Inc-BW-H-32-O ... | reverse complement strand
CGGTCGGCAGTATCGGAATGCTCGTATTGACATACGTTCCCGGAGAATCGCCGCTGCGCTGCCGCGTCCCCTGGTAGTTCACGTAGAAGAAGCCGAATTTAGCCCCGTGACCGATGGGCCCTCCGAGGTCTCCGCCGAAAATGTTTTGCTTGACCTGGACCTTGCCCAAAAAATAATCGTTCGCGTCGAGAGCGGTGTTCCGGAAATACTCCCAGGCGTCGCCGTGGAATCTGGAGGTTCCGCTGCGAAGCGTGGCGTTGATGTTCCCTCCCCCATTACGCCCCTGACTGGCGTCATAGAGACTGGTAGAAACTTTGAATTCCTCGATCGCGTCGGGGTTGGGCAGCGGTGTGTAAGTCAGTTCCCCGAAAGCGTAGTCTGCGGCCGAAATGCCGTCGATCAGGTAGTTGTTGTTGTCTTCCCGCCCGCCGTTGACGTGAATGAAGACTTGGCCGCGACCAAGCTGGGCTGCGTTGTTTAAGTCGGACGCAGCTCCCGCGGAGAGCGTCAGGATTTGCTGGAAATTGCGCGTCGCCAGCGGCAAGGAGTTAATTGCGGTATAGCCGAGGGACTCTCCTGTGGTGGCCACGGTCGTGTTCACCGTCGCGACCTGGCCCTGCACTTCCACCACTTCCTGGGTGGCAGATGGTTTCAAGGTCGCGGTCATCCGCGTCGTCTCGGTGATACGAACAGCGATCCCGGGAAATTTCGTTTTCGCGAATCCGGCGGCACTGACCTCTACGGAATAAGATCCAACGGGTAAGAGCGGCGCGGTAAAGGCGCCGGTCGAGTCGGTTGTCAGTTGTCGGACAGTCTGTCCGGTGCTTTCACTGGCAATATCCACGCGAGCATTTGCAAGAACCGCTCCAGATGCATCCTGAACTGTTCCGATGATCGCGCCGGTGGCGCCTCCCTGGGCAGAGACCAACTCGACCAGACCAAGCAATAACGCGACAGCCAAGGCGACCTTGTGTGTGCTCATTTCCTTCCCCCTCCCATCTCGGAAACGACCACTGCGGTGCTAGCCTTCGGGGCAGATGCAATGCCCGGTAGCGAAAGGAATCAGAAAGTTGCTGAGTGGCCGGAAAAAACGGCGAGGATTATACCTCTGTTCACGCACCTAGGTTGTGCAAAGATATCGATACGCCAGCGCACAATTCCCGAACTTGCGGAACTGGGAGTGGGAGGGTCAACGATGCTGGCAGCATCGTCATCAAGAACAAGGTGAGGTTGTGGCAGCCGGACCTGTAAGCCGAATTCTGTCCGCCTTGCGGCGGGACGGTCATTCCTCTGGGCCGCGTATTGCTGCGCGGCTCTAGCGACCTACCCGGAGGTTGTGACGCGCCGAGCCGGCACGTGTCCCGACCGAGGCCGGGACTTCCCTCCCTATTTGGTCTTGCTCCGTGTGGGGTTTGCCATGCCCGTCGCATTACTGCGGCGGCGGTGCGCTCTTACCGCACCTTTTCACCCTTACCTCGCCGTCGTTCTAAGCCCGAGTCTTAGTGCACGATCAGTTGACCGGTAAATTTCCCGACACCAAATTTCGGGCCTACAACGACGACGAGGCGGTATGTTTTCTGTGGCACTTTCCGTCGACCGGGCTTGAACCCGGCCTCCCGGACGTTATCCGGCACACTGCTCTGCGGAGTTCGGACTTTCCTCCCTCCTTGCGGAGAGCGACCGTCCGGTCCGGCTGCCAACCATCTTCATTATATGCGATGGTTCCCAACGGGCGGTTCCTAGAATCGCTGCGTTCGATTGGGAAGTTAGGATTTATGCTGCTGGCGACACATTCGAGTGACTGAAGCTCTGAGTAAATTCGCAGCCGCGATTGCGGGCGTGGGCGCGCTCGCGGGAATCGGCTATTACCTGACCTGCCTGTGGAGCGCAGGTTCGTATCTACGGGATCGTTCCAGAATTCTCGCTCAGGACAAACTGCCCGCTGCGTTCCCTCCCGTGTCAATTCTGAAACCCCTGAAGGGCGAGGATCCTGAAATCTATGAGAGCTTCCGGAGCCACTGCCGGCAGGAGTATCCGGAATACGAAATCGTGTTTGGAGTAAGCGATGCCAACGACCCGGCGGTACAGGCGGTGGAGCGTCTGCGCCAGGAATTCCCCGATCGGTCAATCCAGTTAATTGTCTGCACAGAGGTCTTGGGAACGAATACCAAAGTCAGTAATCTGGCGCAGATGGTGCGAAGCGCGCGCTACGACCACTTCATCGTCAGCGACAGTGATATTCGTGTTCCGCCTGACTACCTTCGAAGAGTGGTTGCTCCTCTCGCCGAACCGGGCGTCGGGCTGGTTACCTGCCTTTACCGTGGCATCGCCGGCCCAACTGTCAGTTCGAAGCTCGAGGCGCTCGGGATCAGCACGGACTTCTGTGCCGGCGTTCTGGTCGCGCGATCCATTGAAGGCGGCCTTCGTTTTGCGCTGGGCTCGACCATGGCATTTCGCCGGCAGGATCTGGAAGCGATTGGAGGGTTCGAGTCGTTCGTCGACTACCTGGCCGACGATTATGAACTGGGAAAGCGCATTGCCGGCCTCGGACGCAAAGTTCGCGTTTCCGATGTCGTGGTCGAGACGTTCTTGTCCAGTTACACGGTGCGCGAATTCTTCGACCATCAGTTGCGATGGGCGCGAGGAGTGCGCGGCGCGCGCCCGGGCGGCTACGCCGGGTTGCTGTTTACATTTGGGTGGCTATGGGCGCTGCTGGCGCTGTTCGCGTCGGGCGGGGCGATGTGGGCATGGAGTGTTTTCGCGGCGGCGGTTGTTCTTCGATTTCTCGTGGCGTGGATCGTTGGGGTCGACGCCCTGGCAGATCGCCAGGTGCCCCGATTTTCCCTTCTAATTCCGCTGCGGGATCTGGTCGGTGTCCTCGTCTGGGTCTTAAGTTTTGCCAGCAACACCGTCACCTGGCGCGGCGACCGTTTCCAGGTCAAAAATGGCAAGCTGACGAGGCTTGTGTCATGACGTCCGGCTCGCTGTTCCTTGCGTCGGCCGGTGCTCAGGAACGATGCGTCCACCGCTGCGAAAGAGATAGGTTTCCCCGCGCCAGTAAAAGCGACGGCTGGTATAGCTTCCAACCCAAATAAAGAATCCGGTCAGATCGCGCAATGGATACAACCAGCAGAACGCAGCCGAACGCGGATCCCGGGCAATCCCCCAACCCACCGCGATTGACTGAATCATGCGATTCACGAAGGCGGCGGCAAACAGCAGGATCCCCAGCGTCCAACTTCCCAACGCCCCAGCCGCAACGAGTCCGAGAATGCCGAACGGCATAGCAAAAGTCAGGCCGGTACCGAGATGTCCCGCCGGACGTGAATAGCGCGTACTCTTCATCCAGCGCAACTGATCTCCGAGCGTACGCAGCACCGGCCGCGGCGTCAGCACGTTCTTCACGATGTGATGCGAAAGGACCACCTTGTAACCTTTCTGCCAAATCCGATGGCCCAGTTCGAAATCGTCGGAGTAGTAATCGGCAGTCGCCACAATTCCGCCGATGGCATCGATCGCATCCCGCCGCGCGGTCATGGCCGGACCTAGAGCAAATCGCATCCCTTCGAGCATGTCCGCCACCATGACGCCGGAGGACATCTCGACCGAAAGTCCCAGGGCTTCAAGCGTCGACCAGAAGTCCGAAGCAGGCATGCCACGATACATGCACGTTACCAGGCCAACTTTCGGGTCGAGCAACGGCGGAATGGTGTTGCGCAGGAAATCGGGCGCGACGCGAACATCACTGTCGCTGATGACGAAATACGAGTGCTCCGAAAGCGCGATCATTTTGTTCAGCGAGAAGACTTTGGCATTCGGCCAGGTTGGCGGACCGGACAGGACCACGCGACTGTTGATGTGCGGATAGCGGGCGCGCACGCGCTCGGCAACCTCGAGCGCCGGATTCTGCGCATCCCGGGCTCCGAAAATGATTTCGTAGGCGGGATAATCCTGCTCAAAGAAGCTTTCCAGGTTCTTCTCGAGTTCGGCTTCCATCCCATGAAGGGGCTTAAGGATGGTCACCGGCGGGAGCGCTGCTTCCGCAACCGCGAGCGCGGCGGCTCGCGCGTGCGTCGCCAGTCGCCGATAGCGGACGGCCGCGGCCAGCGTCATGATCAGGAAAACCGCGGAGCTGAGCGTGCCGATCACCGCGACCGCAAGGGCAACCTTCAGGATTAAGAAAACGACCGCCTCCCCCGCCATGGCAAGACCCATAACGACGATAAGATCACAAATGGATGAGAAAACTGCGAACGATCGATTGAAAATCACGGTTGCCGGTTGGTCAGGATGGATTTGCCGCCATTTCGCGCCAACAGGAACGATCGCATGCCGATCAATGCTTTGGGCTCGTCCTGGTCGGTCCACAAAAATACCCGGGACGAACCGCTCCACAATGCCGCGAACGACTCCGGCGTCTCGAACACGTGTGGCGCATTCGGGAACTGCGAACCGTACCACAGGTTGCCGGTCGGCACATGCAACATGCGCACCGGATAGCCGGTATAGAAGTTCAGCGTCGAGGCCTGGTGATATTCGCCGTCAATGACAATGACATCTCCGGGGCGATAGTTCTGTCGAATTGCGACTGCCAATTTGTACGACGACAGGATCGGCGAGAATGTGCTGAAAGCTACGTGAACGCAGGTCAGCAGGCCCACCATCATGAGCGCGAGCGCCGCATTCGCCAGAGCGGGTCGACCGCGACGCCGCAGGAGCCAGTTGATTCCAGTTCCGAGGAGGAGAGCCAGAGAAGCGCCCAGCAACGGGCCTCGAAAGGCGCCGAGCGCGCTCGGCGTCAGATCGAGCACGTGTCCGAGTGAGAGATCATAATCCTGCGGATTCTTTTTCAGTAATTCTGCGAGGTCCGCGCCGGGTGAAGGCAGATGCGAGACTGAGAGAAGATACATGCCTGCGACGAAACCGGCGACACCACACGCCAACAATACCGCAGCCGAAATTCGTCCTGCACGGCGAGCTTGCTCGTCGGGAATGGGCGCCGATTCACGCCCCAGCCATGCTCCCACGAGAAGTGCCATGCCGGGCAAGGCGGGGATGGTGTAGTACTCCTGCCGGGTGGAAAAGCTGAAGAATACGACGATCACCATCGCCCATAGAAAGAAGAGCAGATTTGCCCGTTGCGGGCGGCTGAGTTTTCCGCGCAGCACGCGAAGCCTCACAGGAATTTCGCGCAGTGCTTCGGGCAGGAACACACTCCACGGCAACAACCAGGCCAGCAGCAGGCCCCAGAAGATAAACAGAGGAACCGTATCGTATCCGGCGGGAACGCGCTTGTTCAGGAAGCGATACAAATGCTCGTTGATGAAATAGAACCACAAGAAGCCTCGCACTGATCCTTGCGCCGGATTCCGAACCGCCGCCAGGACATGCCAAGGCGCAGCTATCAGAAAGAAGACCAGCGTGCTTGATAGGAGACGCAGCCGCAGCAAGTGCCGCAGGTTGCCCGTCAGGATCAGATACAGCCCGATGGCTCCAGCCGGGAATACCAGGCCAATAAGTCCCTTGGTCAGGACATTCAAGGCGCACGTCGCCGCAAAACCCCAACAGGTCCAGCGGGACGGCGGATCCTCCTCGAGAGAACGCAAGAAAAAGTAATACCCGATGGTCAGCCACAGACCGACGAGGACGTCCGGGATTAAGAAGCGCGTAAAAATGTAGGGGCCGATAGAAGTTGCAAGCACAACACCGGACCAGAGCCCGCCCGCCTCGCCGTATGCGTACCGTCCCAGGCCATACGTGGCCAACAGAACCGCCAACACGCCGAGCATGAGGGGAAGGCGCGTGCTCCAATCGCTGACGCCGAACAGGCTGTAACTGGTTGCCAGGCTCCAGTACATCAAAGGCGCTTTTTCCAGATACCGGATGCCGTTGGTGTACATCGTTACCCAGTCGTGGCGAACCAGCATTTCACGGGCAGCCTCGGCATGGATGGTGTCGACGTCATCGAGCAGCGCCGGCGTAAACATGCCGGCAAAGTAGATCGCTCCCCACAGGAATCCAAGAATCAACAACGATTGGGAACGGGAGGAACGATTGAAAACTTCACTGGAAGAAGTGTGATTCCCGGGTTCCTCGTCCCGCACGGCAACTGGCAGGGGCATGCGTAGTTCCGCAGAGCGTTTGATTATACGGGGGCAAGAAAGCGCCGATCAACCGGAGGTATCTAGCTGGCTCTCGCACCGGCGGCCGCCGAGGCAGTGCCGAGCACTTCACGAATTTTCGTGCCCAGAGATTTCAGAGTAAATGGTTTTTGCAGGAAGTTGCATCGGTTGTTCGAAATCTTGTGCCGGAGAACCACATTTTCCGAGTAGCCGGAAACGAAGAGTACTTTCATTGCCGGATATTTTTCGGCGAGCAATTCGGCAAGTTGGCCACCGCTCATTCCCGGCATGACCACGTCGGTGATCATGAGATCGATCGGGCCCTCGTGCTTGTCTGCTGCCTCCACAGCGTGCAGACCATCTTTTCCTTCGATCACGGTATAGCCACACTGTCGAAGAAATTCGCAAGCTGGGTAGCGCACTGCGTTCTCATCCTCAACCAGCAGCACGGTCTCGCGACCGCGAAGAGAAGCCGGATCGACGTCAACGGTGCTTACGGGGCGCACCGCTCCCTGCTCTACCCGCGGGAAATAGATCTTGAACGTAGTTCCCATGCCGCGCTCGCTGTACACCCAAATGAACCCGCCGCTCTGCTTGACGATCCCGTATACGGTCGCCAGGCCAAGGCCTGTGCCTTTACCTTGCTCCTTGGTGGTATAAAACGGCTCGAAAATGTGAGGCAAATGTTCCGGGCGAATGCCCTCGCCCGTGTCGGTCACTTCGAGCATTACATAGTGTCCAGCGGGAACCACGGTCCGAATGTGGACGTAATCGTCATCCAGTTCGACATTTCGCGTTGTGATCGTAAGCCTTCCACCGGCTGGCATCGCATCGCGGGCATTGGCGGCGAGATTCATAACGACCTGCTCGAGTTGTACTGGATCCAGCTTGACTCTCCCCAGATCATCTTGCGGCGAGAGGACCAACTCGATGTCTTCGCGCATCAGTCGGGGCAGCATCTTCGATAGGTCACGGAGGCTCGCATTCAAATCGAGCACGCGCAGTGACTGGACCTGTTTCCTTCCGAAGGCAAGCAGTTGCCGGGTCAAGTCGGCAGCTCGCCGCGCAGCGCCCAGGATTTCCTGCACATTCCGATGCAGACGGTGATCCGGTCCGATCGAGTCCTGCATTAACTCCGCATAGCTGCTGATCACCATCAGCAGGTTATTGAAGTCATGTGCCACTCCGCCGGCCAGCATGCCGATCGCATCCATCTTCTGGGCCTGAAAGAGCGCCGCCTCGAGGCGCCGGCGCTCGCTGATCTCGCGATCATTCGAAATGAAGTGTGTCACTCGGCCTTCGCCGTCCCGCACCGGGGTGATGGTCTTTTCGACAGTAAACGACTCCCCACTTTTCTTGCGATTGACCAGCACACCGCGGTAGACATCGCCGGCTCGAATCGTGGCCCACAACTCGCGGTAAAGATCCGGACCCTGCTCGCCCGATTTCAAAATCCGCGGAGTTTGTCCGATGACTTCCTGTCTTGAATATCCCGTGTGTTTCTCGAATGCAGGATTCACATACTCAATCTTCCCTGCCTCGTCGGTGATCACCACCAGGTCAGCACATTGCTCCACGGCGCTGTACAGCATGCGGAGAATGGCGTTCGGGTTTTTCTCTTGCGCCCAGCCAAAAGCTTCAGCATCGGGTTCGCGTTTGCTTACCATTGTCGGACTCCCGGTGCTTCCTACATCGGAAAGTGGGCGCGCACACTCCGCCGTGAATGCGGCGGTGACTAAAATAACTAAGGTGGTCTTCCCGGATTGAGACTCTTTCCGGATTCAAGACAGAATCCGACAGCGCGTGCGCAACGACCGGGATGCTCCTCAAGGAGCCGTGAAGTAGCCCTCGCGGGATCGTATTTGCGCGCCGTCGGTTTGGGTGGAGATCACGCGCACTCTTCGAAAGGCACGCTTACCGGAATCATCGGGTACGCGGTAATAGAGGAGATAAGAACTGCGGAGTTCGTCATTGATGGCCGCCAGGGCTTCTTGAAGCTGAGCCGCGTCTTTGGCCACGAAATCGCGGCCTCCAGTCGCCTGCGCCAGGTTGTGGAGAACGGCATCACCGGAAGTCTTTTGCTTCGGATTGTGTGTCGTGACGGTGTAAATGGCAATTCCGCTTCGCTCGGCCCGCGCAATCGCTTCGCTCTCCCCGTGCAGGCTGAGATCGTCATCCCCGTCGGAGAAGAGGACCAGCGCCGAACGGTGCGGCTGAGGGTCGCCGGTAAAAACACTGTGGTCGCACGCCAGGTAGAGCGTGTCATACAGCGCAGTCAGGCCCCCTGCCGGAGGATTTTTCAGGACCTCGGTCAGTTGATCCGGGTCGCGCACGACACGTTCCAGTTCGATTTTGCTGTTAAAGGCGAGAACCAGTAATTCATCGTCGCGGCTCATGGTGCGCCCGAGGGCGTGAACCAGCGCGCTGCGCACCGTAGCCCATGACTTCTGCGTCGAGTCGCTCAAATCGAGCACGACTCCAATGCGCAAGGGCAAATCGGCCGCCGAGCGCAACTCAAAGCGCGGCACCGGTTGGCCATCGTCCAGCACCATGATGTCGGCCGGGGACAATCGCGACAAAGGACGATGGTTCTGATCGGTTGCGACCAGCGTGAACTGCACTTCGCTGACGCGCTTATGAAAAACCGCGTCGGGTTCCGCGCACCATGCCGGAGCGGCCAGCAGAAACGTAACCAAAAAGACAGATATTCGCCTCACACCTTGGCCATCGGCACGGAGTGCTGACCCCTTTCGTGCGCCGGCAAACCGTAGTAACCCCTGCCCCATTTCCGCCCATCCCGTGCACGGTCCGCGCTAAAAAACCCGCCTCAGTGCGGAGAAAGCCGCGCGTATTTCCCCGGCAGCGGGCCGCCCATCGCGGCAACTCTCGTAACTGATTGAAATTACAGGACGACCCCACGTCGCCGATGGGGTCGGATTTTGGCACTCGCAGTGCCTTAAAGCAATAGGGAATTGTGGTATTCCAACCGAAAGTCACAACTTATGCCCGATTCAACGCCCAATCCCAGCTCCGCTCTCTGGCAGCCGAAACTCGTTTATGGAATGGCCGCCACCTGCTTGCTCCTGGGGCTCGCTGTCGGGTTTCTCTTACGGGGCTCGGAATCGCAAGCACGGGCCAGCAACGTCGCCACCAAGGGCTTAGTGCCCGAGCCGCCCGTCGCCGCCCAGATGCCCACGCTTGAGCAGATGAAGCACATGGCCGACAAGCAAGTTGCGCCCCTGCTGGAGCAACTCAATAAGGATCCCAAGAACAAAGACCTGCTCATGAAGGCGGCGTACTCTTACAAGTCAGCCCATCAGTTCAAAGACGCTGCCGCTTATTTCGATCGCGCGTTGCAGGTCGATCCCAACAATGTGGCAGTGCGTACCGAGATGGCGTCCTGTCTTTATTACGACGGCAATGTCGACGGCGCCTTGGCACAACTGGACGAGGCTCTGAAGATCAGTCCAAAGGATGCGAACTCCCTGTTCAACCTGGGCGTGATCCGTTGGAAGGGAAAAAAGGATGCGGCGGGAGCGATTCACGCCTGGCAGGAATTACTGCAAACCAATCCGAACCTCGATAGGAAACCAATCGTCGAGCGCATGATCGCGGAAGCCCGGCAACAGGGGCGCCCGCAATAGAAGATCCGGCCACGCCGGATCCACAAGGAGCCGCAACGCTATGTCGAATGCCGAGAGAACGACGGAACAATGGACCAGCAAGCAGGCTTACGCGCTTTCGGTGATTTGCCTGCTGGTAGGCATCGCCGGCGGCTGGTTTGTCCGCGGCTCGCAAGGTTCAGCCATGGAAGTGGAGCGCGCCTCGGCTGCCACAGCTTCTCAGCCCGACACCAGTTCCATGCAGCCCACCCCCGAGCAGATACGGCAGGTGGCCGACAAGCAGGCTGCTCCGCTGATCGAGCAACTGAAGACCGACTCCAGGAATGCCGCATTGCTGGCCAAGATCGGCAACATCTACTACGACGCGCAACAGTACCCCGTGGCGATTGACTACTATCAGCAGTCCTTGAAAGTCGCGCCCAACGATGCTTCGGTGCGCACCGACATGGCGACCGCGTTCTGGTACACCGGGAATTCCGACACCGCGA
>Ga0210386_10005547_pt1 | contig 10233 bp, 6 predicted proteins | sample IncBWH32OmetaG_FD_160091 | JGI IMG/M metagenome (GOLD analysis project Ga0210386, IMG submission 160091) | Forest soil microbial communities from Barre Woods Harvard Forest LTER site, Petersham, Massachusetts, United States - Inc-BW-H-32-O ... | reverse complement strand
TGTCGTGTGCGCGGGTGCAGGGTGCAAGTTACCGATAATCTCCTGCCGGCTCAACAGGTCGATGCAACCCCCTTTAACCAGTTGATCAGACAGTGGTTCTAAACGAGCATCAATCAGGACGGCAGTGTTCCATCAGAACCTAAGCAGGGCTTTTGTTTTGTTTGATATTGACGCTGGCTAACAGAATCAGTTTCCTAGGCTCCTACAAGGAGGCTTTGACCAGGTGTTGCAACAACCCATTGAGACCACCCCGCTTAGCGGAATGCGGCTTTTTGCGGTTTATGCAGGACGACGGCGGGTGATTTTTGGACTGGAGGTACGATAGCTCGATGGCCCAACGTGTAAGCGGAAAGGTGCCCAGGCTCAAATAGTGGCAGGGTCTCACCGCATGTATTTCAGGGCAATCTGAGCAGCAGCAACCAGTACCAAGAGGCCCAGCATAACAAGCAAAAATCTCTCCGACCACCCACTGTCACGCATCAGGTCACCTCAACAGGAACACTCGATTTGGGCCACGAAGCGTCATCGCTGGTTCAATTATTTCCCATGCTCGTGTTTTGCTGACACGACATCTTCAAGGAGGCCATGTTTTATCGGAACCGGTTCTCGTTGAAAGCTGTCAATTTTGACAGGGTCGAAAATGACCGCGAGCAGACTCAATAAGCGTGGTGAGGAAGTGCCGCAAGCGGCTTTAACACACCTATTTCCCAGTTTTTCGTGTGCGATTCACAGGCATTTCCGATAACCCCTGATAGGTCGGCTCGTCGGTAACTGGCTTTTGCCGCATAAACACTGTTCGGGACAATGGTTCCGGAGTACGGTTGGCTACATGAAAGCCCGAGAGACATGGAGCGAGATTATTAAAATGGCTCCGTTACAATGCAGCGCTTCCCAATTTAATTTCAAACACAGTAGAGTATTGAAAGGCGCACTCCATCTGGCTCCCCAATTAAGGAATGTCATAACCCGCGAATCGGCGAGCGATTCTCTCTTTCGACGCGCATTTCTTTTCTCCAACGCGGCTATGCCGCTAACTTCATTTGAACAATTACTGCTATGAATGTTGGGAGTCCCTGGGACCTTTCCCCATCCAACAATTCGCACAGCCCGGGTGCCCCGTTCTCGACTCTTGGGAAATCATCCGCAGGAAGTGCGGGCAATTTATCCATATCTACCCGATGAACTGTTGGCACCAGGTTAAGCGTGCTTTTCACGCTGTACTGGAATAATGAAAGGTTTTCTGTGATCGATTAGTGTTGTGGGTGGCCTTGCTGACCGCCTGCCAAGGGATCCTGCTGACCGTATAAACTGATAACCGATTCGGAACTAAATCGTATTATACATATAGGTATTACATCCAAAGGGCCCTGTCCCAATGTAAAGGTAAAGCCCGGGCGCGCCGTTTGTTAATATCCCCGGCGTGGGATGGCCATTGGCCGAATTCCGAACCGAATCAATTGGAGATACGTCGTGCAAAAAAATTCCTCCCTCTTCCGTTTAGCTCTGTGCGCACTCTGCCTGCTTAGCTTTATTGGCTTGCGAGCTTACGGTCAAGACCGGGACAAAGACCAAACGAACGAGCATCCGAACGGCATAGTGCAAGACTGGAGCCGGCGCCATGTCGCCTACCCTCGCGTCGGCCCGATCAAGTCCATGATCGCCCTGCAGAACGATCCGCGCGCAATCCAAAGTTGGCGGGAACAGATACGGGAAGATTGGCACCGCGATAAAGAACGGCATCATCACCGCGATCACGATAACAATCAGGATGATATTCCAAGCACAGCAAGCGGCCTCCACCAGGATTGGTCGATCAGCCTGGGCAATGGGAGCACGGCGCCGGCCATGTTCCCTGCAAAATTTGGTTTCGATCCCAATGCTGCGGCGGACTGCATCAATGATTTCGTCGTATTCCCCGTGAATATAGCGGGCAGCTCGTCTCAGCCGAATCTCGTGGCCTTCAATCAACTTTATAGCGGGTCGATTGGCGCAACCGGAATAGTTACAAATGGCAGTATTACAGTCGCTATTACGGCGGGAACCATAACCCCGGTTGAGATAGGTCTGCCAATTACCGGAGCAGGCATACCAGCGAACGACACCATCGCCAGCATCACCGGCAATCCCGCCACCAGTATTACACTGGCAACCGCGGCTACGGCCAGCAATGCCGCTGAAGCACTTACCATCGACGCTGGTCTGTGTAATCGCGCGACCTCAGCAAGCGATACCGGCATTGCTGCTAAGACGTACTGGTCGTACGACATCAACGCTGCCGGCGGTCTGATAGCCACTTCTCCTGCTCTTTCCATAGACGGCAAAAAGGTCGCTTTTGTCGAAACCGTAGCGGGCAGCTCAGCACATTTCCACGTCCTTGCCTGGAAGAGTCCGGACGGAGTGGACGCAACCAATCTGCAGAATGTCCTATTGCCTGTAGCCGTCACCTCATTTACCGGGTCGGCGCCGGTTGCTGGCAGTGGCACCGCTACAAGCCTGTCTTTTGGCTCAACTGGCGACACATTGTCTTCGCCCTTCGTTGATTACGACAAAGACGCGGCTTACGTCGGCAACGATGCTGGCGTGCTTTTCCGCTTCAAGGATGTCTTCTGCCCCACAGGACCGCTCATAGACGCGGCCTGTGCGGGTGGAAGTCCGCCGGCGCCCAGCCTGGATCTCTCTTGGCCGACTACCGGCCCCACGGCACTCACTGGTACGGTAAATGTTTGTTCGGGGAAGCTGACCGGAGCCGTCGTGGATTTTTCTACAGGGAACGTTTTTGTCGGATGTGCGGACGGCAATCTTTACGGATTCACGTCTGCCGGGGCCGCACTCACTCCTGCCTTGGTGGCCGTGGGAGACGGTACCACTACGGCGAATGGGAATGTCGGGGGGATCGTGGATCCGCCGTTGATCGATGTGGTTAACGGATTCGCTTACGCTGTGAGCGGTTCCTCTGTGAGCGGTCCCTTTGGAGGATCCTCAGTCTTAGTCCAAGCAAAGACAGATTTCAGTTCCACCAGCACAGCGCAATTGGGCAACGTAGTACGGTTTCCCTTGCATGCCCCGTCGTTTAACGACGCGTATTTTAACGGCACGATATCCAACTCGCTAATCTACGATTGGGCTGTAGAGAGCAACAACCATATCGCATTTTACGGAGTCACCTTTAGTGCCGGCCACGTCATGAATTCCGGCTTTGTAGGGCTCGTGAGAGAGGTCCCTCTTTCCGCCCCTGTCGAGTTGTCTCCGACCACCACATTTCAGAACGGCACTGATCGTCTCTTTGTCAGCGGGCTCACTAACGCTTCGCCGAATTTCCTTGAAAATGACATCAACACGTTCCCATCCGCATATCTTGCCAATTTCACGGAAGAAGGCACTGGCACGAGCGGAATAGTAGTGGATAACGTGAGCGGCTCGGCACAAGCCTCCAGCATCTATTTCGGCGTTCTAGGCGCTTTGCCTCCAAACGCAAACAGCGCGGTAAAGTTAACGCAGTCCGGCTTGCTCTAAGAGTCGCTTGCATGACCGCGGCGCACTGTGTGATCGGTGCAGACGGAGGGGGTGGTCCCTTTTTCGCGTGCATTTACGCATACCCGTCAAAGCGGGTTGGGGCGCGCGCCTGCAGCCGTGTGGGTCATCGCCCCGGCATGGACGATACTGCGCCTCTGTCCTCCCCGTGTATAAACAGCTGTTCTGGCGCCTCGAGCGATATTCCCTGTCGCCGCACGAAAGTCCTTCTTCCCGGTTTCACTGTATGGCAATTCACACGCCTTCATATTAGATTTAGCCACTGCGTGCGCAGCGTAAGGAGTACGCTGTGTGGCGGAGCCGCTCGCAAATTCAGTTTCAGCGGCTGGCCAGGCTGCGGAAAAGTTAGTTTATTTTGACATTCCGAGCAAAGCGAGGAATCTCTCTTCGATTTGGCCCCATGAAAAAAAAGAGAGATTCCTCGCTTCGCTGGGAATGACAATATTCTGGAGGAGTTTTTTCCGCAGCCTGTAAAGCCGATTCCAAGACGGATCGTTACGGCCGGAATAGAGCCCGGCCGTAAAAGCCAAGCTAAAATTCGTCGCGACACGCAAAGAATTTACGGATTAGCTTTTCAAGGGGGATAACTTGAATCATCCGATCTTCATAAAAACCATGTTTGCTCCACGCCGCGCAACTATCGCATTCCTTTTTCTCGCTTCGCTTTCGTCAACCGCCCTGCACGCGCAGGACGCCAAACCAGAGCCGGACGTGGTTGTCTTTCCGAATGGGGAGAAGCTGATTGGACACTTCGAGAGCTTCATTGGAGGATCAGCCAAGTTCAAGAGCGACACACTCGGGGAAATTACGATCGACTTGAGCAAGGTGCAAGAGCTGCATGCCTTTGGAAAGTTTGCGGTGATCAGAAAGGATTTGAAACTTGCCAGGGGTGAGAAAGACGGCCAAATTCCTCAAGGAACCATTTCGGTAGCCGAAAAAACAGTTCATGTTGATCCCGGCAATGGCCAGCCCGCGCAGACCGTTGCGGTCGGCGATTTGAACGTCATTATCGATGGAGCCAGTTTTGATCAGGCCTTCCGCCGTCCGGGGATTTTCCAGGCATGGAAGGGAGGGATCACCGTAGGCACGTCCATCGTCGAGGCCACACAACGCAGCGTGAGCTTCAATACCGCCATAGCTCTCGTTCGAGCAGTCCCGTCGGAGAATTGGCTCCCCCCGCGCAACCGGACCACACTCGACTTCAGCGACTCGTATGGGAAAGTGACTCAACCGGGCACACCCACGGTAAGAACTTCCATCTACCATGCCGACGCCGAGCGGGACGAATATTTCACTTCGCAGGTGTACGCGCTCGGTTCCCTGGCGTTTGACCACAACTTCTCCCAGGGACTGGATTTACAACAGCTGTATGGCGGAGGACTCGGCTGGAGCGCGATACACAAGTCCAGCGAGACTTTGGACTTCAAAGGCAGCCTTGATTACGAGAAACAGCAGTTTTCCCTGGCGTCACAGGATCAGAACCTTTTCACCTCCGTTTTCGCGGAGTTGTACACGGTAAAGATCGCGCACGGGATTGCGCTCAACCAGCAACTTTCAGCAAGCCCCGCCTGGACGAACACGCGCGCTTATTCCGCGTACGGCAGCGTCGGAATTATTTTCCCCGTGTACAAGAGGCTTGGCTTCACCACCAACGTAATCGATTCATTTCTGAATAATCCGCCGCCCGGCTTCAAAAAGAACTCGGTCCAGTTCACCACTGGACTTACCTACGCACTTCCGTGAGTTCCGGTCGAGTAGCACAGCAACTCCTGGCTGTTCGTTTATGCACAGTCCTGCGAAACCCGCGCAGCCTGAAGTCGATGTGCTCCCTTACGGCGAGACTGTGAAAGGAATGGACGCTTCCGTCGTTTCCCAATCGAGCGCCAGCGTTCCTTTGTTTCCGCCATCGGAGCGCAGGTCGATCTTGAATGTTTCGACGGGAGAGGAGAGCGCCTTCAAATTCATCTTCGTGCGGCCGAAATCGGTCGACGAATCGTAATCCTTGTGGAACTGCCCCGTCTGCTTGTTGATGATCAGCGTCCATTCATTCGCGTTCGGCAGCGTCCAGATGCTGTAGCTTCCGGCGGGAAGTTTCAGTGTGCCCATCTGCAGCGGCGCCTCGGTTGTAATTTTGGTCGCCCAATTCGCGCCGGTGCACCACACTTCGCCGAACGGAACGAGGCTGCCCATGATTTTTCGTCCGTGCATCGACGGCGCGTAGTATTCGATGCTGATCTTCTTGCCGGCGATGGTGGCCGCGACATTCGCCGGAGGGCTGGTGTATTTCGAGTAGCCGTACTGGCCGTAGGAGGTCCATGCAAAAACACAGATGAGGATGGCGACAATTCCAGCGCCGCCAATCCAAACAACTCGCTTTCTTTTCTGGATCATTACCGCACCTCCTCCTACTTGTTGCCGTTCTTGGCCGTCGCGCCCTGGCCGGCCAGATAAAAATATCCAACTTTGTTGTTCGAGGGCGTCGCGTACCACATGCGCCCCTGGGCATCGAGGAAATATTCCCGCGACGTAATCTCGGAATGCGGGAACGGATATTCGGTCACCTTGCCGGTGGTGGTGTTCAAGCGCGCCACTTCATCCAGGTATTCCGAGGAATACCAGACGTCGTGGTTGCGGTCCAGGTTCATGGCGTAAGGGCTGGAGTTCGGTCCCGGCAAAGCAAAGTTCCTGAATGTTTCCGTCTTTGGATCGAACCGGCCGATTTGTCCCGCGCCGGATTGGCTGAACCAGACGATGCCGTCCGCATCGATCTGAATCCTGCGTGAATACACCGTGTTGCTGCCGGGCGGACTCCAGGTCTTCACTTCCAGAGTCTTCGCGTCAATCTTCCCGATTTTCCCAACCGCATTGTATTCCGAGAACCAGCAATTGCCGTCTTTATCCAATTCAACGCCGTAAGCCGGTTCGCTGAAATCCGTGAACTTCCCCGTCTTAGGATCGAGGCGGCTGATTCGCGTTCCACTCGACCAGGCAATTCCGTCCGAACCGACTCGCACGGTGTGCTTGCTGCCGCCGGGGACTACGCCTTCCTTGCCGGGAGTATAGGCATCCGCATACTCGGTGAGTTTCTCCGTCTTCGGATCGAATTTGCCGATCTTGTTTATCCCAAATTCTCCCAGCCACACATTGCCGTCGGGGCCGGGATAGGCGGAATGGATTCCGACCGCGTTTGGATTGGGCACTTCGTATTCTTTTACATTTCCGGTTTCTGGATCGAGCTTCCCGATTTTATTCGCGCCGCCGTAATACGGCATCCAGACGTTGCCCTCTTTGTCCGGCGCCGCGCTCCAGGGCATGCGGTTCGGTCCGGGCAAGTCGTACTCGACGTAGACGATGTTCATGGCGTCGTCGTCGAATGTCTTCAAAAGGTTTTTGTATTCCGGCAAGTCCGCGGGAGATTTCGGCAATGCGGATTCGGGGCCAAACGCGGATGCGATAAAGGACGCCACACGATCGGCTTGCTCATCGTTCACCATGGGCCCCAAGAGGTAATGCATTCTGGTGCGCATGTAATCCACTCGGTCTTTCGCGCCCTCCAGATCGCGCGAGACGCTGGCCATGCGCGTTTGAAAGCCGTGGCAGATCTGGCAGGGCGCGTCGCGGAAATTGGACGTGGGGCCGAAAACCATTTCCTTGCCGCGGATGTTCGGGATCAACTTTTCGCCCTGATAGAGCGAGAGATCGCGCCAGCGAACCGTCCCGGTTTTCAGCCCCCAATCCATGGACGCGGATTGACTCGCCGCGAGCGTCACGCCCGTGCGCGGATCGGCCTGATAGCCAGCGGCGCGAATCCGCAGCACATATTCCCCGGCCGGCAAATCTTCGACTCGATAGGTGCCATCTTTGTGAGACAGCACGTTGACGGTGATTTTGGTCCTGGTGTTTTGCGCCTGTACAAACGCCCCCTTGAATGGCGCCCCGTCCGGCCCTTTCACCGTCCCGGAGATCGTCGCCCCGCGCGCGAATGCCGCGAGAAACATCATCGCGCTCATGAATGCCAGTATTTTTGCGATTCGTTGCATGGCGGCTCCTGCCTCGCGTGCCGTTCCCGGATAAATCCTTTATTTATTCAATAAAATCGGAATTCGGCCTGCTTCACTCGCAGCCTGGAATCCCTGAATCGTACTCCAGATTCGCCCGTCCCTGCCAGCGTTGTTCCTCCGGTTTCGCCGCGAGTGTAGCGCCCGCCTTCAGGCGGGCATCTTCTTGAATTGCGAGTGCCCGCCTGAAGGCGGGCGCTACAGAAACGGATCGTCTGCTTGCATAATGTCTCTGTGGCGAAAAGACGAAATCCCAAGACGATAGGCCTGATCTCGGACACGCATGGACTCTTGCGCCCGCAGGCCTTGCGCGCCCTCCAAGGCTCCGACCTGATCATTCACGCGGGTGACGTGGGCGATCCGGAGATTCTCGAGGCCCTGAAAACTCTGGCCCCGGTTTTTGCCGTGCGAGGAAATGTGGATGCCCAACCGTGGGCCGTGGCTCTTCCCGAAACCGAAGTCATTGAGACCGATCCCGCCACGGTTTACGTTCTCCACGACGTTCACGCGCTCGATCTTGATCCCGCCGCCGCGGGATTCCACATCATCGTAAGCGGGCATTCGCACAAGCCGTCGCGCACGGAACATGGCGGCGTCCTATTCGTCAATCCCGGAAGCGCCGGCCCGCGCCGCTTCGATTTGCCGGTGACGGTCGCGCTCCTGCATGTGGACCATGTTCCTTGGAGAGTTGATTTTATCGATTTATTTGGAGGGCTCAAGTAGCGCAGGCTTCAGCCTGTGGGGTTTGGTCCTTGCAAGCACGAACCCCCCCAGGCTGAAGCCTGCGCTACGAAACCCCCTGCGGTCCGAAAATTCGGACCGCAAGGGGATGAAGCTCTACCTAGTTTTCGAGTTGGACTTCCATGATTTCGCCAGGAAGGCGGACCATCCCCGAAATCGGTCCCGATGCAGACGCCAGCGGGAAGCGATGTACCAGTTCGGCGGCGGTGCGTTCCGGCTTCACGGGAAATGCGCTGCCGTCGGCCTGAATTCGCTCCATGCGGATGCCCAGCGTGCGCTCGAGCTGCAGCAGGTCCGACCGTTGTTCCCGGCCGTATAGCGTTGATGCGACTCCGGTCTTGCCCGCGCGGCCGGTGCGGCCCACGCGGTGGATGAAGTTCTCCGCAATTTCCGGCAGATCATAGTTAATCACATGTGCTATATCCTGCACGTGAATGCCGCGGGCCGCGATGTCCGTGGCGATGAGGATGCGATAGCGTCCCTGCTGAAAGCCGGCAAGAGCCGCGGTCCGCTGGGATTGCGAACGGTCGCCGTGAATCACGGCGGCGGCGAATCCTTCGCGAATGAGGTTGCGGGCCAGCTTGTCGGTTCCCCGCTTGGTGCGCGCGAAGACCAGGCAGCGCCCGGTCTCCTTCCCGAGCAAATGCTGCAACACTTCCTGCTTTCGGTCGCCCGAAACTTCAAAAGCCTGGACGCGCACATTCTCCGCGGGTTTGAGAGTGGACCCGAACGCGAGGCGCACAGGGTTCCTCATATAGTCCTTCACGAGATGCACGACGGAAGCCTCGAGCGTCGCCGAAAAGCACAACGTCTGGCGCTCCTTCGGCAGGGCCGCAGCGATTCTGCGAATCGCCGGGAGGAATCCCATGTCGAGCATGCGGTCGGCCTCATCGAGAACGAGCACTTGCAGCGCGCGGAAGTTGAAGAGATTGCGCCCGAGATAGTCTTCCAGGCGTCCCGGAGTAGCGACAACGAGCCGCGCACCCGCGCGGATCGCGGCAATCTGCTTGGCCTCGGGCAAACCGCCCACGACCAGCGCCGCGGGGGACAATTGTTTCCCGCGCAACGCGTTGTACTGATCCACGACTTGCATGGCGAGTTCGCGCGTGGGAACGAGCACGAGCGCTTCGATCCCTCTCGCTTTCGACGCCAGCAGGCGCTCGATGATCGGAACGAGGAACGCCAGCGTCTTGCCGGTTCCTGTCTGCGCGGTCGCGAGCACGTCCTTGCCTTCCAGCGCCTGCGGAATGGCCGCGGCCTGGACCGGAGTCGGCGTCGCAAATTTTGCCAGTGACAGCCGCTCCTTGGTGTAATTGGAAATCTGTAAATCTGAAAAATTCTGCATTTCTATCTTTGTCTTTTCTGCTGGCGGGAGCCGTCGCGGCGCACACACAAACTCCTGTGCGGGCACGCAACTGGCATGGCCAGTCCTAGTTTGAATTACGCTGAAGACTCACGGAGGAAATCAAAGGCGGGGTTATCTCAAATCGAACACGAGCCAGAGGAACCACACCAAACAACCGATGTATCAAGCGCAAACGGAGTATACCACAGTTCCCCCGGAAATCTTGCAGAAAAATGACGCGGCGGCAGAACTGACGCTCTGCCGCCGCGATAAGCGACTCAGATGAAACAGGTTAGCCTATTTCTTTTTTATCTCCAGGGGCTCCTGCAATTTGAAGCGCAGCCGCGTCTCGGCGGCGATGGTAATATCGCGGTTACCGGTCAGCGCCGTGCCTGCCGTGCCCGCTCCTGCTCCCGCGCCTGCCCCAATGGCAGCGCCTTTGCCTCCGCCAGCCAGCGCACCGATGAGCCCTCCTACCACAGCGCCTCCACCGGCGCCTACCGCGGTGCGTTTGCCGCGGCCCTTCCCTGCTTCTGTCACTTCCGTGGTTCTCAATTC